>ENA-ORLW01001897-ORLW01001897.1-human-gut-metagenome-genome-assembly--contig:-NODE-1897-length-20713-cov-3.853896_pt1 | contig 20713 bp, 14 predicted proteins | sample MGYA00243017_ERZ508829 | MGnify/ENA primary metagenome ERZ508829 (study PRJEB26277, sample SAMN04329776) | human gut metagenome | biome: human-associated habitat | host: Homo sapiens | place: USA...
CCCGCGTACACGTTGTTCCATTTGCCATCTCCGTGACACAGTATGATACAGTCCTGTCCCTTCATCTCCTCCAAGGCTGTGCTCCAGTCGCTGTAGCCCATGTACTGCCAGTCTACACCCTTTACAGCTATACTGCCTGCACATAATACCAGGCATATGACAGCGGTTACAACTGCACATCTCTTCCTGGTTATTACTGGAACCAGCTTCATCATACACCATATCATAAACACAGCCACTATAGGAAGTGCCGAGTAAATATATCTTGCATTTACAAGCTCGGACCCCTGTATTCCCACAAATGCAAGAACGGCGTCAGCCACGATAACCCCCGCCAATAACAGTGAGCGTGACTCTATCCTTCCTGTTCTGTCCGCATCTATATCTCTCCTGTGTATACATACTCTGTAGGATAATCCATCATTTTCCCTGACCAAGGATATCTTTATATCCACAAATGAAAGCACTATCCTTGCCACGATGAGCACCAGTGCCACAAGCACGATCAGCGGAAGCAGTCCTGCAAAATACGACCTGTTTATATAACTGATATAATATAAGAATTTGTGACCGGAAAGTCCTATCAGATTATCGGTAGCATAGCTTCCCCTGTAACCAAATATGTGCTTTATCGTCGCGGGAAATACCGCTATTGCCGCACCAAGTCCAGCAACAAGACTAAAGCCATACGCAAACATCTGCTTTACCTTTCGCATATACAGCAGGTATATACATACACACAATCCAAGTCCGGCAACATAGAAGTAGAAATAATAGTGTGTGAGTCCGCCGAACATGACCGCCAGTGCCAGCAATATAAAATACGGCACGGTCATCTTCTTTTTATGTCTCAGTATATATACATGAACCGCCGTCAGCAGCAATACATTCAAGGTCTGAAGAAGATACATCCGTATGAGCATACAGTTGCTTATGCCCACCGATGATACGCCCCACAGAGCTGCCGCCATCAGTCCATACCATCTGTTTCCAAGCAGATATGCCGCCACATACAACAGAAGAATATCCACAAATATCAGGAGTATGAGGTTGAGCACTATTCCCGGAACTGCACTGTATCCCGCTCCTTTGAAAAAGTAGCACACCGTATGCAGCAGCATATAATATACCGGCGGGTGGACATCATTTTCCTGATTTCTGTATGCCGCACTGTAGTTGAATGAATCATCGTTATAATTCATATAGTTCTCAAAATATGACCCCGTCACCCACTCATCAAGTGGCGTGTTGTCCTCTCCCGGATGGAGAAAAGTCTTGTCCGTGGAGTTTGCAAGGCCATAGCTGTACACCTCATCGCAAAACAGATACTGTCTCTTAAGCCCGTAGTGGATGCACAGTCCATACTGCAGTAACACCAGCACTATGCATGCGATCCAGAAATACCGATTTGTCCTGATTTCTTTATTTTTCTTTACACTCTCTGTCATAATCTATTCTCCCACTGTCTTTGCCCATATAATAAGAGCAGTTTACCTCCTTTGTATACTTAATTTATTTTAAAATAAAAAACGGACTGCTACATTGTGACCGTATATTATACGTCACTGTAACAATCCGTTTGTTTATGATTATTTTTCTTTATTACTTTTCAAGTATATCGTAGATAAGATCCATGACCTTGTCACCAAATGCTGCTGACTCCTTCTGTGCCTCATCGTATGATGAACCCTTTACTCCGTAGTAGAACTTGATCTTTGGCTCAGTTCCTGAAGGTCTTACTGCAAGCCATGCATCGTTCTCAAGCTCATAGTAGAGTACATTGGCATTCGGGAATCCGGTAGGCTTAACCTCGCCTGTCTCGATGTTTCTTATATACTCAAGACGGTAGTCACGAACTACCTTTGTCTTGTAGCCTGCAACATCCTCAGGTACATTTGCACGGAGGATATTCATGATGTGTCCGATCTTCTTAGATCCCTCAACACCCTTGAGTGTTACGGTCTTGATGTCATCTACATAATATCCGTACTTCTCGTACATATCCATCATTGCATCCCAAAGAGTCTTTCCCTGACCTCTGTAGTAGGCTGCTGCCTCGCAGAGAGCCATAGTTGCAACAACGGCATCCTTGTCTCTTGCGTGGGTTCCGATCAGGCATCCGTAGCTCTCCTCGAATCCGAAGAGGTATGTTCCCTTGCCTGTCTGCTCAAATCTGAGGATCTCACGGCCAATGTTCTTGAAACCTGTGAAACACTCGATGAGATCTGTTCCATAATACTTTGCTATAGCATCTACCATGTTGGTAGTAACGATAGTCTTGATGATTGCTCCGTCTGCTGGAAGGCTGCCATTCTTTTCCTTCATCTGGCTTACCTCATACTCGCAGAGTAAGCTTCCTGACATGTTACCTGTGAATACCTTGTACTCACCTGTCTTGGAATCCTTGGCGTAGCATCCGAGTCTGTCGGCATCAGGGTCTGTTGCCAGAACAAGATCTGCATCGACCTCCTTTGCCAGCTTGAGTGCCAGTGCAAATGCTTCCTTTGCCTCTGGGTTTGGATACTCAACTGTTGGGAAATCTCCATCCGGAAGCTCCTGCTCAGGAACCACGTACACATTCTCAAATCCGATCTCCTTGAGAATCCTTCTTACAGGGATGTTGCCTGTTCCGTGAAGTGGTGTGTACACGATCTTGATATCCTTGCCATACTTGTCAATTGCATCCTGATTGAGGATGAGCTTCTTGAGCTCGCCCATGTATGCGTCATCAACCTCTGAACCGATAGTTACAAGAAGCCCCTTCTTCTTTGCCTCTACCATGTCCATGGTCTTTGTATCTGCGAAATCTGTGATGGCCTTTACCTCGGCCATGATTCCCTGGTCATGAGGTGGTGTGATCTGTGCGCCATCCTCCCAGTATACCTTATATCCATTGTACTCTGGTGGGTTGTGTGATGCTGTTACATTGATACCAGCTACACAGTCCAGATATCTCACTGCAAATGAAAGCTCAGGTGTCGGTCTAAGTGACTCGAATCTGTAAGCCTTTATGCCATTTGCTGCCAGGCAGAGAACTGCCTCCATAGAGAACTCAGGTGACATTCTTCTTGAATCATAAGCTATTGCCACACCTTTGTCCTGCTTGCCCGCCTTGATGATGTAGTTTGCAAGTCCCTGTGTAGCCTTGCGCACTACATATATGTTCATTCTGTTAGTACCAGCTCCGATGATGCCTCGAAGTCCGGCTGTTCCAAATACAAGATCACAATAGAATCTTTCTTCTATCTCTTTCTCGTCGTCCTTGATCGCTAAGAGCTCATCCTTGGTTTCCTGACCAAACAAAGGATTGTTCACCCACTGCTCATACACGTCCTTGTAATTATAATCGCTCATCATTTTGCCTCCTGTGAAATCTATTGCTTTATGTTACCCATAGAGCATCCTACAAATGGAAAACACACACACGAAAAAACCATCTGTAAAATACATCACAATTCAGTATCACGTGTCTAACTCAATTATTATCCACGCCCCAACATTATACTCTTAATTTGTCAGCTTGTGAAGTCCATAGGTATCGTTAATTTCACTCAAAATTTTGAGCTTTTCTTGGTCATCTTCGATAACTTTTTGGAGTTTTTCCATCAAAACCGGGGATATGTAGCTCTTTCTGGTGTTCATATACCGGTTACTTATCTTCCAGAACTTCTCCGGGAAACTGTACATAAGATATATGAATTCATAATCCTCATGTTCAAGATAATTGATCTGACTGTACGCACTCAGAATGTCCTTCGCCATGGTGATATCATACCTGTTCTTCTCCATGGCTTTGCGGAGAAACTGGTACAGATCCATGAGCTGGTATCCCACATGGAACCGGTCAAAATTTATGGTTGCTATGTATCCATCACAGAACATCACGCTGTGATAATTATACGAGCCGTGACAATAGCCAAGCCATTTGTCGTTGTATGTGAAATTATCCTGAAACAGCGACAGGCACTTCTCTGCCTGGCTGTAAAAATAATCAAATGTCTTTATGTACAGCATCTCAAAGTCATTCTTCAGGGTTCTCCTGCTGACAAAATTTCTTATCCTGCGAAGCTCATTTACCTTTCTATCCAGATTTCCCGGAGTTTTTTTTGTGTATGACGTATTCTCCTCCATGTACAGTTCCCTTCCGGCTCTGTGAAACCACGCCAGATTTATAACTGCTTTCTCAAGATCCCTTATGCTTGATGCATTACACTCCCGCCCTTGGAAATATTCCCTGCACACAAATGGATTTCCATACCTGTCGCAGGTCACCAGCTCGTCTTCTCTGTTGGCCACGACCCGGTCTATATTACAGAAGCCCTTTTCATATATCTTATCCTTGAATTCCTTCTCCAGCTGAAGCCTCTCGGCAGTTCCATTCAGTGATGACCCCTCTCTGACCCCCTTGACCGTCATCAGGATCACAGCACCTCTGCCTCCGCCCGGCCCCTGTACTTCCATATCGTATGCTTCATACACTTCACCCATTTTTTCAGCCAAATAAAAACCCCCTCCTACAACTGTCGCTCACTTTATAGCAATAATAACCTGCTAAATTATTGTATGAGGGGCTGTTAAGATTCATTCTTAAGTTATTATATTTTACCGGATTTTTTTACGACTGTTATCGCATCATCCAATAATTCTTTTTTATATGATATGGGAAATACATACTCCTTACATCATTTTGACCTGTTCAATAAGATATTCCCTGTCGTTCTTCTCTGGGTCTTCTATAACCATATCCAGCAGTTTCTGAAGTATCTCGCCCATCTGAGGTCCCGGCTTTATTCCCAGCTTTATGAGGTCTCCGCCATTTACCTTGAGGTCCTTGATCCTGACGCAGTCAGCATCTGCCACGATCTCTTCATATTTCTTCTCAAGCTCCGCAAGCTGGCTCTGTCTCTCCTCCAGCTTGTAATCGCTCTGGGCAGCCATATCGGCTTTCTTGATCTCGATTATATATGGGAAGAAATCCTTTCCAACCTCTCCGAGAAGCTTCCTGATGGTATTCTTCTTCGGAACGCAGCCCATGCCAAAGTCATGCCATCTCACCAGCTTGCACACGTCCTTGATGGTATTGTTGTCAAACTTCAGTCTTCTGAGAACCGCCTCCGCCAGTGGAACTCCCGCGATCTGGTGGTCGTAAAAGTGATCTGTTTCATTCTCGTCCACAGTGTGTGTGGATGGCTTGCCTATATCGTGGAGAAGTGCCGCCCATCTCATGGTTACATCAGCCCTTATATTCTTAACCGCCTCAATGGAATGTACACCCACATTGTATCTGTGATACTGATTATTCTGTGGCTGCTCCATCATCCTGTCAAATTCAGGAAGGATATATGCAGTAATACCTGTAACATAAGCTTCAAGAAGCTTGTCCGGATGATCTGATACAAGAAGTTTTGTCAGCTCAACCCTGATTCTCTCTGCACTTATATCCTTAAGGTATTGTGCCTGGATGATCATAGCCTTTCTGGTATCTCTCTCTATGTCAAATCCAAGCTGTCCCGCAAATCTTATGGCTCTGAGTATCCTAAGTGCATCCTCATCGAATCTGTCCCTTGCCACACCGACAGCTCTTATAACCTTGTCATTAAGATCCTGCACACCGCCAAACATATCTATTATGCCCTTGCTGTGGCTGTACGCCATGGCATTTATGGTGAAGTCTCTTCTCTTCAGATCCTCCTCAAGGCTGGCTGTGAACTCCACCTGATCCGGTCTCCTGTGATCACTGTACTCTCCATCTATCCTGTACGTCGTGACCTCATAGCCTTCCTTGCCCATCATGACTGTTACGGTTCCATGCTCTATTCCTGTATCTACGGTTCGCCTGAATATCTCCTTGACCTGCTCAGGTCTGGCAGATGTGGTGATATCCCAGTCCCCCGGCTCTCTTCCGAGTATGCTGTCTCTCACGCAGCCGCCGACTATATAGGCCTCATAGCCTGCTGCCTCAAGACCCTCTATTACTTTATTTGCTCCCTCTGGAATGTCTATTCTCATATATCTTCTCTCCGCATCTTTATATCTGTAAAATAATAACTTCTCCAGCAAGATGCTGAAGAAGTTATTATACATGATCATTATCTATATTCTAGTATGCACGTCCGAAGTATACCATCTTCTTTGCCGGCTTTCCGCAGTGTACACATACATCTGAAAGATGCTCCTGTGCAAATGGCATACATCTTGTGGATGCTCCTGTCTCATCCTTGATAGCCTCCTCACAAGCTGTCTCGCCACACCACATAGCCTTTACAAAGCCCTGCTCGTTGTCGATGATATTCTTGAACTCATCCCAGTTAAGCGCTGCATGTGTATGTGAATCTCTGTGAGCCTTTGCTCTCTCGAACATATCCTTCTGGATAGTCTCAAGAAGCTCTCCAACCTTTGTATCTATCTCATCAAGTGATACTGTGATCTTCTCTCTTGTGTCACGGCGTACCAGAACTGCCTGATTGGCCTCGATATCCTTTGGTCCGATCTCAACTCTGATAGGAATACCTCTCATCTCCTGCTCTGAGAACTTCCAGCCTGGGCTCTTGTCGCTGTCATCGACCTTTACTCTGAATGCTCCAAGCTTCTCACGGAGCTCTGCTGCCTTCTCAAGCACTCCTGCTTTCTTCTGCATGATAGGAATGATCATGACCTGAGTTGGAGCAACCTTTGGAGGAAGTACAAGACCTGAATTGTCTCCGTGAACCATGATGATGGCTCCGATAAGTCTTGTTGTCATACCCCATGATGTCTGATGAACATACTTGAGCTTGTTGTCCTTGTCTGTAAACTGTATTCCAAATGCCTTGGCAAATCCGTCTCCGAAGTTATGGCTTGTTCCTGACTGGAGCGCCTTGCCATCGTGCATAAGTGCCTCTATTGTGTATGTTGCCTCTGCTCCTGCGAACTTCTCCTTCTCTGTCTTCTGTCCACGGATAACAGGCATAGCCAGTACATCCTCACAGAAGTCTGCATACAGATTCAGCATCTGTATTGTTCTTGCCTCAGCCTCCTCAGCTGTGGCATGAGCTGTGTGACCCTCCTGCCACAGGAATTCTCTTGAACGAAGGAAAGGTCTTGTCTCCTTCTCCCAACGCATTACTGAACACCACTGATTATATACCCTTGGCAGATCACGATATGACTGGATATCATTCTTGTAGAAATCGCAGAACAAAGTCTCTGATGTTGGTCTTACACACATACGCTCTGTAAGAGGATTGAGTCCACCATATGTAACCCATGCTACCTCCGGTGCAAATCCCTCAACATGATCCTTCTCCTTCTCAAGAAGGCTCTCTGGAATAAGCATTGGCATGTACACATTCTCCACACCTGTAGCCTTGAATCTCTCATCAAGCTGCTTCTGTATAAGCTCCCAGATTGCATATCCTGCGGGCTTGATAGCCATACATCCCTTCACGTTGGTATATGCGATAAGTCCTGCCTTGAGGACAACATCAGTATACCACTGTGCAAAATCTTCATCCATGGAAGTAATAGCTTCAACCATCTTCTTATCGTTTGCCATCTTATTTATCTCCTTAATTCTAAAACATTCTATATCTGCTGCATAGCTGAACTACCTAATGCATACACTCTTTAATCTACAAAATTTCAGGACGTATGTCAACACGAAACATGCCAACATCCGCCCTGTAAATACCATTTTAACTAAAACTCATCCAGATCCAGAATGGCAAATGCTCCGCCCTCCGGCTCATGCTTGAACACCATGTGTTCCCCTGTTGTCGGATGGTCAAATTCCAATCTGGACGCGTGAAGTCCTATCTCTTTATATTTCTTCTTCGTCTTCTGGAACTTAGGGTTGTACTTCGTGTCACCCCATATTCCGCACTTTCTCTTCGCAAACTGAGCCCTGATCTGATGATGTCTTCCAGTTATGAGTTCAACAAGTATATATGACAGAACTCCCTCGTCCGTATCCATGACATCCAGCACCTCATATTCCAGCTCGGAATACTTTGCTCCAGGTGTGTCCTTGTCCACGACCTTTGTCACATTGTCCTTAGTATCGTGAAGAAGATAATCCTTCAAAACTCCCTGGTCATTTGGAAGCTCACCAGTGAGGATCGCCTGATAATACTTCATCATAGAACCATCCTCGCTCTGCTTTGAGAGATTTGCAGCTGCCTCAGGAGTCTTGGCAAATACCATAACTCCACCTACAGGCCTGTCCAGTCTGTGTATAGGCACAAGATATGGCTCCTCTTTTCTGTTCTCCTTCTCGTATATCCTGAGCTTGAGCATACTCACCATGCTCTCTGAATTGGTCTTGTCCGGCTGTGTTGGCACACCACATGGCTTTACAGCCACGATTATATCATTATCCTCATGTAAAATGTTTAATTTCATTTGTTTTCTCCTCATTCGCCGTCTGGGGCTTATTAAGAAAGCCTTACGATTACTTCGCCACTTCGTGGCTCTCGTAATCGCACATTCATTCGCATTCCTGCCTATCGGCATACATGCTCATGAATATCTGCCCATCCGATGAACATGCAGCGTTTCATGCAAGCATGAACGCTGCATGTTCGCCGTCTGGGGCTTTCTTATCACATCCTAAACCTGTAGCCCACGCCCCATACAGTCTCTATGTACTGTGGATTCGATGTGTCAAATTCAATCTTCTCTCTGATCTTCTTGATATGAACAGTAACCGTGGCTATATCTCCTATGCTGTCCATATTCCATATCTTGCTGAACAGCTCATCCTTGGAAAATACCTTGTTCGGGTTGCTGGCAAGGAAGCACAGTATATCGAACTCCTTATTCGTAAATACCTTCTCCTCGTTATCAACATACACTCTTCTGTCCGTCTTGTCTATCTTAAGACCTCTGATCTCGATGACGTCATTCTTGAGTGCCGTTGAACCAACAAGTCTCTCGTATCTGGATATGTGCGCCTTGACTCTTGCCACCAGCTCACTTGGACTGAATGGCTTTGTGACATAGTCGTCAACTCCCAGACCAAGACCTCTGATCTTGTCTATATCATTCTTCTTGGCTGTTACCATGATGATCGGAATATCCTTCTTCTCCCTTATCTGTCGGCATATCTCAAATCCATCCACCTCAGGGAGCATGAGATCCAGAAGGATAAGACTGTATTCCTCATCCAATGCCTTCTCAAGACCCTTAAGTCCATTTGTCTCTATCTCTACCTCGAAATCATTGAGCTCCAGATAATCTCTCTCAAGCTCTGCAATACTAAGCTCATCTTCTATGATCAATATCTTACTCATCTGTATCTCTCCTTTTCTTTAGTGAATTTATGATCTGCAATGATCCTTTTCTCTGACCATCCTTTTTCTGATTGTCTTTTCTCTGATCATCTTTTTTCTGTGTATCCTTTTTTACATTTGCCTGCTGTTCACCGCTGGCGTCAGAAGTATCTCCCTCGATCTCCTCAACCTTTGGAATATACTTCTTCAGGGTAAATACTATCGTTGTTCCGACACCAAGCTGGCTTGTGGCATATATGTTGCCGCCGTGCTCCTCAACGATCTTCTTGCATATAGCAAGTCCAAGACCACTTCCGCCTCTTGACTGTCTTGCGCTGTCAGCTCTGTACATTCTGTCAAATATATGAGGCAGGCTCTCTGAATCTATTCCACGGCCATTGTCGCTTATGGATACCTTAACCTCCGCGTCATTGTCATATATGTTGATATCTATCTGTCCATATTCCTTATCGGTATACTTGATGGCATTTGTAATTATGTTGTTGATGACCCTCTTGAGCTGGTCAGGATCAACTATGACCTTCACATCGTCATCACAATAGTTCTTGTATGTGAGCGTCATGTTCTTGGAAAGGAGCGTCGTATATACCTCCTCCATACAGTCATCAAAATAATCCTTCACCGATACCCTGTGGAACTCATATGGTATGGCGTTGTTGTTGATATTCGTATACAGTGAAAGCTCATTGATGAGGCTGTCCATCTCATTTGCCTTGCTGTATATCATCTTCAGATATCTCTCCTGCTTCTCAGGGGTATCTGCAACTCCATCCATGATTCCCTCCACATAACCCTTGATGGTCGTGATAGGAGTACGGAGATCGTGTGATATATTGCTTATGAGCTGCCTGTTCTCTTCCTCATATCTCATCTTCGCCTTGGTAAAGTCTGACAGTTTCTGTCTCATATCCTCAAATGACTCACAGAGCTCACCAACCTCATCGACTCTGTTATCGCCAAAGTCTATCTTCTCGTCAAGGTTGCCTGAGCCCATACGCTCTGCTGCCTCCTTGAGCTTGACAAGAGGATTCACAAACTGCTGGTATACAAGGAATGCCACGACACCGCTCAGGAGCATCATCATTAGAACCATCAGTATGGAATAACCCATGATGGTTCCCCTGAACTTCGCCATATAATTACCATAGTATGTGAGCATGTAAATATCTACCTGACTTCCATCCAGCACATATGATACCTGGTTGCACAGATAGAATGACGGCTGGGTTATGAGATATTCCTGAACTTTTATATCACTGTTATTTCCGGTATCAATCGAATCACCATCTATCGCATTGATATTCGAACTGTTATCATTTCTCTTTAACTGCTCCTTCAGGCTCTCAGAAAAAGGAACAACGGAACTATATATGTACTCTCCATCCTTCTTCACTGCTATATGAGTATTTAATACCGAGCTCTTTTCATCCAGGGCATCTGCATTATCCTGGGTTGTATAGTATGAAGGATCCTTCTTCACCTTGCTTATAACTTCCTCACGCAATGTGGACAGAGATTTGTACACATCATTGACCGGATCGTCCTCCGAATATAAAAGCTGCAGTGAGTGATTACGGCCATAAGTTCCAGTGATAAAATATCGCCCTATGATAGCCGTACCTATAACCATGGACAATATCGCTGCTATCCATATAAAAATTATCGCTATCTTAACTTTCTTAGTAATCTTCATTCGTGTTAACTCCCATCTTACTAGCGCTAATTATAGCATTAATCCCTATTGTTAGTGTGTGAAGTTTTTATAAACTCTCTCTCTGTTTTCTTCTGAAAATGCCCTTTTTCTTCCTCTTTATCTCCGTTGCCGCAACCTCCTGTCTGGTCTGCTGAAGTTCTCTTATGGTGGCGTCAAGCTTTCTGTATCTCGCTTCCTCCTGATCCTCCTTCTCCTTCATCAGCACATCCATCTGTTTTACCACGTCATCGGACACCGCAGCGGACACTGACTGTGTTATCACCTTAAGGTTGTCCTTTATGGAGTTGCTGATTATCTTGTCCATGATATTCTGGAATTGTGCCATCTTGAAATCAACTATTCTTGAATCATCCCCCACATCGCTGCTCACCCTTATGGTTTCTATGGTCTTCTTCTCTGTATTTTCTCTCTCTGCGATAAGCTCCGTCACCGCATCATCCACATTTTTTTCCTCTGTGCTCTCTCCCTCGTCAAGAAGTTCATACATTCTGTGAACCATATCCTTTATCGCCTTGAGCTGTATCCCCTTATCCTTCAAAGTCTTAACCCTCTGAAGTATCTTTACATCCTTCTCATTGTAGCACCTGTGACCCATGTCATTTCTCTTGATATCGATCTCAAGCTCTTCCTCCCAATACCTAAGCACATGTGACTCAACCTCAACCTTGGCTGCTGCCTCACTTATACTGTAAACTCTCTCTGTCATCGTGTATATCTCCTCCTTGTCTCAGATCAGGTCCTGTCTTAAGTTATTTCCTGTCCTGATACAATTCTAAGGACTTTAATACACAGTCTCAACGCGAATCGTCCTCTAAATTTTCCCACTATACTCCCATACTTATCACATTCTGAACTTATTCGTGGCAAATAGAACTTTTTCAGTATTTTTAAACAGAAAAATCCCCTGCACACATCAGTTTGTCCTTATGTGCAGGGGATAAATATCAGTTATTTATTTTTGTGATGACAAACTGTCCATCGTCGTTCAGTCTGAAATGTACATTTTTATAGTTTGTTCCAATTACATATTCGGAGCCGTCGTTGGTTTTTCTCAGATTATCCAGTGCATTCTCATCGTTCAGAGCCTTCATAAGAATGTCAGTGAACAGCGCCTTCTTATCAACATTCAACAGCTCATTTTCATTTGCTATGGACTGTCCACCACTTGTCTCCTGAGGATATAAAACCATATCCTTCATGGTCTCAAGATCTTCATCATTGAACACCTTCACGATCTTCTCAGCAAATGCTCTGCTGTCCGTCTCTATCTGCTGCTGGACATCAGCCCTGTCCGTATATCTGTTCTCAAATACTATATGTGACAGCACTTCATTGAGTACCTCATCACTGGCTGTGACGTATATATATAGCGAATAGTTAATTGTTCCATCGCTCCAGAAAGCTATACGTCCGGGAGTCAGAGTGTAATAAGTAGCACTGTATCCCTGGATGTTGCCGGTTATCATGTCACCATTGCTGGTGTTCTCAACGCCCGCCAGATCGTACATCTCGTATTTGCAGGAGCCTCTGAGTTCAACCTTCACTCCGCTGTACCTGAAACTCACGATACCTATGTCACCGGATATCTTGTACTTCACATCCGTTATCTCGGAACTGTTCTTATCCACATCGAGATACACTCCTATCTGAGTCATATCCTCCGCGGATTCAACATCACCGCTCTTTATCTGGATACCGGTACTCTCCTCCTGACCGTCATCCACCTTCCCGCATCCCATGCAGATACCTGCAAAACAGATGACCGCAATCATAAATAATATATATTTTCTGCCCATGTCCATCCACGACGCTTTTTTCATATATCTATTCTCTCCACATTGAACACGATATTACCATGCTATTCCCTTATGACATCCGTTCTCTCTACACTTGTATGCCATGGTTGGATCTGTAGGATCCCATGTATGGCTGTAATCAAGCTGAACTGATGTAGGCTTAGGGAACGGGCCGCTCTTATTGCTCTCGAATATAGTTACCTTTGTTCCAAGATCGCAGTTATCATATATCCACTTTGCATCTCCTGCCTTAAGTCTTATACATCCGTGTGAGCATGTCGTTCCGAGCATGTTATAAGCGCTGACTGATAATGTGGTAGGATCCTCCTCTCCGTAATACACAGAGTGGAAAAGTATATCACCTGTTATAAGTGTATCCCACTGTCCATAGCATGGCCCCATCAGTGTCCACCATCTTCCCTTTGCCGGGGTACAGAATGTTCCAAGAGGTGTTGTGTCACCGCCTGAACATACAAATGCCTTTACCGGAATGATATATCCCTTGTTGCCATCCTTTGCATATACAGTCACAACATTTGTGGTCTTGTTGACCTTTATCTCATAGGAATCCTGTTTTCCGAGGATCTTATCAACATCTGTGAGTCTCTTGCCACCTCTGTTGAAATAGAACTTATATCCATTCGCATATGCCCACTTACTTCTGTACATGGCACCGCTCTTACTGAAGTAATAGTATGCTCCATCCACATATCTGTATCCGGTGAGTAATGTTCCCTTGACGCTTACGAAGTAACGCTTGCCGTTGTAATATTTCCAGCCTCTGCCCTTCACCAGTGCACCATTCTTGTCGAACAGATACAGCTTGCCATTTACCTTCTTAGGTCCTTTGTATGCAACACCTGAAGCGCTGTAATACTGTCTGTTTCCAAGCTTTGTAGTATACCATCCTGTATATGGCTTTCCATTGGAACCAAATCTGTATGTCACGCCATTTATCTTTCTGACACCCTCCGCAAGATAACCATTACTTGAGAAATTATAGTAATACTTGCTATTCTTTACCTTATGTGCACCCTTATAGGCTTTTCCATCAGAACCAAAGTAATACTTCTTACCCTTTATTTTCTTCCAGGTATTCACCAGTGCCTTGCCATTTGTTCTGAAGTAATAGTAATTATTCTGGATCTTGTTAAGACCTCTCACCATGCGGCCATATCTGTTAAAATAATATTTGTCGCCCTTGTATGTAAGGAACTTGCTCTTTAACGCCTTGCCGTTCTCATCGTAATAATATGTCTTACCGTTCTTGGTATACCAGCCCTTCTTATTCTTCACAGTGGCAGTTGCATCCGTCAATGTCGCAACACTCTCTCCGGCATCAGCCTGAGTCTCCGCAGCGTACACCGTGTACTGTCCGCCGACCCTGCTTTCTGACAGATTTGAGATTCCTGTCGCACAAGTTGACAACAATACTGCTGCCATTGTCAAAAACGCAATTTTTCTAAACTTTACCATATACTACCTCTCTTATTCCTCACATGGATTTTATTCATTCAAATGCTTCTGATACACTCTTCTCGTCTGCTGCCTTCTGATTCCTATACACATACCACACTCGACCATGGTCATGAGAAGTGCGGAACCTCCCGAGCTTATGAAAGGAAGAGTGACACCTGTATTCGGAATTACATTTGTCGCAACGCTTACGTTGATCACTATCTGGCATACAAGGTGTACCATCACACCTATGACCATCATGCTTCCAAATACGTTCGATGACTCTTTAACTATAACATACATCTGGTATAACAGATAGCCATACAGAAGAAATAACATGATTGCTCCTGCCACACCAAGCTCCTCGCAGATTATCGCGAAGATCATATCATTCTGGGCCTCCGGTATAGCCGAAAGCTTCTGTGTTCCATTTCCAAGTCCCTTGCCGAAGAAAGATCCGCTTCCTATGGCATACAGCGACTGTATGACCTGATATCCTGCACTCTTCTCATATTTCTCTGTGTACAGCCATCCCAGGATTCGCTTTGCACGGAAGTTGTCATTTGACAGAAGTTCTTCCTCCGTAGGCAGGTAGCTCGTGGCTACCTTCACATAGACCACCGCCACCACCACAGCTATCAGCAATATTCCCAAATGCAGTTTCCAGTTCTTGCTGGCTATAAATGTTGAACAGTAACATATTCCAAGAACGACCAGACACGAACTCAGGTTTGTGGATATGACGAGCAGAAGTCCCGCCTGGAGTCCCACAAGCACCCACAGTATTATGACAGTCTGCCACTTATGCATCTCTCTCCATTTGCTGCTTATAAATGAAGCTATGAATATGATCATGAGAGTCTTCACTATATCAGCGATCTGGATTCTGAATGGTATGTGAGGGATCTGGATCCATCTCGTCGCACCATTTACATTTACTCCCAATGGCGTGAGAAGCAAAAATGTCAGTATCAATGACAGAAAATATGCAGGCCATGTAAGCTTCTTATACAGACCGTATGGGAAAAACGCCAATCCCCATATTGCCAATGCTCCGAAAACGATAAACACCAACTGGCTTCTGAAATTGCTGGCAGCCGTACCGTAACTGGATGCGCTGAATATCATTATCAGTCCAAATGCCAGAAGGAACGTTATAGCAATTATCATCTTATATATGGTTCCCGATGTATATCTGCTTTTTTCTTTGCCCGTGGAGTTATCCACAACTGATGTATCACTCATATACAAATCTCCATCTATCTGTTCATTATCTCTTTTATAAATTTATACGCACTTATCACATCTGTGTCAAATATATCCAGGCTGTCCCTGTATTCCGGTTTCTCTATCGCTCCTGAATCACAGCCGATATGCATGCTTCCATCACTGTCCCCGCTCCACGCAAGATCAATGCTGTTACCCTTATCATATCCGGTGATCTCCGCATTTTTTCTGAACACGGCATCTCCAACCTGTATACCAAGAATTGCATCACTTCCAGACAATCTAAGCTCCACCGATGCACTTATGCTGACAGGCTTCACGGAATCCATGAGATCGGCTGCCGATATATCCACATCAAACACCACTCCTGTCTCTCCGTCACTGCTCACATCCCTCTTTTTTATCACAAGATGGTTGTCAGAATTGTCAGTAACAGTGAACTCATACGACTGTGCTGTATATTTGTCTCCGGAAAATGTCAGCGACATGCTCATATCCCTGTCGGACACATGATCCGCATACAGCTTGACCAGCTCATCATTACTGTTCACAGCAAAATAGAGCGTGATATCCCTGCCGTCTAACATTTCATCCACAAATTGCTTTATATCATGTACCAATTCTGCCGTATTGTCAATGGTATCTATCTCCGGTATGTATTTGTCAAGCATGTCATACACTTCCTGAAGATCTATATCATGTGTGCCAAAACAGTCATCCAGATAACTATAGAAATCATCCACATTGAAGATGACCGAGTACACCTTGCAGTCCTGTGTACTATCCCCAGTAACCACAGTCTGTTTTCCCTCCCTCGTACCCTCCATATTGAAGAAATACTTAAGTGTCTTCTGGATAATATCTGTCTGGATATCGTCACCATTGATGTCCGTATAATTATTTGCAGCCATCCTCATACAATTCTCATAAGCAGTGCCAAATGAGTACACTGTGTCGCTGTCTATCCCAAGCAGTGATACCACCTGAGAATTGCTCATGTTCGTGATGAGATTGTCAGCGTACTGTATTCTGATTGCCATATCATCTATATATATGAGAGAAGTCCTCTTATTTGCATAGAGCTTGAATGTCTTGTCATCAACTCCTGCCTCCGCAAGAAAATTGTGATCCGAAGCACTTCTCTTCAGCGATATGTCAACGCTGTGATCAGAATTATCCTCAAATGAAAAGCTCTGACTGCCATTTATCATGTTCATACCCATGTCAAATGTGCCATACTGCTGATTCATCTCCGACTCTCTGGAAGAATTGATGGTATTTACCATGGCCTCCACAAGCTTTATCTGAGGTTTTCTCATAAGATGAAAAAAAATAATTGCAACAACTGCTGCCACCAGAATGATGACAGTCGCTGTTATTCCAATTATTCTTTTAAGTAGTTTATTATTGTTTTTTTTGTGCATATGCATCATGATTTTCATTCAACCAGGCTATGGCCTCACACAATCCTTCCTCGGAAAAATCAAACTGCTTCGATCCCTTCTGTTCATCCGGTGTGACCTCAAAACAGAATGGCTCCGGCCATATAAATGCCGTGAGTACAGTCTTTGTCTCCTTCGGTGCATCTTCCTCTGTCTGATCTTTTTCACCCTCCGGCTCAATCTCCACAACATCCTTCTGTATCATGTAACGGATACCCTTGTCACTGCCCTTAAAAGGCCGCAACTTGTAGAATTCCAGAGCCAGCAATTCAGGTCTGTTTATCACATATATCACCCTGTCTCTTTACTTTATTGTGAACGGATATACCTCTATGATCTTCTTGGTCGTCTCGTTCTGAAGATACAGATATGTTACACCCTTAGGTGCGCTGTCACCTGATATCTTGACCCATGTTGACCAGCCGTCAACCACAGGATCTGAGAATGTTATGACGTCAGACTTGTTTCCATCCGCATACACAACGTATCCCGATATCTTCATAGAGTCATCACCGTCAAATCCAAATGACGTATGAATATATATATCTGATCCATCCTTTGTCTTGATGCTGTTAGATCCCTTATCAAGATCTTTTTCACTGCTGTTTACAAATGATTCTATATTCCACTTCACAAGCTCTGAATACAGCTTCTGAGCCTTCTCGTTGCCGTCGTATCTGAGTTCTCCGAGATACGTCATTGTAGTCTCATTGGCTGCGTTCTTATTTGCATTTGCAAATGCAAGCTTTCCGTTTGCTATCTTCTTGGACACATCAGTCTTGACTACCTTCTCATAGTAATCAACTGACTTCTCAGCTACACAGTCCTTGTAATCCTTGTCCACCTTATCATAGCTCTTGATAGCATTCTCGTAATCCTTGTTCTTGTAATACTGCTCTGCCTTCTTGTATGTACACTCACTGGCCTTGTTCTTGTAGTCATCAAATTCTGACTTCATGTACATATCATACGCATCGTCATATTTGCCGCTGTCGAGCAGCTCTGATGCCTTGTTGTAATAGCACTTTGCAAGAAGAGTCTGGGAATCGCTGTACTCCTCTATGGTTGACAGAATACTGATGGCGTCATCGTACTTCTTGGCTGTTATAAGAGCCTCCGCTTTCTTATATGTACACTCGATAACCTTGTCCGATGCATCCTTGTATGAGCCTGCATTGTTGAATGCATCTATGGCTGCATCGTAGGATGCCGCATTCATCTGATCCATTCCCGCATTGTAATAACACTGATAAGCCTTATCAAATGCGTCATCGCTGCTGAAACTCTCCTCGTCACCGTCAGATGACTTGCTGTAGTTCTCTGCAGCCTTTCTGCTGTTGCCTGACTTCTTATAATATTCAGCCGCCTCAAGGTTCTTGCCTTCTTTTTCAAGACCCTCGGCATACTCATAATAAGCGTCTCCGTTTGCCTTTGTATAGGAATCCTTGAATTTTCCAAGATCCTTATACAGTGTCACGGCCTCTTCAACCTTTCCCTGGTCCATGAGGTCGTTGGCCTCGTTATACTTTCTAAACTTTGGAACAAATATAAATGCAAAGACGCCTATAGCGATGACGATAGCCACTGGTATAGCTATGAGTGCGGCCTTTGCACCCTTGCTCATACCCTTCTTCTCGCCCTTTTTCTTTATCATTATATCGGCGCCTTCCTGTGGCATTATCTGAGGTTGTGGCATTCCCATCTGAGGCTGCTGCGGTGGCACAGGATTACCCTGTGGCTGCTGCATCATCTGAGGCATGCCCTGTGTTCCGCCTGTCAGGACAGTTGTGCTGTCATCGTCCTCATCGACGTCCGGCTCACTTGTAAGCACAGTTGTGCTGTCGTCAACTTCCGGCTCTATCAAAGGAAATTCTTTTCCACAGACAGGACACTTTCTTACGTTCTCCCCCAATTCACAACCACAATTATCACAATACATATCTCTTCCTCCATCTTGAACTCCAGCCATTCAAAATTTGCCTTCGGCAAATGGCTGGAGCTACATGTCAAGTTTTCATAGAAAACTTGACACATCCCTTACGGATCAACCTGATTTATTACATTTATCGAACTTCATATTTAAGAATTTATCCTGAATATGAACTCCTCGTTTGAAAGCCTTATCACACTGTTATCAGGGATAGCCACATCAACATTGCTGTACACCTGAGTTCCGTTCAGGAATGTATGGTTTGTTGAGTTGTTATCTCTCAGATAATGTGTTCCATTGATACTGGTGATATAGGCATGTCTTCTACTTATAGACTTGTTTCCTGTTACCTTATAGTCAACACCCTGATCAGCCTTGCCAATACAGAATACCTGTTTATTAATCTGAACGCTCTCACCCGTAGTCTTTCTGGTGAGGGTCGGCTTGCTGCCTGTGACAAGTGTTCTGTTGCTGAACAGTGTTGTAGGTGGCTCCTCATCCGGCTGCTCGCTAAGTCTCTTGGCTTCCTCCGCCTTGAGCTTTGCAAGGCCTGCCTGTCTCTTAGCCTCCTCAGCATTCTTGCGGGCTGCAAATTCTGCCTGCATTCTAGCCTCCTCAGCATGCATCTCCTGCTCTCTGGCACGTCTTATCTCATCTGCATACTGCGATGAAACCTTCTCTGCCCTGATTCGCTCCTCCTCGGCATTCCTGAACATTTCTTCAGCCTTAAGCCTCTCACTGTCATCGGAATTGCCCTGATATGAGTACATATCCTGAGCTGTGAGTACCGCTGTCTGCTCATAATCCTTTGCCTCAGCAGTGACCTTCTGTCTCCATATCTCGGCTTCGACCCTTGCCGCCTCGGCCTTCATACGGGTCTCCTCTGCCTGTCTGGCAACTTCCGCCTGATACTTTGCTTCCTCTATCTGTCTCTTTACCTCATTCTCGGCCTGCATTCTTGCCTCTTCAGCCTTTCTGGCTGCCTCCTCGGCTTTGTGGATTGCAAGCTCTTTATTATTCTCATTTGAAGTGAGTACCTTACTCTTGTCCTTTTCACCCTGTATTATAAGGAGCTGACTTGATGCTCTGAGATCTGACACGAATTCATTGAAATGAAATGCATCAAACTCCCTGTGATCGTTGAAATAATCAACTATCTGGTTAGCACATTCTATGGCTGGTGTGTGTGCATAGACAAATCCTGACAAGATGCTCTTCACGAACTCCCCAATGTCCTTCTTGTCAAATTTGCTTTCAAATGGAAGATACAAAAGCTGTATGGAGAAGTCACTAAATCTCACATACATATAATTCGTATCCCACACTACCTTCTCGAGTGCTAGTCCATTCTGTATGACTGACACAAGCTGCTTGCTTATGCTGAATATGTATTCCACCAGTTCATCCCTGAAAACCGGTTTCTGCATTATCTGACTAAGACTCATATCCCCATCTATTGAGAATTCGAGTTTTCTTTCCCCCTTAACAAACACTTCCCTGCACATGCTTGTGTTGCCTGCAAAAGGCACATTATAGGCATTCATTTCATATTTGCTAATAGGAGTAACCTGATCAAGTTTGTATTCAATTTTTATTGAATCTTTTAAAATTTGAGTCATACCCCACCTCCTACTATTTCAATAGCCAATATACCTCTACAGTATAACAGACAAAAAAAGCATATTCAAGGTTACAAAAAAAAGGAAGATATATATTACATATATCTTCCGCTTGAGAGGTGCGAGCCGGATTTGAACCGGCGATGACGGTGTTGCAGACCGGGGCCTTACCACTTGGCTATCGCACCATATTATTTAATTAAAGCTCCCCGAGTAGGGCTCGAACCTACAACCCCTCGGTTAACAGCCGAGTGCTCT
>ENA-ORLW01001914-ORLW01001914.1-human-gut-metagenome-genome-assembly--contig:-NODE-1914-length-20552-cov-4.280733_pt1 | contig 20552 bp, 19 predicted proteins | sample MGYA00243017_ERZ508829 | MGnify/ENA primary metagenome ERZ508829 (study PRJEB26277, sample SAMN04329776) | human gut metagenome | biome: human-associated habitat | host: Homo sapiens | place: USA...
ATACAACTTCTATAGAATCTCAATATTTGCCTGAAACAGATTTAATACAACTAAAAGATGGCATAAAAGTAAATGGGCTAGAAAAATTAAATCAAATTATTGAAGATTTTGAATAAATGAAGTCATAATAGAAAGTTTTTAGTATATAGTAAAATTTAACTAAAAAGAATTCCTATTATAAAAAATAATTGCACACAATTTTATAAAAATTGTGTGCAATTATTTTTTACAAATTGGTGCATGAACAATTAAATGCGGGATATAAGAAAATTAATTAAGTGTGAAATATATTAAAACCTACTATTGTTCTTATTTATTTTTATCAATTTTATTTTTATCAACGATTTTTAGATTTTCCTTTTTTAGATAGCCTTGTTTGTAAAATGCTTCAAAATACATTATTAAAGAAAACATAGTCATAAATAAAGCTAAATAGTAAATGTAAGTATCAAAATGAAAATCAATTTCAAAATATTTTACAATAAATGATGAGACTATTGCAATATAGAAAAGTACAGTAGCAAGTTTTCCATACCATTTACTAGAAACTACTAGTTCTTTTCCATATAGGAAAGAGGCTCCTGCTATCATTATAATCTCTTTCAAAAATACTACAAATAATATCCATAGAGGAATTATATTCTCTATACATAAGGCAGCTAAAACAGAAAGTTGTGTTGCTTTATCAGAAAGAGGATCTATTAATTTTCCAAAATTAGTTATAAAATTAAATTTTCTTGCAATAAAACCATCTAATATATCTGTAATGCCAGAAATAGTTAAGAGAACAAATGCAGCTATGTAATTAGATTGTATGATTGATATAAAAATGAAAGGTATTAATACAAATCTAAACATAGTTAATATATTAGGTACATATTTAAACATATAAATTCCTCCGTTAGTACATTTAATTTTCTATTTTAAATTGTAATTCATCATTTTTTAAATCTATGTTTACTGTTTGGCCATTTTGTAATTCTGATTTTAGAATAAGGTCAGATAATTCATCTTCTACATATCTCTGAATAGCTCTTCTTAAAGGTCTGGCTCCATATTTTATATCTGTTCCTTTTTGTAATATAAAGTTCTTGGCTTCATCTGATATGTTCATAGTAATATTTTTATCAGATAATACAAGCTTTGTTTCAGATAACATTAAATCTATAATTTCTAGTAATTGATTATTATCTAGCTGTTCAAAAACAACTATTTCGTCTACTCTATTTAAGAATTCAGGCCTAAATATTTCTCTTAAAGAGTCTAAAACTTTACTTTTGTTGGCATCTTTATTAGCTCCAAAACCTATAGATGTGTGATTAATTTGTGAACCTGCATTTGATGTCATAATAATTATAGTGTTTTCAAAATTTACAACATTGCCTTGGCTATCAGTCAGTCTTCCATCATCTAATACTTGTAATAATATATTAAATACATCAGGATGAGCTTTTTCTATTTCATCTAAAAGTATAATAGAATATGGCTTCCTTTTTACTTTTTCTGTTAATTGACCTGCATCATCATATCCAACATAACCTGGAGGCGAGCCTATTAGTTTTGAAGTTGAGTGACTTTCCATATATTCAGACATATCTACTCTAATAATAGAATTTTCATCACCAAACATTTCGTATGCTAAAGTTTTAGCAAGTTTTGTTTTACCTACACCAGTAGGACCTACAAATATAAATGATGGTGGTCTTTTCGTAGTTTTTAAACCAGCTCTATTTCTTCTAATAGCACGAGAAACAGCTTCTACAGCTTCATTTTGCCCAATGACATTTTTGTGTAGATTATTTTCTAAGTTTAAAAGTTTATGTGTTTCTTCTTCTGTAATTTTTTGAACTGGAATTTTAGTCCAATGTTCTATTACATTTGCTATGTCTGATACTGTAAGGTTTTTAACTTTAAGTTTTTTTGATAAAGCTTCTATTTGTTCTTGAAGTGTACATTCTTTCATTTTTAAATCTGCAGCTTTTTTATAGTCTTCTGTAGAATCGGCAAGAGCAGCTTCTTCTTTTTGTTCTTGAATATTTTTAAGTTCATTTTTTAGAACTTCTAATTTGTATAAATCTTTATTATTTAAATTTATTCTAGAACAAGCTTCATCTAAAATATCTATTGCTTTATCTGGTAAAAAGCGATCATGTATATATTTTTCAGACATTATGACAGTTTGCCTTATAATGTCATTTGAAATTTTTACTTTATGGAAATCTTCATAATATTTTTTTATTCCTTCAAGAATTCCAATAGAGTCATCTATAGAAGGTTCTTCAACAAGTACTGGCTGAAATCTTCTTTCTAACGCAGTATCTTTCTCGATGTATTTTCTGTATTCTTTTAAAGTTGTTGTTCCAATTAGTTGAATTTCACCATTAGAAAGAGAAGGTTTTAGGATATTTGCTGCGTTCATAGAGTTTTCAGCATCGCCAGCTCCCATGATATTGTGAATTTCATCTATAACTAATATAATATTTCCTAAAGATTTACACTCATCTATTATAGATTTCATTCTGGCTTCAAATTGCCCTCTAAATTGTGTTCCAGCAATGACAGAAGTCATATCTAACAAATATACTTCTTTATTTAGTAATTTAGCTGGAACTTTCCCATTTGCAATTTTTATAGCAAGCCCTTGAGCAATAGCCGTTTTACCAACACCAGGTTCTCCAATTAAACAAGGATTATTTTTAGAACGTCTATTTAGAATTTGAATGATTCTTTGTATTTCTTTATTTCTTCCAATAACATTATCTAATTGGTTATTTTTGGCTTTATATGTAAGGTTTGTACCATATGTATCTAAAGCTTTTTTCTTTTTATCAGGTTTTTTTTCAACCTTTACTTTTTTCTTATTTGTCTGATTTGATCCAGTATTATCAGAATTAGAATTGTTATTAAAAATACCAGAGAAGATTGAACCAAGTGATGCACTGTTTAAATCTCCATTATCATTTAATCCTAGATCTTCTGGATTTATATTATCTAGATTACCTGAAATATCATTAAACATATCTTCAAATTGTCTTGTCATATCTTCTATATCTGATTCAGATAAATTAGCTTGTTTTACTAGTGTATCTATAGGATTAATTCCTTTTTTCTTCGCACATTCATAACAAAGGCCTTCTAATTTGTTATTTCCATCAGGTGATGGCTTATTAACAAAAACTACAGCTGTATTTTTATTGCATATTGAACATAGCATATATTTTGTCTCCTTTATAAATCTTAATATTATTATATAATACATTAAATTTAAGAGATAGTCAATATAGAAGTTTGGCTAAAATTTCATGTATTTATTATAATATTAAAAGATGATTTTACCAGTCAGCTTTAAATACAAAATTTATACTTAGTTTCCGCGGAATAAATAAATTGTCTTACTAGTTATAAAAAATAAGTGAAATAGTAGTAGAATAATCGTATTGTAAACTAAAAGAAATAATTCGTAGATTGACAATAACTAGCATGTATGTTAAAATATACTATATAGGTTCATTAATATTATGGTAACTTGCATTACCAGAAATGGAGGGACACTTATGACTACTGAAGAGAAAGAATTATATAAGGTAGCTAAAAAGAATTTAGAGCTAATGAAGGAATGTAAAGAAATTTTAGAGGATATAAATAAAATTAATAAGGCATTAGATAAAGATAAAAAATAAAGGGGGAATTTTAATATGCCAACAGTATTATCTCAAGAACTACAAGACAAAATAGATGATATAAAAAAAAGACAAACTAGAATAGAAACAAATCTACAAACTTCAAAAGATGGTGTGAAAGAGGCTTTAGTTGATAGTATTATGAAAGTTATGAGTAGTGATGATTTTCTAAATAATCAAGATTATTTAAGTTCTTCTCTAGCAGTAGGATCAGTGCCAGCTGGTGTTCTTGCATCAGAAGCTAAACAAAGAGCATATGTTAAAAGTCTATCAAGAGATGAACAGATAAACTTACTTGCAGAATACAGTATAGATGCTGAAAGAGAACAAGGACATAACGACTGGGAAAAAGAGTTAGTAGATGCACAAAAAGCAAAGGAAATTACTAAAAAAGCAGTTGCCGTTCAAGCTAAAGCAGTAATAGAGTCATTTAAAAACTTAACTGTAGAACACGAAAAATTAATAACAGAATTAAAAGGTAAAGTTAAAACTAAGAAAGCAGAAATAAAAGAAAAAGATAATGATTTAAAAGAAATAGAAAATCAAATAACAGCAAATATGAAAGCAATGCAGGCAAGCAAAAATTATACTCCTACACCAGAACAAATAGATGAGGCCAAAAAGGCTATAGAAGGATTAACTAATAAAAGAACTAAGTTAGAAGGAGAACGTGAAGAGTTAAAAGGAGATCTTAGCGACTTAGAAACTAATCTTGCTGATATGGAAGAACAAAGAGATACATACAAAGCAGAAATAGAACAAGCAATTTCAGAACTTGAAGAGTCTTTAAAAATGGAAGGTATTTATGTTGGAAGTTATGAAGGATTAGGAGAAAAATCATCATCAGAAACAGAAAATGAAGAAAGTGCAAATATTGAAGCAAGTTCTGCTTCTGGACAGGGTGGAATAGATGAAAGAAAACCTAAAGATATAGCTAAAGCTATGATGACAGATTTTAGAAATCTAGCACCAGAAGAGATTATGGAAATGGTAGAACATACTGGGTATGGAGATTTATTAAATATGTCAAGAGAATTAGGGCCTATTAACCGTATAAACCTTGAAAAAGTAATGAAAAACAGATTACAAGATTTAGAAAATGGCTTAGAGGCAACAATAAAAGATTCAAATGGAAACGATAAAGTAATTAGATTGTCCTTAGAAGACTTAGAGGATTTATCAGATTTAGATGATAATAAATTTAATAAAGTAAAGAAAATAATGAAATATTATACAGATAATTATCAAACAATGGCAGTACATGAAAGACAAGAAGCAGAAAGAGTTATGAATTATTTAAAAATAGCAAATTTATTGACTGAATCACAAAGAGGAAAAATTAGTAGATTTGTTGGAAGATTTACAGAAAAAGGAACTAGAATAAATGAGATAGGAAATTCTTTAAGGAGATTTGCAACAGAAAGAGGAAAAAGAGAAGCTAAGAAGTGGGAAAGAAATCAAGATATAAGAACTAGACTATCTTTTAAAACACCAATACCTTCTACTACTAGAAAAAAACACATTGATAGAAGTGGAGATAAACCAATTCAAAGAGAATATGGAGATTAATGATAAGAAACAAAAAGGAACATATTAGATAGAAATATCTAGTATGTTCCTTTTTCTATAATCATTTTTTACCCAAATAAGAAATTTAGATTTAAATTTGGTAATATAAATATTTTAATATTATTTACTGTTGATTTATAAAATCTATTCATATATAATGACTCTGGAGTGAGGGAAATGATAGATATAGAAAAAGTAAAAAAAGTATTTAAGGAATATGTAAAAAATTATAATCCAGAAGATGGTAAAATAGCATTAAAAATAGAACATATTCTAAGAGTTACAGAAAAAAGTAGAAAAATAGCTGAAAATTTAAAATTAGAAGCAGAAGATATTAATTTAGCAGAATTAATAGGATTATTACATGATATAGGAAGATTTGAACAAATAAGAATTTATAATACTTTTTATGATAGAGATAGTATAAATCATGGAGAATATGGAGTAAAAATTCTGTTTGAAGATAATTTAATTAGAAAATTTATACAAGATGATTGTTATGATGAAATAATAAAAAAAGCAATATTAAATCATAATAGAGCAAAAATAGAAGAAGGATTAACAGATAGAGAACTTTTGCATGCAAAAATTATAAGAGATGCAGATAAATTAGATATATATTATACTTTATTAATAGAAGATTTAGAAAATTCATATGGATGTACAGATATGAGTAAAGAAAAGATAACAGATGAGATATATCGTGAATTTAAAGAAGACCATATGATTAATTATAAAAATTTAAAAACAAATGCAGATATGCTAGTTGCACATATGTTTTCGATTTTTATTATAACTATAGTTTAAATATAGTTAGAGAGAACAAGTATATTGAGAAAATTGAAAATAAGGTTAATTTAGAAGATGTGCAAGCTATAGAGTACTTGAAAGATATTAATAGTATTGCAAATAGTTATATAGAAGAAAACTTAAAAAATTAAACAAAAGGAAAGTAAAAAATGTCGAAAAGTTTATTAATTACAGAAAAGCCATCTGTTGCAATGGAATTTGCAAAGGCACTAAAAATAAATACTAATAGAAAAAATGGATATTTAGAATCAGATAATTGGATAATCACATGGTGTGTAGGTCACTTAGTAACTATGAGCTATCCAGAAAAATATGATGAGAATTTGAAATTTTGGAGATTAGATACACTGCCTTTTATTCCAGAAGAGTGGAAATATGAGATTATACCAAATGTACAGAATCAGTTTAATATAGTAAAAGAATTAATGCAAAGAGAAGATTTAGATACTATATATAATGCAGGCGACTCAGGACGTGAAGGAGAATATATTCAGAGACTGGTTTTTATGATGGCAAAGCCAAATCCCAATGCTAAAATGAAAAGAGTTTGGATTGATTCTCAAACAGAAGAAGAAATTTTAAGAGGAATTAAAGAGGCAAAAGATTTATCAGAATATGACAGTTTATCAGATTCGGCATATTTAAGAGCGAAAGAAGATTATTTAATAGGAATTAATTTTTCAAGGTTATTATCTATTATTTATGGAAGAAGAGTAGCAAAGAAAATTAATGAAGACAAAGTATCAATTTCAGTTGGACGTGTTATGACTTGTGTATTGGGAATGGTAGTGCAAAGAGAAAGAGAGATAAGGAACTTTGTTAAAACTCCATATTATAAAATTATAGGTAAATTTGGTGATAATGAAAATAATTTATCTGCAGAATGGAAGGTTCAAGGAAAGTCTAAATTGTTTGAATCTACCAAATTATATAATGAGTCTGGATTTAGAAAAGAAGAAGACGCTAAACAATTTATAATTTCTTTAAAAGATAAAAAAGCTATAATTGAAGAATTGAAGAAGTCAAAACAAAAAGAAAATGCACCACTATTATTTAATTTAGCAGAGATTCAAAATGAATGTACTAAAAAATTTAAAATAAAGCCAGATGAGACGCTAGAAGTTATTCAGGATTTGTATGAAAAAAAATTAGTTACATATCCAAGAACAGATGCAAGAGTTTTATCTTCTGCTGTTGCAAAAGAAATTTCTAAAAATTTAAATGGACTTGCTAAAAATTTTGGTGATGAAGAAGTTAAACAAATTATTAATAAAATGGTTAGTGAGAAATATTCTACAAATTTACTTAAAACTAAATATGTAAATGATAGTAAAATAACAGACCATTATGCAATTATACCAACAGGTCAAGGTTTTGAAAACTATGAAAAATTGTCAAATTTGAATAAGGAGATATATAAGCTAATTGTAAAAAGATTCTTGTGTATTTTTTATCCACCTGCTCAATATGAAAAAATATCTATAACTATTGATATAAATGGAGAAAAATTTTATGCAAGCAATAAAGTATGTGTGGATTTAGGTTATTTAGAAATTGTAAAAGGAAAAGATCAAAAAGAAGAAAAAGAGAATAGTAAAAAAGATAATGATAATGGAATTAATAAAGATTTATTAAAAAAACTAAAAAAAGGACAAAATATCGATGTGATAAATTTTGAAACAAAGGAGTCTGAAACAACACCACCTAGTAGATATAATTCTGGTTCTATGATTTTAGCTATGGAAAATGCGGGTAAACTAATAGAAGAGGAAGAATTAAGAGAGCAAATAAAAGGAGCAGGAATTGGAACTAGTGCTACTAGAGCAGAGATTATAAAGAAATTAGAAAGAATAAAATATATACAGATTAATACAAAAACACAAATTATTACACCAACTGAGAAAGGAGAAACTATATTTGATGTTATATATAGTTCTATGCCAGATATGTTAAATCCGAAGTTAACAGCTAGTTGGGAAAAGGGATTAGATATGGTTGCTAAAAAGGAAATAAAACCAGAGGTTTTTATGGATAAATTACAAAATTATATTAAAAGTAAAATTAATAAATTGGTTATACCGATGTAATGAGGTACAAATGAAAAAGATAAAAGCTAAAGGTGGATTCGAAAATAAAATAATAAAGGGTTCTAAAATTTTAATAATATTAAAGTTTTAGAACTTTTTATACAATAAGTAAAAAATAATATGCAACAAAATAAACATATATCTCATTATATTCACCACTTACGTAAATGAAACATAATATATATCGTATTCTAAAATAGAAAGGGTGAATATAATGAAATCTTACATAATTGAAGGAGGAAAAAAACTAGAAGGAGAGGTAAAAGTATCTGGCTCTAAAAATGCATCACTTCCTATTATTGCATCATGTATATTAAATGATAGTATAACTAAACTATATAATGTTCCAAATATAAGAGATACTCAAATAACTTTGAAGATTTTACGTCTTTTAGGTTGCAAGATTAAGAAAAATAGTGGTAAAATAGAAATTAATTCAAAAAATATGACTAAAAAGGAAATTCCAGAAGAGTTAATGAGAGAAATGAGATCAACAGTAATTCTTGCAGGAGCAATATTAGGTAGATTTAAGGAAGTTACATTTTCATATCCAGGAGGCTGTGATATTGGTTCAAGACCTATAGATTTACACTTAAGTAGCTTTAGAAAATTAGGAGTACAAATAGAAGAAGAATCTGGATTTATACATTGCACATGTGATAAAATAATAGGAAATGATATTAATTTGGACTTTCCAAGTGTTGGAGCGACAGAAAATGTTATTTTGGCATCAGTTTATGCAGAAGGTATTACAACAATAACAAATGCTGCAATGGAGCCAGAAATTGTAGATTTAGCAAATTGTTTGAATAAGATGGGTGCTAAAGTTGAAGGAGCAGGAACTAATGAAATAAAAATAACAGGTGTAAAAAAATTAAAATCTATATCATATGGAATAATGCCAGATAGAATAGAAGCTGGAACATTACTTTGTATGGCAGCAGCAACAGGTGGAAATATTAAACTTCTAAATGTATGTTCAGAGCATCTAGTTCCTGTTATTCATAAATTACAAGAAGCAGGCTCTGATATAAATATTTCAAAAAATAATATAACAATAAAAGCACCAAAAAGATTAAAACCTATAGAGATAAAAACAATGCCTTATCCAGGATTTCCTACAGATTTACAACAAATTTTTGGGGCTATGCTTACTACAGCAAAAGGAACATCTGTAATTGTGGAAAATATTTTTGAAAATAGGTATAAATATATGACAGAATTAAAAAGAATGGGAGCTAAAGTAACAATTGAAGGAAAGACATCTGTGATTAAAGGTGTAAAAAAATTGTCTTGTGCAAATGTTCAAAGTCAAGATTTAAGAGGCGGAGCAGCACTTGTTTTAGCAGCACTCACAGCAAAAGGTAAAAGTAAAATAAGTCATATAGAATATATATTAAGAGGTTATGAGAAATTAGATGAAAAACTTACAAAGTTAGGTGCATCTATAGTTTTAGAAGAAGGTGAATAAATATTTTGAATATTATACATAAAAAGAAAAAGGTAAATAAGATTAAAAATAAAAGGGCAGATAATAAGTCTGCCCGTAGGCCAATTAATCAAACAGTAAAAAATAATCAAAATAGGAAAAATGAACCTATTAATTTGGATAACGAAATTATAATAGGACTTCCTAATATTGATAATAGAATTTATAAAGAAAAAATGTCTAACAAAAAGAAAAATGTAGTAAAAAAAGATATTAATAAAAAGAATAAGACAAATGTAAGACAAAAGGTAAAAAATAATAGAATAAAAAAGCCTAAAAAACTTTCTGAAAAACAGATTAAAAGAAGAAGATTAATTTTAAAACTCATAAAGTGGATAAGCTTAAGTTTAATAATAATTGGTATTATTATTTCTATAATGTTGTCTCCAATATTTAATATAAAGAGTATAAATGTAAAGAATAATAATAAGATATCATATGAACAAATTGTTAGTTTATCTGGTGTGCAAATAAATAATAATACTTTTAAGTATTCTAAAAGTGATATAAAGAATAAAATAAAAGAAAATGCATATATAGAAGAAGTAAAAGTAAAAAGATTATTGCCAGATGTTTTAGAAATAGAAGTAAAAGAAAGAACGGCAAGATTAATGTTATTATTTGGAAATGCATATGTATATATAAATAGTCAAGGCTACATATTAGAGATATCAGATCAAAATATAAATTTACCAATAATAAAAGGATATAAAACAGAGGAAAAAGATATTATTGTAGGAAAAAGATTATGTAATGAAGATTTAGAGAAGTTGAGTGTTGTATTAAAAATAATTGAACTTGCACAAAATGAGCAAATATCAGAAAATATAACTGAAGTAGACATCGAAGATGAAAATGACTATAAGATAATAATGGAGAAAGATCAAAAGACAGTTCATTTAGGAAATTGTTCGATGCTAGAAGAAAGAATACTTTGGGTAAAGACCATCTTGAATGAAATAAAGGAATTACCAGGAGAGATTTTTGTTAATATGAATTTAAATTCAGAAAGGCCATTTTTTAGAGAAAGAGTTTAGGAAGGAGACAAGATTTAATGAATAAAAGAGCCATTGCACTAACAATTGGAGTGATATGCTTTATCCTTGTATTTGCAATAGTTATTCAAGTAAAAACTATAAAAAATACTAATTCTATTGTAGTACAAACTTTATCTAATAATAATTTAAGAGACGATTTATTAAGATGGAAAGAAAAATATGATAATGCTAATCTAGAACTTGAAAAAGCAGAAAAAGAATTAGAAAAGACTAGAGAGATTGCAATTCAAAATAGTCCAGAGCTAGTACAAAAAGAAACAGATTTAAAAAACAATAATATAGCATTAGGACTTACAAATGTAACTGGATCAGGGGTAATAATTACTCTAAAAGATAATCAAGGAATAACTAATGAGATTATTGGTATTACTGATGATATTAGATCATATCTAGTGCATGACGCTAATTTAAGAGAGATAGTAAGGAAATTAAAGATTTCTGGTGCAGAGGCTATTTCAATTAATGATGAGAGAGTGGTTAATGATACAGCTATTGTATGTGCTGGAAATATAATAAGAATTAATGATAGAAAAGTTGGGTCTCCATTTGAAATTAAGGCTATAGGTTCTCCAGAATTATTATATGGAAATTTACAAGAGACTATAAATAAATTAAATAACTCTGGCATTATTGTGGAAATTCAGAAAAAAGATAAGATAGAAATAAGCAAATATGATGGTACAATTAATTTTAATTATGCAAGTAGTATCGAATAGAGGTGAATTAGCTTGAAAAAAGATAAGATAATAGTTAGCATAACTGTATTTTTTATGTGTATTGTTCTAACATGTGTTATGTTCATGCAGTTTAAGACGGCTAGACAGACTAATTTAACAGATATAGAGAATATGAATGAAGATGAACTTAAAAGTGAAATTATACTTTGGCAAAATAGATATAATGAAATAGATCAGAAGCTTACAAGTCGTAATCAAACTATAGATGAATATGAATCGATTTTGCAGAACAATGATGAAACAGCTAAAGTGATAGATAAAGAGCTAAATGAATTGGAAAAATTAGTAGGAATAACAGATGTACGAGGGGATGGTATTGTTATTACTTTAGAAGATAATGATGAAGGGCAAGTAACAGCAACGGTTTTATTAAATTTAGTAAATGAACTAAAATATGCAGGTGGAGAAGCTATATCTATTAATGGTATAAGGATCGTGAATATGACAGATATAGTTGATGTAAATTATATAGTTCAAATAGAAGGACAAAAAATATCATCACCATATACAGTAAACTGTATTGGCGATCAAAATTTTCTGCTTAATACACTTAATTCAAAAAATGGATATGTGCAGACTTATACAGATAGTGGTATAACTGTGAAAATAGAAGATCAAGATGATATAAAAATAAATAAGTATAATGGTAGTTTAGATATTAAATATAGTAAGGATTAATAGATTGGAGGATTTTTTGTATATGTCAAAAAGAAAAATTGCAATTATATTGGCTATAATGTGTTTTATAATAGTAGTAGCTATACTAATTCAGATTAGAACAATAGAAGGTATAAATTCTCCAGTATTAAAAGGTACCTATAATGATAACTTAAGAGATGAAGTACTGAAATGGAAAGATAAATATGATACTAGTGCAATTAATTTAGAAAAGGCAGAAAAAAAACTAGAAAAAGTTAGACAAAAGGCAACAAAAAATGATGAAAATTTTAGTTCAAAAGAACAAAGTATAAAAAAATATAATACTATTTTAGGACTAACTGATGTAAATGGAGAAGGTGTTACAATTAATATTTCAGTAAAGCAATTAGATGAAGGGATAAAAGAATATCTAGATAATATTATAAATGAACTTAAAAATGCTGGAGCTGAATGTATAAGTATAAATAATCAAAGATTGATATGGAGTTCTGTTATTTCATGTGAGGGAAATATAATAAAAGTAAATCAAGAGAAAATAGAATCGCCTTTTGTTATAAATGCTATAGGAGACACAAGGTTATTATATGGTGCTCTAGCAAGACCTGGAGGATATATAGAATTATTAAACAGTAATGGAATAAAAACAGAAGTTATTAGATCAAGTAATATACAAATACAAAAATATAATGGGTTAATAAATTTTGAACATTTAAAAACTATTACATAAGAGGTGAATAAATTGAGAAAAACAAATATAACTATATGTATTGTTATATTTCTTATGTGTGTTATACTAGTCTCTGTTATACTTATGAGATTTAAAGCAGTGGAGGAAACTGATTTTGAAGCTGAATCTGCTATTAGAGAAACAGAGCTAAGAAAAGAAATATCAACATGGAAAAGTAAGTATGAACAAATTAATAAAACGTTAGATTCTACTAATCAAAAGATATTAGAATATGAAGAACAAATAGAAAAAAATGAAGATTCATCATATTTAGTAGAGCAAGAATTAGAGCAAACTAATGTATTATTAGGAAAAAAGACGGTAAAAGGAGAAGGTGTTATAGTTACATTAACTGATAAGGATAATGCAAAAATTCTAGCAACAGACTTGTCTGAAATAGTTAATGAGTTAAAATATGCAGGGGCAGAAGCTATATCTATTAATGGTATAAGAATACTTGCTATGACTGATATTACAGATGCAACAAATGATTTACTACTAATTAATGGACAAAGGATTTCATCTCCATATGAAGTAAAAGCGATAGGAAATCAAACATATTTATATAGTACATTAAATGCTAAAAATGGTTTTATAGATTATTATACTAATCAATATGATATAGATATAAAGATAGAAAAACAAAAGAATATAACAATCGATAAAATGAGTCAAGAAATTAATTTTAAGTATATAAAAGAAGGAGAAGAGTAAAATGATTATTATTGCAATTGTTATTGGATGTATATTAGGTGCGGTTATAGGAATGTATGCTCCTATAATTCCATATACATATTCAGGATATTTAGCTATTGCTATTATGGCAGCATTAGATACAGTTTTTGGAGGAATTACATCAATAATTAAAAAAAGCTTTGATATGAAAATATTTGTTTCAGGTTTTTTTGGTAATGCAATTTTAGCAATTGTTTTAACTTATTTAGGTGAAAAATTAAATGTAGATATTTACTTAGCAGCTATTTTTGTGTTTGTTAGTAGAATGTTTAACAACTTAGGATTTATAAGAAGATATTATATAGAAAAATTAGCAGAAAAGAAAGAAAATAAAAAAAGTAAGAAAAAAAGTATTGATAAAGTTTAAAAAATATGCTAAGAATATAAAGACAAAATTATATAGAAAGTGTCAATAGTTTACAAGAAACGACATTGTTACAAAACTGTTACGAAAATATTACAAAAATATAACAGATTCTATTGACATTTTTGGAGAAATATAATATTCTTAGGCTAGAATTAAAATGCGGTAAAAAATGGAGGAGTTAACTTTGGCTATAGGTGATATAATAGTAGGTATTGATATAGGTACATCTAAAGTTAGTCTTGTTGTAGGAGAAGTCAATAACTTCAATCAAATCGAAATAATTTGCAGTACTAGTCACAAATGTAGCGCTATTAAAAAAGGGAAAATAGTAGATGAAGATGCAGTAGCAATTGCGATTGAAAATGCTGTTAAAGATGCAGAGATGGAATCTGGACTTAAAATAAATTCATCTTATGTAACAATACCTGGAAAATATGTTACAATTGTTCAAAATAGTATAAGCAAAGAATCAAGAGATAGATATGCAGGTATTTCAGTAAAAGATATATCTTCTGCATTGATGCAAGCAAAAGACATAGATATACCAGAAGGAAAAAGTATAATAGATATAGTTGCAGATGAATTTGTATTAGAAGACGGAAAGATAGTAAGCGATCCAGTAGGAAATTTAAGTAATAATTTCACTATGAAAGCACAAGTAATATTAGCAGATAAAGATTATATTAGACAACTATGTAATATTTTTAGAAAAGTAAGTTTGGAAATAGATGGATTAGTGCCAGAAACATTGGCAGAAAGAAATCTTATATTAGATACAAATGAATTAAATGACAATATAATGATTTTGGATATTGGAGCTGGAAATACTGATATAGGAGTATTTGAAGGAAATTCATTTATATATACTAATACAGTACCTTTAGGTGGAGATAATATTACTAATGATATAGCTTTAGTACTAGATATATCAATTGAAGAAGCAGATAAATTAAAAAGACAATATGGATTAGCAATGAAATCTTTTATAGATAATGATAATGAGATAATACTAAATACTTGCAGAAATGAATCTAAAAATAAAGTAATAAAAAGTTCAGAGCTTATAGAAATAATAGAAGCAAGAATAGAAGAAATATTTTCAATAGTTAATAAGGATATAACAGCACAAGGTGTTAAATCTAGAATTAACAATGTTGTTCTAACAGGACAAGGAATTAGTAATATTAATAAAAGCGATGTTGCTGGAAAAATAATTTTAAATATACCAGTAAAGATATCAACAGGAAGACTAATAAGTACAATAAGACCAAGCTATAGAACAGCATATGCATTAGTTAGATATATAGCAGCAAGACCTTTTGCAAAAAATGTTTCAAGTAATATAGATTCTGGTTCAGAACAAAGTATATTTAAAAGAATACTTGAAAAAATTAAAGAATTTTTCTATTCATAATAGAAAAATAAAGGCAAACGTTTTTAATTTTAAAAAATATAAATTTTAGGAGGAAACATTATGATAATGGATAGCGTTGAAGAAAGCGGAATCATGATAGATGGAACTGCTACAATTAAAGTAATAGGTGTAGGTGGAGCAGGAACTAATGCTGTTAACAGAATGGTAGATTCAGGAATAAGAGGAGTTGAATTTGTTGCAGTAAATACAGATAGACAAGCTTTATTACTATCAAAAGCAGCATCTAAGATTCAAATTGGAGAAAAAATAACAAGAGGGTTAGGAGCAGGAGCTAATCCAGATATTGGAGCACAAGCTGCTGAAGAGAGCAAAGCAGAAATTACAGAAGCACTTCGCGGTGCTGATATGGTATTTGTTACAGCCGGAATGGGTGGAGGAACAGGTACAGGAGCTGCACCAATAGTTGCAGCATGTGCAAAAGAAATGGGAATATTAACAATAGGTGTTGTTACAAAGCCATTTACTTTTGAAGGAAAGAAAAGATTATCTCAAGCAGATAGAGGAATAGAGAGTCTTAAAGGTAAAGTTGATACATTAGTAGTTATTCCAAATGATAAATTATTACAAGTTATTGATAGAAAAACTTCAATAGTTGAAGCTTTTAAAATGGCAGATGATGTATTAAGACAAGGTGTTCAAGGTATATCAGACTTAATTGCAATACCAGGACTTGTTAACCTAGACTTTGCAGATGTAAAAACAATTATGCTAAATACAGGAATGGCACATATGGGTATTGGAAGATCATCAGGTGAAAATAGAGCTGAAGATGCAGCAAAACAAGCTGTTCAAAGTCCATTACTTGAAACATCAATAGAAGGTGCTAGAGGTGTAATTATTAATATTACTGGTGGATCTAGCTTAGGATTACATGAAGTAAATACAGCAGCAGAATTAATTCAAAGAAGTGTTGATCCAGAAGCTAATATTATATTTGGTGCAGTAATAGATGAAACTTTAGATGAAGATATAGTGATAACTGTTATTGCTACAGGATTTGAAAAAGAACCTACAGTAGGAAATACAGTTCCTGTTGGAGAAATTGTTAGCAAAGCATGGGATAAAAAGATAAATTCAATTCCATCTTCACAAGAGGCATCTAATTCATCAAATGATTTAGATATTCCATCATTCTTAAGAAAAAATAAAGGAATGAATAAATAAAAAGATGTAATAATTATGAATAAAAATAAGGAAATAAAAAACTAAATATCATAATAGAAAAGAAATAATCTTAATTTGTAGATTATTTCTTTTTTTCTGCATCAAGAACTGACATATTTTTAAAACTATAAGAGTTAGAATATTAATTGTGAAACATGACTAGTATCTGTATTATTTCATTATTTATAAAAAATATTCTTTAGTAATTTGTAAGGAGCAACGAACTTGACCGTATATTTAGATGTTATATTTTTAGAAAACTTTTTTATGAACTATATATTACTTTTTGCTGTTAGATATATCATGAAAATAAAAAGTAAACAATTGTTAATTATTATTTCAAGTATTCTTCGGCAGTATATATGCAGTCTTGGTTTATCTGCAAAATACGATCATCTATTCAAATCTGATTATTAAGATACTTTTATCAATAATTATGGTGTATATTGCATATTTGCCAAAGAATTTCAAAAAGTTATTTAAAGAATTAATAATGTTTTATTTAATCTCTTTTGTATTCGGAGGTAGTGCTTTTGCATTACTATATTTCGTGAAACCAGAGAATATAATGATGAGAAATGGAGTATATGTAGGAAACTATCCACTAAAGATAGCTGCACTTGGAGGAATTGTTGGATTTGTAATTAGTCATATTGCTTTCAAAGTAGTAAAAACTAAAATGTCTACAAAGGATATGTATTGCAAAATAAATATTCAGATTAATCAAAAAAATATTAGTGTAAAAGCTTTAATCGATAGCGGAAATTTATTAAAAGAACCAATTTCTGGATATCCAGTTATAGTCGTGGAAAAATATGAATTAGTAAGTATATTGCCTAATAATATATTAAATAATTTAAAAGAAATATTAAAAGGTAACTACTTGGGCAAAGATGAAGATACTGAATTAGAGTATTATGTGTCTAGATTTAGAGTAATACCTTTTTCGTCTTTAGGTAAACAAAATGGAATGTTACTGGGAATAAAAGCAGATAAGGTAATAATATCTTTTGAGGAAGAAGAAATAATTATAAGCAATTCTATTATAGGAATTTATGATGAGCATCTTACTAAAAACGGAAACTATACAGCACTAGTTGGATTAGATTTGTTAGAAAGGAGGATAGAAAGTGAATTTACTTCAAATATTAAAGTCTAGTATTAATACATTATATGTAAAGTATGTTAATAAAGATGGGACCCAAACATTACCTATATATTATATAGGTGGAAGTCAAAGCTTGCCACCACCACTTACGCGGTGAAGAAGAGGAAGAATTATTAAATAAATTAGCATCAGAAGATGATACAGTAAGGCAGACATTAGTTGAAAGGAATCTTAGATTGGTTGTATACATAGCTAAAAAGTTTGAAAATACGGGTATTGGAATTGAGGATTTAATATCTATTGGAACAATAGGATTAATGAAGGCAATAAATACTTTTAATACTGACAAAAAGATTAAACTAGCAACATATGCGTCTAGATGTATAGAAAATGAAATATTAATGTATTTAAGAAGAAGTAATAAAATAAAAGGGGAAATTTCAATAGATGAACCATTGAATCAAGATGGAGATGGAAATGAACTGTTATTATCGGATATTTTAGGGACAGATTCTGATGTGACATCTAGAAGAATAGAAGAGGAAGTAGATAAGACTTTACTAAAAGCATCTATAAAAAAATTGAGTAATAGAGAAAGAAATATAATGGAATTACGATTTGGTTTTATAAGTGGAAAGGAGAAAACTCAAAAAGAAGTTGCGGATATGCTTGGTATTTCTCAAAGTTATATTTCTAGATTAGAAAAGAAAATTATAGGAAAGATGAAAAAAGATATAATGAGTAAGACAGGATGAATAAGAATGCCTTCTTTGGAAATAATTATATTAATTATAAACCAAAGGAGGTATTTATTTGATAAAGAAAGTAGAGATTGCATCAGTAAATACTGCTAAACTACCTGTTCTATCAAATAAAGAAAAAAATGAATTACTAATTAAAATAAAAAATGGTGATGGAGAAGCAAGAGATGATTTTGTAAATGGAAATTTAAGATTAGTACTAAGTGTTATTAAAAGATTTTATGGAAGAGGAGAAAATCTAGATGATTTATTTCAAGTTGGATGTGTAGGTTTAATAAAAGCTATAGATAATTTTGATTTATCACAAAATGTTCAATTCAGTACGTATGCTGTTCCAATGATTATAGGTGAAATAAGAAGATATTTAAGAGATAATAATCCTATAAGAGTAAGTAGATCAATAAGAGATTTAGCTTATAAAGCACTTAGTGTGAAAGAAAGAATAATAAAAGAAACACAAAAAGAACCTACAATAGAAGAAATTGCAAAAGAATTAAATATAGATAAAGAAGAAATTGTTTTTAGTTTAGATGCTATTCAAGAACCAATCTCACTTCAAGAACCTATATATGGTGATGGTAGTGAAAATTTATACATCATGGATCAAGTAAGTGATAAGAAAAATACAGATGAGCATTGGGCTGAGAGTATAACGATCGCTGAAGCGATGAAAAAACTAAATGATAAAGAAAAGATGATTGTTTCAAAAAGATTTTTTGAGGGAAGGACTCAAATGGAAGTCGCAGAAGAAATAGGTATTTCACAAGCACAAGTATCGAGACTTGAAAAAAGTGCAATTAATCATATAAAAAGAATATATAAATAATATTGTTAAAAAGTAAATTGTAAAATAAAAGTAGGTTACTGAACAATGGTTTTACTTGCAAGTCCAATCTAGAAGGTATGATACATATCATACCTTCTAGAACTACTATGGAGATAAAAATCATCTTATCATATAGTATCTTTTGGCTCATTTGAAAAATGAAAAGTTAGTTTTTTAGCAACTTTTTTTTGATTTATAATATAATATATAATGTGAAGGAGGTATATATGGGACAGAAAGGGTTAGATTTTAAACATAAAGAAGTTATAAACATAAATGATGGGAGAAGATTACGGTTTTGTTCAAGATGTATGTGCAGATTTAGAAACTGGTAGAATTACATCAATAATAGTACCTGGGAATAATAAGATCTTAAATATGTTTGCTGGTAATAATGATATAGTTATACAGTGGCAAAATATTAAATGTATAGGTGATGACGTAATATTAGTGGAGATATAAAATAGGGATAAATTACCAAAGAAATAGTATTGATTTTTGAAAATAAAAGTGATAATATAATACATATAGCAAGTAAGTAAAAATTACATATAAAAAAAGTTAAAAAACTTTAAAAAAAGTATTGACTTTAAATGTTCATCATGTTATTATAAATAAGTACTAAACATCAGACAAAAATATATAAAATTTTTTATATAAATTAGTAAAAAATATAGACATCTATTTGAAAGATAACGTTGTTACTAGTTTATTATTTTGCACTTAAAAATTCGACAAAAAAACTTAAAAAAATTTTAAAAACATATTGACAAACTTATAGAAAAATAGTACAATAAAAAACGTCGCTTACAGAAATGAAAACGACAAAAAAAGTACATTGAAAAGTAAACAATAAACCTTTAGAGAAACCAAAAGCGGTAGTACTATTACTACCAAAAAATAATAGAAAATAAATGAGCTTAAACTCTAAAAAAGATTTATAATAAGTTTCGAAAGAAACGAAAATATAAATACAATAACAAGAGAGTTTGATCCTGGCTCAGGATAAACGCTGGCGGCGCACATAAGACATGCAAGTCGAACGGACTTAATCTTAATATTTATATTGAGAAGCGGTTAGTGGCGGACTGGTGAGTAACGCGTAAGCAATCTGCCTATTAGAGGGGAATAACAGTGAGAAATCATTGCTAATACCGCATATGCCATAAGAACCACATGGTTCTAGTGGGAAAGGAGTAATCCGCTAATAGATGAGCTTGCGTCTGATTAGCTAGTTGGTGTGGTAACGGCATACCAAGGCAACGATCAGTAGCCGGACTGAGAGGTTGAACGGCCACATTGGGACTGAGATACGGCCCAGACTCCTACGGGAGGCAGC
>ENA-ORLW01001918-ORLW01001918.1-human-gut-metagenome-genome-assembly--contig:-NODE-1918-length-20531-cov-2.506894_pt1 | contig 20531 bp, 30 predicted proteins | sample MGYA00243017_ERZ508829 | MGnify/ENA primary metagenome ERZ508829 (study PRJEB26277, sample SAMN04329776) | human gut metagenome | biome: human-associated habitat | host: Homo sapiens | place: USA...
TTGCTCTAGGACGCCGTGTCCTGCCTTTGGGCGACTGCGACAATTTTGACTACCAGACGGGGTGCAAAGGGCACATTGTGGAGGATGACAGTGCCCGACCGCAGGAGGGAGAAGGGCAGGATGGATAAGTATATCAAGCGAGAGGACGCTATTGCTGAATTTCAAGAATTAAAAAATAAATGCGAATCATTAAAAGACGCCATATATTTTGATGGGGTGATGGCGGTATTGGATAATATTCCCGCCGAAGACGTTGCGCTGGTGCGGCACGGGAGATGGATTGTCCACTTTGACCATTTCGCGCCATACCAAAAATGCAGTGTTTGCGGATTTGAAACTCCACTTGTAGCAACAGAAAATGAAGCGGAAACGTGCCGTTATAAGCATTGCCCGGAATGTGCCGCTCGCATGGACAAGGAGGCCGACCATGACTAAGTGCTGCGCCACCTGCGCCTGGTACGAGGACTTTCAGGGTGTGTGCTATAACGGGCCCACACCGAACTGCGAATACTTTATGGAGCCGGACCAGTGGTGCAAAGAGTGGGAGAAGAAGGAGGATGAACATGATGTTTCGGAACCCTGAGGCGTTGGAAGTGCTGACCATTTCTGAAGTGGCAAATAAATGGTTTGAACGTAAATGGTGCGGGAAAAATTATGATTTGGATTGTGCCGAACACCATCCGCTCAAAGCCGCTGGCCTACTGAAATATGAGTTGGTGGAGGATGAGCAGAAAATTCCGTTTGTCTGCAAAGAGCCGGATGGGCGAGGAGGGAATGGGCTTGACCGCATTGTTCGAGTATACACAGCCAATGGAGACATCATTGCGGAGTTTGACGGGAAAATTGACATCGAGTGGAACGATGGCGGCTATTGTTCGACTATGAAGGAAAGCGATATACATACTACAACTGCTTTGTTGAGAGCGTCGCAGAGATCGGGGGATAACATGAGAGAAATCCTTTTCAAAGCCAAGAGGCTGAGTGATGGCGAATGGGTAGAGGGAAACATTGTGAATGTCCCGGCAGATGCCGACTTTATGCCGGGAGCGTACATTCTGCCATGGTTGGTTTCAGCCAGAGCAGACCCGCCCACAAAAGGCATCATGCTTGGTGGGTTCTTTGAGGTTGACCCATCAACGGTCTGCGCGTACACCGGCCTGACCGACAAGAACGGGAAGAATATCTTTGAGGGCGACATTATTTCCATAGAAAATCCAAAACCGTTTGCGCCGTGGATTTGCAAGACCGTTTACGAGGACGTATGCTGGTGGCTAGATGGGCAAAGCAAAACGGGAAAAGTGATGCTGACCGATTATGCCGATGTTGAGATGGAGATCATCGGCTCCATCCACGACGGGGAGGGCGCACAGCATGAGTGAACACGAAGTATGGAGACCTATACCGGGGCACGAAGGAAAACATGAGGTAAATCACATCAACGGGAACAGAAGTGACAACCGGGTAGAAAACTTAGAGTGGTGTACACGCTCTGAAAACTTGCTCCATAGCTACAGAGTTTTGAGAGGCATAGTACAAAGGAGGGTTGGATAATGGAGTGGATCAGTGTCAAGGAGAGGTTGCCGGAGGACGACCCGGCCATAAAAAAGCATATCGAGGGGAGACAATTCGCGTGTTTGACTGTCCTCGTGTATAACGGAGTCGTAAAGCAGACAAACCGGTTTTTTTGCGATGCGCCGCGGCAAGGACTGCCTAAAACAGATGGATGGAGATGGGCGTCTGATAACGTTACGCACTGGATGCCCCTCCCAGACCCGCCAGACGGAAAAACAGAAAAGCCGCCCCTGTGATGGGGCGGCTTGGTGCGGGGGAATGCGCAGTGGAACGCACATTACAGCAGCTCCCTCACATCTACGCCCAGCGCGTCCGCTAGAGCTAGGGCATTGGTGAGGGTGACGTTGCCCATCTTGCCTTCTCCCTGCTCGATACGCTGGATTTGCCTCGCATTGACACCGGACCGCGCGGCCAGCTCTTCGAGGCTCATGTGTTCCCGGCGGCGGGCCCACTCCAGATTGGTGATCGCCTTATTGCGGCAGTCGCGTCCGTAAGATACCAGGGAGCAGACAGTGCAGTCTCCGTCTGCCCGCTGGCAATCTCCGTATTTGCGCCTCATTACAGCACCTCCAATTCCCACGCACCGCCGTTGCGTGCCTCGACACAGGCAATGATCTCATCATAACAGGTTTGTGGATCACTTTCGCCGCCCTCCCAACAGTCATCGATAGGGTCTGATCCAGCGCGGAAGTCGGCTAGCGTATCGAGGACAAGTTTTTCGTCTGCGTCGCACAGATAGTAGACACACGAGCCGGGGTCATCCAAAATCGCTAGGTGTAACCGGCCGGAGTTGTCTTGGTATAGTTCATAGTTTTTCATTTTTTCCTCCATTTCTGGCCTTGCGGCCTATCTGCTATGAGCACTTTTGTTTTAGCCGACAAAGATTTTACGAGATGTCCCGTCGGTATAGTGGATCACCTGATAAAATCCGTCCTCACCGTTTACGAGTTTCCGGCTGGTGACTGCCTTGGTAGCGGATCTGGTCTCTACAGCAGCAGTCTCGATTGTGGAGGTATTAGCCTCGACGGCGACCTCAACGATCTCGGCCTCGAGTTTGTACAGGCGAGTCAGATAATCGCGGTACTTTTCGATGGTCTCTGCCAGATTGTCAGAGTGCCATACACGGCGAGCTGCGTCCCAAGTGGCGTACAGGTCATCCTTGATGATTTGCTTCATCGGGTATGTATTGCCGGTAATGTCGCCGGTCTCGGTGTTCAGTGTGATCTCGTTGTGTCTATAAGTCATGGTGTAAGTCATTTTTGGCTCCTCCTTATTTTCTGTATCCCTCTTGATGGTTTTATTATACGCTAATATTATCTGATTGTCAAGACAAAATGCTAAAATTATCTGATATTTTTTAGGGAGGGATAGCGATTGAATGAGTTCCCGGAGCGGTTGAGGAAACTGAGGGAGAGCAAGCGTCCAGTGCGGAGTATGGCGGTGACATCCGAGCTGATGGGGCTAAGCACTGACGCTTTGCGTAAATATGAGAGGGGTGAGGTAGAGCCCAAAATGACCGCTCTAAAATTGATCGCGGCATATTATAACATTAGCCTGGACGAACTTTGTAAAGGGGGGGGATGAATAAACCTTAAATTTTTATAATCTCACAGAAAATATTGCGCACTCATAAAGTTTTATGAGCGGAAACCAGCATCTATGCGACAATGGGAGCGTGGGGGCGAATGCCTCCCGCTCCATTCCATTTCCTCCTCCTTTCTCATTGCTGGGGCTCCCTCCCGGCAGCGGCACGCAGGCAAAGCCGTAAACCTGCAACATAGCCCGTAAGGGCTATATGCCTTTGTAGCTCATGAGGAAAGAGCGGCCCCATGATCGGGGCAGAGGCCGGTTCGAGTCCGGTCGAGGGCACAGAAAACCACGCCCGCCCTGGTCTCGGGGCGGAAGCGGGGAGATGAGAGACTATCCCCGGCGCGCGCTTGCCGGCTGAAAACTGCCGCAGTCGAGTGGCACGGGCGGAAAGCGCCGTGTCCGGAGACTAACCCAATTATCCGGGGCGGTGTGACAATCTAAGCGGGACAGCGCATATATGCCACCCCTATCCGCATGAGGATATGGACGGCCCTATGGATGTGCCCCGAGCTGCGGCGGGTGGCCCGCAGCAAATCAGGAGGGGGCGGGTGCCGGAATCCGCTCTCTCCTCACTAAAACGAAACCATATGAGAGGTGGCGATCATGGCTGCACGGCTAACGGATAAGCAAAAAAAGAAAATAGTGGTTGATTATCTGGAAACCGAGAGCTATAACGCCACGGCGAAAAAGAACGGCGTTTGCGGACAGACAGTCAGACGGGTTGTCGAGGAATCTCAAGGGATCACCGAAAATCTCAAGCGAAAAAAAGAGGAGAACACCGCCGACATCCTGGCCTACATGGACAGCCAGCGGGGCATTGTGTGTGAGATCATCGGTAAGGGACTGGCTGCCCTGAATGACCCGGACAAGCTGGCGGAGGCCAAACCGGCGCAGATCACCACGGCAATCGGAACGCTGATTGATAAATGGGCGCTCGTCAAGGGCGAAGGGGAAGAGGGCAAGGTGCAGGTGATTATTGATGTCTGAGGTGCGGCTTTCTTCTGTCCTTGGCCCCGCTTTCCACTTGCTGGCTCGTGATGTATTTCGGCACGGCCACACGCACTACGACCTATCCGGCGGGCGCGGATCACTGAAATCCTCCTGTGTGTCTCTGCTGGTACCGCTTATCCTACTGACCAATCCAAACACTCACGCTCTAGTGCTCCGCAAGGTGGCAAACACCATTCGGGACAGCGTGTATGCGCAATACCTGTGGGCCATCGGAGAACTGGGTATGGCGGCATACTGGGACGCTAAAGTACAGCCCATGGAACTGATTTATAAACCGACAGGGCAAAAAATCATGTTCCGGGGCGCTGATGATCCTATGAAAATCAAGTCCATCAAAGTGCCGTCCGGATATATTGCTGTTACCCATTTCGAAGAAAAGGATCAGTTTGCAGGGCAGGCTGAAATTCGCACTATCCTCCAATCGACCATGCGCGGCGGCTCCAAGTTTTGGAATTTTGAGAGCTACAACCCGCCGATCAGCCGGGACAACTGGGCCAACAAGGACAGCCTGGAGGAGCGGGCGGACCGGATATGCCACAAAAGTACATACTTGGAGGCCCCGCCCGAATGAGCACAGTTTTTAGCAGAGGCCGAACGCCTGAAAGAAACGGATGAGCGGGCGTATCGCCACGAATACTTAGGTGAGGCAGTTGGAACTGGCGGGAATGTGTTTGAAAACCTTGAGCTTCGGGAAATCAAGGACGAGGAAATTTCTCATTTCGACCGGATTTATCAAGGAACAGACTGGGGGTATTTCCCTGATGCCTATGCTTTTATCCGTTTACATTACGACAAAACGAGGGAAACCATTTATCTGATCGACGAAAACTACGTGCATAAACAGAGTAATGAAGCTACTGGAAAATGGATAAAAGGGAAAAAGTACACAGACGCATACATCATTTGTGATAGTGCGGAGCCGAAAAGTGTGGCAGATTACCGGGCATTAAGCCTCCCAGCGAAATCTGCCGTCAAGGGTCCGGGTAGCTTGGACTACTCCATGAAATGGCTTGCCCGTAGAAAAATCATTATCGACCGCAGAAGGACCCCGCACGCTTATGATGAGTTCGTAAATTACGAATATGAGCGAAATAAGGACGGAGAAATCATAAGCGGATACCCAGATGAGAATGACCATGTGATTTCGGCTGTCCGTTATGCGCTTGAGCCTGCATATAGGAGGATGGGTGTAATTGCGTAGGCCTGAAATGAAAAAGAAATACCCACGTATTTACAAGGTGTGGCAGAGCATCCGCCAGAGGTGCAATAACCCAAACGACAAGAACTACTTTGATTACGGCGAAAGAGGAATATCGGTTTGCAAAGAATGGGACGAGTCTCCTGAGGCGTTTGTCATGTGGGCGCTCGAAAATGGATACAGAGACGACTTGAGTATAGACCGCATTGATGTAAACGGGAATTACAGCCCCGATAATTGCAGGTGGGCAACAGCCACACAACAAGCAAGAATTAAGCGAATTGAGAAAATTAACAAAACCGGGGTAAATGGCGTTCACATGGATAGGGGTAAATATAGGGCAATTATCTATGTGGATAGCAAAAAAATAGACCTTGGAAGATACGAGACGCTTGAAGAAGCAAAATCTGCCAGGAAACGTGGAGAAGCTCTTTATTGGGGAGTGACAGCATGACCATCATCGAGAAGCTGAAAGAACTGGGCTTTGCCACTATCAGCGAGGACTTTTACCGCAAAGTTCAGGAGTGGAAAAGCTGGTATGTGGGAGATGTGAAGGGCTTCCACCGGTACAAGGTCCGAAACGGAACGAGCATGGTCCGATGCAAGCGGTACACTCTCAACATGGGTAAGAAAATCCCGGAGGACTGGGCAAACCTCCTGATGAATGAGAAGGTAAAAATCACTTTGGAGGGGCAGAAAGAGCAGGTGTTCGTTGACCGAGTGTTCACCGAAAATAATTTCCCGGTCAAAGCAAACGAGATGCAGGAAAAGGCGTTTGCTCTTGGGACAGTGGCTTTTATTCCGCGTGTGGTGGGAATGGAGGCAAAGGAGACTGGGCCCGTTCCAGGCAGCGCAAGAGGCATTGTGATGGACTATGTGACCGTGGAGCACATCTGGCCGCTGGCGTGGCAAAACGGAATCATTACGGAGTGCGCTTTTGAAAGCATTGTTACCGTAAACGGAGAGCAATACTGTTACCTGCAAATCCACCACAAGGTCAACGGGCTGTATGACATTGAGAACCGACTATATAAATACCGGAACAACAATGTGGACACCGAAGTGGGCTTAACCTCTGTGCCAAACTTTAAACGGGTGCCACGGGTGGTACATACAGGGTCTGACCGGCGGCGGTTTGTCATTGACCGGCCCAATATCGCAAACAATTTTGACGATTCCCCACTTGGAATATCCATCTATGCAAATTCCATTGATGTTCTCAAGGGCGTAGATGTAGCCTATGACAGTTACGTCAACGAATTTGTCCTAGGGAAAAAGCGCATCATGGTCAAACCATCTGCCATGAAATACCTAGACGGAGAGCCGGTCTTTGACAGCGACGATTTGGCCTATTATGTGCTCCCAGAGGATGTGAGTGACGGAGCAGTTATTACCCCAATCGATATGACCCTCCGCACACAGGAGCACAATACAGGCATCCAGGACCAGCTCAATTTGTTGTCCAGTAAGTGCGGTTTCGGAGAGACCTATTATCGCTTTGATGGTGGGAGCATCACCACGGCGACACAAGTTATCAGCGAGAACTCCACCATGTTCCGCACGATCAAAAAACATGAAATCATTCTGGAGCAGGCCCTAATTGAACTGTGCCGTATCATCATCCGCCTAGGCAACACAGCCATGAACGCTGGGCTAAATGAAGATGTGGAGATTTCTATTGACTTTGATGATTCCATCATCGAGGACAAGCAGTCTGATTTTGCTCGTGATATGCAACTCCTAAACGCCGGAATCATGAACGACTGGGAGTTCAGGGCTAAATGGATGAATGAGGACGAAGCCACGGCAAAGAAGATGTTGCCGAAGATGGAGGATATGACGACGGATGGGCAGAGTGAAATAGAGTAGTTTGAACACAAGCGGATAGCTCGACGGGGTGAAAAGTGGACAGCCTTACCACCTGCCGCTTGTTTCAAAATAAGGCGATTACGAAAGGCGGTAATTATGGGACAGTTTATTGATTTGACTGGACAGCGGTTTGGACGTTGGACTGTCATTGATAGAGCAGAAGACCATTTCACAAAATCAGGGGCCAGAATGACGATGTGGAACTGTGTTTGTGATTGCGGAAAAAAGAAATCTGTTTCTGGCAATTCGCTTAGAAAAGGAGCTTCAATTTCCTGCGGGTGTATTACTACAGATAATTCGATTGCCAATAACAAAAAACGAGCAAAGCACAACGGATGCAAAAGAGGCAAGAGAGAGCGGTTGTATGGAGTTTGGTGGGCGATGCACCAACGTTGCTACTATAAGCGGCATAAAAACTATAGCGAGTATGGCGGCCGTGGTATTTCGATGTGTGATAAATGGCGAAAAGAGTATGAATCATTTAGGAGATGGGCTATCTTAAACGGATATGATGAGAATGCACCATACGGAGAGTGTACTATTGATCGTATAGACGTTAATGGAGATTATTGCCCAGAAAATTGCAGATGGGTTAACGCAAAAGCGCAGGCCAATAATAGGCGGCCAAGAAGAAAGAAGGTGGTGGCATGAAGCCATACCCCCTTTAGCCCAGAGCTTCTTGACGCCCTCCCCGAGGAGCTAACAGAACTATACCGCTCTCTGGAACTGAAACTGCTGGACGAGATATGCTCCCGGTTGAAAATCGCCGGTGAGCTGAACGAGGTGACGGTGCAGGACATCCGGGCGCTGCGTTCCCACGGTATCAGCCTGGAGGAGATAGAAAAGGCCATCCAACGCACCGCAAACATCAGCCAGCGGGACCTTAAAAAGCTGCTGGACGACGTAGTAGAGCGTAACCAGCGGTATTATCGGGAAATCATGGACCTTGCGGGCGTGACTGCCCCTGAGACGCTGGTGAGTGTCGCCGACATCGCCGCCATTATGGCACAGGCACAGAGAGAGATCGGCAATCTGACCCGATCTATGGGATTCCTGGTGGACAACGGGCGGACGATGCTTCCTCCTGCAAGGGCCTATCAATGGGCGCTGGACAATGCCGAAATGCAGGTCATGAGCGGGACTATCTCTTACAATCAGGCTATCAAAAGCGCTGTCAAACAGTTGGCGGGCAGTGGAATCAATGTCGTGGACTATGAGAGCGGACACCGAGACCAAATCGACGTGGCTGCCCGCCGTGCGGTGATGACGGGCGTATCCCAGCTTTGTGCCAAGTACACGGAGCAGAGCGCCGAATATCTGGAGACGCCGTATTTTGAGGTGTCCGCCCATATTGGGGCACGGGACAAGGGTGTTGGCTGGCAAAATCATAAGGCATGGCAGGGCCGGGTGTACTCTGTAAAGATCGAAGACAAGTATCCGAGCATTTATGAGGTGTGCGGGCTTGGCTATGTGGACGGCTTGGAGGGTGCAAACTGCAGGCATATCAGGACGGCCTTTGTGGATGGTGTGATGGAGCGTACATACACCGACGAGGAGCTTGCCCACATTGACGACGGCCACGATGTGGACTTTGAGGGTAAGCACTATACAGCCTATGAGGCCACGCAAAAGCAGAGACAAATCGAGCGCACCGTCCGCAAGCTAAAGCGGGAGCAGACCGCATACAAGTCCGCAGGCCTGACAGAGGATGCCCAGGCTGTCACGGCGAGGATACGCCGCCTGAACGCCAAATACAAGGCGTTCAGCGAGGCGGCGGGGCTGCCGTTGCAGCGGGAAAGAATGCAAGTTCATTATAGTTAATAATCGCCAGAGAAGGCGTTAAAACCCAAACGGCAGAGAAGCCGAAAATCCCAAATATAAGACAGAGAAGTCTTTAAAACCCAAAGGAGAAGCATCATGGCAAACATTGACACAAGTACGATTGAAGGATTCGACGGCATGACCGCCGACGAAAAGGTGACGGCACTGCTTGGTCTGCAAATTCCTGATTCCGTTGACCTCTCTGGATATGTCAAGAAGGATGTTTTTGACACAAAGGCAACGGAAGCAGCCTCCCTTGCGAAACAGCTGAAAGCCAAGACCACGGAAGCTGAGACTGCCGCCGGTACACTTTCCACTACGCAGGCGAAGCTGGAGGCACTCGAACGGAGTTATTACGTTGCCTCTAAGGGACTGACTGGCGAGGAGGCAGAGTTTATCGCCTTCAAGGCGGGGAAGATGGTGGACGACAAGACCACCTTCGAGCAGGCCGTGGATGCCCTGACCGCTGACCGCAAGAAAACTACCTTCGACTGGACCGCCCCTGTGGGCGGCGGGAGCCCCAAAACAGGAGAAAACGACGTGATGAACGCCCTGATCCGGGGCGCACTCAAGTAAGAAAGGAGCCTATCAATGGCCGATATTATCGACAGAAGCAGATTGTCCGGGCTGATCCCTGAACCCGTGACCCGCGAGATTATCCAGGGAGCCGTAACGGAGTCCGCCGTGCTGCGGATGGCCCGGCGGCTGCCCAATATGACCAGCAAGACCCAGACCCTCAATGTGCTGGATGCGCTGCCCACCGCCTACTTTGTCAACGGCGAGGCGGCCACCGGAGCGACCGACTCCAAGGCGTCACTGAAAAAGACCACCAACATGGCGTGGGACAAGAAGAAAATTTACGCTGAGGAGATCGCCGTCATTGTCCCTATTCCGGAGGCAGTGTTGGATGACAGCGATTATGATATTTGGGGCGAGGTTCGTCCTCGTTTGACTGAGGCATTCGGCAAGGTGATCGACGCCGCAATCCTGTACGGCACGGACAAGCCTACCTCCTGGCGCGATGGCCTTGTTCCTTCGGCCACCACTGCAAGCGCTGTTGTGACGGCTACTAGCGATATTTTTAAGGATATCATGGGCGAGGGCGGCGTAATTGCTAAGGTGGAAGAGAGCGGCTATATCCCTAACGGTGTGATGGCCGCCATCCAGATGCGGGCCAAGCTTCGTGGACTGGTGGACAAGAACGGCCAGCCCATCTTTAAAACCGATATGCAGGGAGATACCCGCTATGCTCTGGACGGTATGTCCATGTATTTCCCCGTAAACGGCGCTTATGATCCGGATGAATCCCTCGCTATCGTGGGCGATTGGAGCCAGCTGGTTTATGCCATTCGGCAGAATATGACTTTCAAGATTTTTGATAGTGGTGTCGTCCAGGATCCCACCACCGGAAACATCCTCTATAACCTGATGCAAAACGATATGGTGGCGCTCCGCGCGGTCATGCGTCTGGGGTGGGAGATCCCCAACCCCATCAACGCTTATAATGACGGGAATACCAAGGCATTCCCGTTTGCTGTATACGCACCGGCGGGGGAATGAGCGCGTGCCTCTCGGGGCTGACGATTGGCGCGCTGACGCTTACTCCGACGTTTGACCCGGACACGACGGAGTACACAGCCACAACCACCAATGCGACAAATACAGTGACCGCTACACCGGAGGATGAGGACGCCACAGTCACCATCCTGAACGGCGGTGCGTCGGTTGAAAACGGCACCGCCGCAACGTGGGTGGACGGCGCAAACACCCTGACCATTACGGTGAAAAACGGGACGGCCCAGAAAGTTTATTCCGTAAACGTCACAAAATCGACCTAAAAGGAGGCTTTGCAATGGCTTACGCAGACTATGAGTATTACACAACCACATATCTGGGGACAGCCATTAAAGAGGCCGACTTTCCGCACCTGTCTCTGCGTGCAAGTTCCTTTTTGGATTACTACACGCAGGGCCGGGCGGCCCAAAACTCAGACCTGGACGCCCTAAAAATGGCGTGCTGCGCTGTTTCGGAGCAGTACCAAGTCATCGATACAGCGCGAGCGTTGGCACAAAAAGCACTGTCCTCCTCCCTCTCTTCTGAGGGGGGTGAGCTGCAAAGTCAGACTGTTGGCAGCTGGTCCAAGACCTACAGAAGCGCTGGGGACAGTGCTGCACAAGCAACAGCCTCCGCCTCCTCCGCCCAGGCATTGCTTGCCAATGTTGCTAGTCAGTATTTGGCCGGTACGGGACTCCTGTATCGTGGGAGGAGGTGCGGCTGTGGATATGTTCCCCCATGTTGTGACAGTCTATAACACAGAAACCACGGAGCTCCCTGAGAACAATTTTGAACCATCCCTAGTCAATCATATCACAGTACTGCGTGGGGTCCTCCTGGATGCTTCCAAGGGCTCTAACGTGGCGAAAAGCGGCTTAGAGGGTGCGGACGCGGTAATCCTCTATATTCCGGTCAGCGTGGAGGCCGTGGCCGGCGTGACCGGTGCGGCAAAGCGGTACATTGGCCCTATTGAGTTCTGGCGATCGGATGATAAATCCTCCCTATGGACCCTTTCTGTGAGCCGCAACTGCTTTTTTGTCAAGGGGGAAGCAGTACACCCGGACTGGACAGTACAGACTATAGAGGCCGCCTATGACGACGTGTATGACGTGACAAAGGTAGATTTTAAAGACTTCGGTGGGGATATGTCGCACTGGGAAGTCGGGGGGAAATAAAGTGCTGAAATTCACGGTGCACACCGATGGCTTAGAGTCCATCAAGGACAAGCTAGCTGAGGGATGTACTAAAGCGGAGCATACTGTGGCACTCCAAGTGAGAAAAGACACGTCGCCGTATGTGCCGGCGTTGACAGGCAGCCTGGATACACGGACACGGGTTGACGGTTCGGAGGTGATATACCCGGGCCCATATGCCCGCTATCTCTATTACGGCAAAGTCATGGTGGATTCTGCAACCGGGAAAGGCCCCATGCGCATTGTGAGTGAGGATGGGACAGAGGTAATCCGATTCCGCAAGGGAGCAAAGCTAAAGCCGACAGATCGGGACCTTAAGATACGGCGTTCTATGCACCGCAAAGCGCAATCTTATTGGTTTGAAGCCAGCAAAGCAAAGAATCTTCCCAAATGGCTATGTGTGGCAAAGGAGGCAACATTGCATGAGCTCAAATGAAAAACAGAGGTTGTCTGTCTCTGCGTCAGAGCGCAGCAAGATTGACCGGAAAGTTTTGGCGTGGCTAAATCAATACCCAGGCTTGCCGATTTCTGTAGTAAAAACAGAGCCGCAGCTGCCAATCAACGAAAGGGGAATGGCGCTGTCTGCTTCCACAAACGCCTATTACAGCAGACACTTTATTCTTGGAGGCTATCAAGCGGAGTATTCGTTCAAAATTATTTATCGTATTAAGCCGGGAATTGGCAGTATGGACGCAAGGCTTGACGCACTGGAAACATTAAATTTGATGGGAGACTGGTGTAGCGAAAACTTCCCTGACTTGGGCGAGGAAATCCGTGTGCAGAAAGTAACCCCAACATCCTCCGCAGAACTTTATGCCCCGTATGAGAACGGAGACGAAGATTATTTTATCGAAATGAAGCTGACCTATGAGGTCGGCGTTTGAAAGGAGAAAGCATAATGGCAGACCTTGAATTTAACACTACGGCGGGCCAGACCATTGCCCGAGAACTTCTGATTGCCTATCTTAACACAGGGACCGCGGAGTCTCCCTCATGGAGTGCGTTCGGCAAACGCGTAGAAGACTCCGATGAGGAAATGGACTGGAGCCAGGAGTCCACGCAGGACATCCTTGGGAACACCTGGACCACCATGAAGAAGCCCATCATTACCCAGTCTTTTGACCCCATCCCTATGGACGCCGGAGACGCTGCCGCAGTAAAGCTGTGGAATCTTGGTGTAAAGGACCAGAACGCCCAGTCTCTTGCCAACCAGGATATGCTGATCGCTCATTTCTACGCTGATTCCGGCGAGGCCACCTTTGCAGAGCGGTACAGCGGGAGCGCCATTGCCGTGACCCGCATTGGCGGCGAGGGCGGAGGCAACCTGGAAATTTCCACAGAGATCACCTACGGCGGCGAGCGTACCCTTGGTACGGTGACGAGAACCGGCAGCACGGTCACCTTTACTCCTGACGGGGCGGTGTAACACATGAAGGAACTGAACTTTGAATCGGGCCTTGTTACTTACTCCCTGAACGGAAAGTGTGAGGTCACATTTAACCCAACCGACAGCAACTTTGTGGAGCGCCTTTATTCCGCCTTTGAGGAACTAGACAAGAAGCAGGAGGGGTACAAGGCCCAGGTCGAGAAGATGGCAAACAAACGAGAGGTGTTTGACTTTGCCAGGGAACGGGACGCGGAAATGCGGGGAATCATCGACGGCCTGTTTGGCGTTCCAGTGAGTGATGTACTCTTTGGCGATATGAACGTTTACGCTGTGGCCGCTGGGCTTCCGGCGTGGTGCAACCTGATGCTGGCCGTGATGGACGAAATCGACAGCACATACACCAGAGAACAGAAATCAACCAATCCGCGCATTGCAAAATACACTGCAAAATATCAGAAGTACCACAAGTGAGGTAGTACGGCATGGGTTACGGACTCCCAAAAAGTGTTGAAATAGACGGGCAGGAATTTGCCGTTCGCTATGACTTCCGGGTCATCCTGGACATTTTCGAGGCAATAAACGACCCGGAACTAAGCGACGAGGACCGTGCCCTTGCCGTGCTCCATATGTTCTATGTGGACTTCGAGGCGCTGACCGACTACGACGTTGCGTTAAAAGAGTGCTTCAAATTTATCAACGGCGGCCAGGAGCAGGAGGGGCAAAAAAAGCAGCCCCAGCTTGTGGCGTGGGAGCAAGACTTCCAGTACATCGTGGCGCCGGTCAACCGGGTGCTGGGCTATGAGACCAGGGCGTTAGAGTACGACCAGGAGGGCAACACAGGCGGCGTACACTGGTGGACCTTTCTTTCCGCGTACATGGAAATTGGAGACTGCCTGTTCGCTCAAATCGTTGGCATTAGAAGCAAAAAGGCAAAAGGCAAAAAGCTGGATAAGACCGAACAAGAATTTTACAGAAAAAATAAAGAAATTGTAGACATAAAGGTCTGCTACACAGAGTCGGAGGAAGCACTAATCAAGGCGTGGACATAAAAAAGCCGCCCCCAAAGGAGCGGCCTTGGTCATCAATTTGGGTAGACCGTAATCACATCGCTTTCCGTCAATTGGTTCAGCGTCTCGCTATTTAAGACAGAAAGGAGGAACTCCACTTTTTCAACATCTTCAAGCGGCGTCTCACAGAACACGATGAAGGAGCCAGTCACACTTTTCCCTGAAAGAGCAGTCACGGGCAAGCCTGTCCCTGTGGAACAGTGAGAATTGTCCACATAGACATCATCGAGCACGTACATTTGCTCTACGTCGCCTGTGTTGTCCACGGAGAGGGAGACATAAAAGCACCCATCCACTAAGTCGGAGCTGGAGCAGCCCTTGTACTCCGCCTCGAAGCCATCACCGGAAAATGTCAAGGTTTTGGCTGTGTGGTCGCCCTGAGTGTTCTGGGCGCTGGACGTTCTACCGCCCATGGAACCGGCCACGACGGCCACACAGCCAATGACGGCGATCACCGCTACCACCGCGCAGGCAACATAGACGCCCTGGTGCTGTTTCGCCCCGCAGCGGGGGCAGGCTTTTTCCGACTTTGCGATTTCCGCCCCGCAAGTCTTACATTTCATCAGTTTTCCCATTTCAAATTCCCTCCAAAGGTGGTGATTTTATGGCAGCAGATGGTTCCATCATCATTGACACCAGAATTGATGATAAAAAAGCGCAACAGGGACTAAACCGACTTAACCGGAAGATTCAAACGCTCAACGACCAAATTTATGTCAAGCAACAGCAGAAAATGCCTTTGGTGGAACAGTCAAAGGAACTGGGTGCGCAGCTTGACGCCGCAAAGGCAAAGTTGGCTTCTCTCCAAAGCACAAGCTACGGCGGTGTAGGTAAAGCGGAAATCCAGGAGCAAAAGGAGCAGGTGCGTCTGCTTCAAAGCGAATGGAACAAGGTACAAGGTCAGGTTGAAAGCTACAACAACGCAATCAGTAAGGCAAGCTTAGAGCTTAACCTGTCAAAAGAGCGGGCCGGAGCCATTCAGGCGCAGCTTGCTACCGGAAGCGCTAGTGGGAAAAAACTGGCTAATTCGATGAATCAAGCCAGAAAACAGGCGTCTCGTTTTGCTGACAACATCGGGCGGGCAATCGGAATGAGCCTTATGTTCAGCTTTGCGTTCCGGGTGGTGACTGCGTTTACAGAGTGGATGGGGAAAGTCATCAAAGTAAACGATGAAGCGTCGGAAGCCGTTGGACGGCTCAAGGGCGCTTTACTGACGATGGTTCAGCCGCTTTTCAACGTCATTATACCAGCCTTCACAACATTTGTAAATATTCTGAGTCGAATCGTCACCGCCATATCGAGCGTTGTATCCGCTATGTTTGGCATGACGCAAGAGCAGGCGGCAAAGGCGGCGGAGGAACTGTATAAGGAAACAGAAGCCCTGAACGGTGTAGGGAACGCGGCAAAAGACGCGGAGAAGTCGCTTGCCAGCTTTGACACCATCAATAAGCTGTCTGAAAACGAACAAGGGAGAGGCGCTGGAGCGGCTGCTTCGGAGGGCATCAGCCCGATTTTTGAGGATTTTAACACAGAAGAATACAAGCGGAAAATTGACGAGCTGACGGCGTATGTTTCTGGTGCACTACTTGCACTTGGCGCTCTTCTTGCCTTTTCTGGCGTCAATGTCCCCCTCGGCCTTGCGCTTATGGCGGCGGGAGCAATCGGCCTTGTTTCTGTGCTCGCTGAAAACTGGGGCGCTCTTGATGGTCCTTTGCAAGCGGCCATTACAAGAGTCCTTGTAATTCTTGGCACGGCAGCTTTGGTAATTGGTGCAGTATTGGCGTTTTCCGGTGCAAATCTTCCTCTTGGCATCGGGCTTATGGTAGCTGGAGCCGCGGCTCTTGCAGCGGCGGCGGCCATAAACTGGGGGTCAATGGATGCCGAAGTGAGAAACACCATTACCGGCATTTTGGAAATCGTAAGTGGTGCGCTTTTGGTTCTGGGCGCTGTCTTTACATTTTCTGGTGCCAATATTCCCCTTGGCATTGGGTTACTGGTGGCTGGGGCCGCTTCTCTTGCTACGACCGTTGCGCTTAATTGGGATGGCGCGACCACAAGTATTAAACAGGTAGTCACGGACATTTTACTTCTGATGGGCACAGCTTTTTTGGTAATTGGCGCTGTGCTCACGTTTTCCGGCGCAAATCTTCCTCTTGGCATCGGGCTTATGGTAGCTGGAGCCGTTGGGCTGGCTTCTGCCGCCGCCTTAAACTGGGGAACCGTTCAGGCGGCTTTACAAGGCCCTATTGGAGCTATTATCGCCGCTGTCAGCGCAGCACTTCTTGTTCTTGGCGCGGTTTTCGTTTTTACTGGCACAAACCTCCCTCTTGGGATTGGCCTTTTGATCGTGGGGGCCGTAGGACTTGCAACAACGGCAGTTGTTAATTGGGAAACAATTCAAACGGCAATGCAAGGCCCCATCGGGGCGGTGACTGCAATAGTTAGCGGCGCTTTGCTTGTGCTTGGCGTGGTTTTGCTGTTTACCGGGGCCGGTATACCGCTAGGACTTGGGCTGATCGCCGTAGGAGCTGCCGGGCTTGTTCTCGCAATCACGCCAAACTGGAATTTCATTCAGGATGCAATTTCTGGGGCCTGGGACAGCTTTGTATCCTGGTGGGATGCTGGGCCAGCCAAATTCTTTACGCTGGATTATTGGGCAAACCTCGGGGAAGACATACTCAATGGTTTGCTTAACGGGCTTAAAAGCGTTTGGTCGAGTGTCACAAACTGGGTGTCAGAAAAAGTCGGCTGGATAACAGGCCAATTCACAGACGCAAAAAATTCTGCGCCAACAATAAATTCTTCCTCAACCAGAATGTCTGCTGCTATTAGCACAAAAAGCATTCCGGCTCTGGCCCGTGGCGCCGTCATTCCGCCCAACCGGGAGTTTTTGGCTATTCTGGGTGATCAAAAGAGCGGGACCAATATCGAGGCCCCCGCATCTGAAATTGAAGCTGCCGTTGCTCGCGGAATGCAGTCGGGCAGTGGGGTTTACGGCGGCCAGCTCACGATTACTATAAAGCCCGCATCCGGGTTAACGCGATACCTGAGTTACGAGCTGGACGACGAGTCAAAGCGGCGTGGATATAAATTAGTCAAGGCTTGAAGGTGATACATATGAGCGCAAATTATATCAAAATCAATGGTCAGTCCTTCGACGCCAAAGTAGCGATCTCAGACTACGAAGAAAACTTTAACGTGCTGGATGGAGAAAATGCAGGGCGAGTAAAGAATGGGGGCATGGTCAGGGATGTCATCGGTACATATATTGGACATAAAATCACTTTTTTCAGCGCAAGCAACGCAGAAGGGTTCGATGCCCTATGGGATTACCTGGTGCAGCACTCTGTGGACGACTTTGTAACACTTGAAGCCGCCGATGGGCAAAGCACCATTATATACGAAGCATATTATACATCCGGCAAAAGAAAAATACGAACGGTGCAGGACGGCGTAAATTACTGGAACGAAATAGAAGTCAATTTTGTCCCAGTTAACCCGCAGGTGACGCCATGAGCTATAAAATTATATATGGGGACCGGACCTTCACAGCCAAGGATATCAAGGAGGGACATTGTTTTATCGGCAATTCCATTGCTGGAGATGAGCTCACAATTGATACCTTGGATGTGACGGTCAAAAGCTTCGACACACAGTTTTTCCCGCTGACGGACTCGGACGGATACCTCCTGTGTGATTCAAACGGGCACTTTCTTGCGGCCCGGCCCAGACTGGATGATCTGACACAGTATGTCTATGGCGAGCCGGTGTATTACTACCATGACGATGTGCTGATCGGTAAGTTTTTCTTGTCCTCTGTGATGCGGGTAGGACTAATCCATTATAAGCTTTCCTGCATTTCAGGGGTCGGCCTGCTGGATAATACCCAGCATTACGGCGGTATGTACACGGGACAAGCCTTGTCTGATGTAGTTGCGGATATTATTTCCGGCACGGTAGAGTACAGCATAGACGAGGCGTATCAAAGTATCCCTGTTTATAACTGGCTGCCCATCGGGACGCGGAGAGAAAACCTCCACCAGCTTTTGTTTGTGATGGGGCTCGCGCTGAAAAAAGACGCGAACGGAATTATACGGATCACAGCTCTCACAGACAGCGATCCGGCGGGAATCGAAGAGAGCCGTTTGTTTTCGGGCGGCAGCATTGATTACAACACACCGTCCACAGCGGTTTCGGTTGCGGAGCACACATACATAGCATTTGCATCCGACGAGACGGCCACGTTGTTTTCGGGCGAGGCTGCGGCAGAAGATATCATTACTCCCAATGGAGTCAAGGTGTCTGGCGTGCTTGTGCCGTTTGATGACCCAATACATGATCTCCAGATCGACAATGGTGAAATTTTAGAGAGCGGCGTAAACTATGCTGTACTGGCACAGAGCTCAGATTGCCTCCTCACCGGTCAAAAGTATACGCACATTGTGAGAGAAATCTTGCGCGGCGAGGCTGGGGCCAGCAAGGACAACACCGCTACTGTTACGGACGCGACGCTTGTAAATCTGGCAAATTCCGAAAATGTGGCCGAGCGCGTACTTGCTTACTACAGCAACGCGCGCACTGTCTCCAATGATCTTGTGGTCGGTACAGAGCGCCCAGGCGACCCAATAAGCATGGATGACCCGTTTGGCGACCCAATGACGGGCATTATAAAATCCATGGATATCAATATATCCAATTTGCTCAGAGCGCAAACCGAATTTGTGGAGGGGTACAGCCCCACCGGAATTGGCAATTATTATGAGCACCTGCGTATCTTCGCCGAAGATGAGACGATCACAATCCCGGCAGAGGCAAAGGGTAAGGCGCGCCTTGTCCTCATCTCAGGCGGCCAAGGCGGTGCATCAGGCGAAAAAGGCGCAGACGGCACCAACGAAAGTAAAAGCGATGGAAACGGCGGTAAGCCTGGTGCGGGTGGTAAAGCTGGTAAGGGCGGTTCCGGAGGCCGTATTTACATTGCTACGATCTCGGTAACTCCGGGACAAACCTTTGTGGTGAAAATTGGACGAGGCGGAGTCTTCGGTGCCTACTCAGAAGAGGGATCACAAGAGGGTTCGCTTGGCGGGGACACCACTTTTGGAGAATACTCTACTGCAAATGGCCGTGCGTCTGAGACCGGATTTGTCGAAATGTTCAGCGGGGTCGCATACGGGCTGCCCGGTGATGACGGTGTGGACGGCGGCAGCGGCAGTGGAGAAGACGGCGAGGGAGAAAGCGTCGTATATAATGGCGTTACATACACACCCGGCGCACAGGGAGAAACCGCGAGATACGAGAGCAGCAAAATGACCGTTGTAGGTATTGGCGGCTATGGCGGCGGTGCAGCAGCAGGTCACAACGGAAAAGACGGCGACTCAGGATCCGCTACTTATAACGGCGGAGATGGATACGGCACCGGCGGCGACGGTGGCGCTGGCGCGGATGCGGACGCTCCAGCCACTACTCAGTACCGTGGCAGAGGAGGAACGGGCGGCAACGGCGGCGGCGGTGGCGGTGCAGCGGGCGGCGCGTCGAATAACAATGTAACAAACAATAAATGGGATGGCGAGAACGGTATCGGCGGCGCAGGAAGCCGTGGTGGTACTGGAGGGCTCGGAATTGCCTTTTTGTATTATTGAGGTGATAGCGTGGCAAGTATTATAAAAAAACTGATCAACGGGATTTTGAGCGACGTAATACAGCTCGAACACTCCGCCCAAGATATCGATGACTCCATAACCAAAACATCTCAGCTCACAGGGCGTAATCTGCTGGACAATTGGTACTTTGCGGCCCCGGTTAATCAGCGGGGACAAACGAGTTACACTGGCGCGGTATATGGGATTGACCGCTGGCGTAGTTTGGCCGGGAACACGATTTCTGTCGAGACATCTGGGTTGCGCATTACAGGGAGTAATGACACCTCATTTTCGAACATGATTCAGCAAAATTTTCCAGAAGAGCTGCTAAATGCTCTGGACGGGGAAACCGTTACAGCGTCTATCCTTGTAGCCGAGAATACGGGCGGTGGCGCTGTAGCTACTAGGCTTGGATCAATCCCTGGAAGTGCTGTCACGACGGGGCTGTCTACATTTACAGTGACATTTAATAAAAGCTCACATTCCTATTTTTCCATCCAGTGCGCCACCCATAAGACCGCAAATTTCGTGGTGCAGGCGGTTAAACTCGAGCTCGGCACTCAACAGACCTTGGCGCGCAAAGCCGTAGACGGTACATGGGTACTGATCGACCCACCGCCTAATAAGGCGGAA
>ENA-ORLW01001923-ORLW01001923.1-human-gut-metagenome-genome-assembly--contig:-NODE-1923-length-20497-cov-5.958472_pt1 | contig 20497 bp, 17 predicted proteins | sample MGYA00243017_ERZ508829 | MGnify/ENA primary metagenome ERZ508829 (study PRJEB26277, sample SAMN04329776) | human gut metagenome | biome: human-associated habitat | host: Homo sapiens | place: USA...
CGCACGATGTCCACGATCTCGCTGTTTTCCGCCTCCAGCTTTTTCTGCTCCAGCTCCTTGAGCCGGGCCTGCTGTTCGCTGATTTTGGCCTTGACCTTATCAATCTCGGCCTGGATTTTCATGCTTTTTGCTGTTGCCATAAATGACCTCCAATCATGGTAAACGCCCGTAGGCGTAAAAATGAGACTGCCAGTAGCTTGTATTTAAGTTTGCGTATCCGATGGGATCGCCACAATGGAGCATCCGTCCATCGCCCACATAAATCCCACAGTGGCTCACGCCCGGGGTGTCATAGGTTCCCTTGAAAAACACAAGGTCGCCGGGCCTTGGGGAGCCTGTGGGGGTGCAGATGTTGTAAAGCCCCTGCGCCCCAAGGCGGCCCACATTCCAGCCGGAATGATTGATCACCCATGACACATAGCCGGAGCAGTCAAAGGATGTAGACGGGCTGGAGCCGCCCCACACATAGGGATAGCCGATGTATTTCTCTGCCTCCGAGAAAATAGCGGCGAATGTTTCATCGTCCAGATATTCCCCCGGAACCTCATAGCCCTCCGGCGGGTTGGTAATGTATTTGTCTACATAGGGGGAGTCGGGAAACAGGTCGGGACGGTTGCCGAGGGTGGACATATAGATGGAGTACCGGGACATCTGTTCTTCGCTCAACAGGGAAACAGGCAGGTGGGACAGGTTTTTGTTTTCCAGCGTCACATAGCAGATGTACCACGAATAGGGTTCATCGTCGCTGTCGTAGCGTGTCTCCACCTCCACACGCTCCGTCAGAATATACTGGCGGTCAAAGAGCATTTGCAGGGAGCCCTCCACCTGTGAAAGCGTCCATTCCCCCTCATGGAGCGCCGACAGCAGGGAAATGAGCACATAGGGATCGTGTTCGATCTCGTCCAGATCGAAGTGGTACTCGTCATAATCGTGGGTGCTTTCGTAGGTATCAAGGTAGGTTTGCAGTTCTGCCTCCAGCCCGGCATAAGCCGCCTCCGCCCCTAAAATCGCCTCATCCTCAGAGGGGTAAGTGGTGGCCCCCAGCGCCCCGGCTCCGGCGTTGCCGATGGACACCAGCGAGGACGAACAGGACTGGAGCAGGACGATCACAAGGACACAGGCCAGTGCCAGCAGGCATCCGACTGGATGGCGCTTCACAAACCCGGCGGCCCGGGCTGTCAGCTTTTCCGTGGCGGCGGCTGTTTTCCCGGCGGCTTTGGCTCCCTGTTTTGCGGCCTCCTTCGCCCGCTTCTGGTATTGCCTTCTAAGCCGCTGTTTCTGCCAGTACCGGGTAAAATAGTTTTGGGAAAGCTCCGGGTGCTCCTGTGCGGCGGTGTGGAAATGATAATCCGCCGCTGCTTTCTGATACCTGGCCTCGGCCCGGCTGGCCGCCTTTGCCGGATGCTCCCGGACTTTGCGTTTTACAAACCGGGAGCCATGCCGCAGGACAACCTCCCCGGCAAGCTCCGAGCGGTGGGCCCCTTCGGTTCCCACATTTTCCTGCTCCACCTCGTAGAGCTTGCCATGCACAAAGCCGTGAACGCCCCATCCGGCGGCCCCCGCCGCCTTACGGATCGGGCCTTTTTGTTTGGGCGGCTTCTGCTTTGCCAGCTTTTCCTGGGCGGCCTCCCGTTTTTCGCCCCGCTTTTCCATGCGGAGCTTGGATGCCGCCGCTTGTTCCTGCTGGCTTTTCTGCCGGAATTTTGACTTTGGGACACTTTGTCCCAAAGTGCCAGACGCCCCGGGCTCCTGTTCAGAGCCAGCCCCAAAAGCAGAGCCGCCGGGCTCGGCAGCCCCATTTCCGGGTTCGATATGCGTTTGGGCCTCCGGGCGTGGTTTATTCGGTTTTCGCTTCATTCTTCATATCCTCCGGTCGGGTGGTTAAGAGGTCATAGATTTCCCCCTTCGGGAACCGATCCACAAACGGGATGGTCACATTCCCGTAAAACAGCAGGCCCTCGCCGGAATTAGAGTGGGTAATGTAGGAAAGCTGGTGCTCGGAAATACCGAGCTGTCTTGCCAAAATCGCCCGGTCACTCTGAGCCTGCGAGAGCAAAATCATAAAGTCGGTGTTATCAAGAATGTTCTCGATCTCCCGGCTGGCCAGAAGGTCTTTCACATTCTGCGTGAGGGCGCTGGGAACGCAGCCTTTCTTTCTCAGCATTTTCCATACCGCCACAAAATAGCTGGCGGTCAGCGGATCACGGAGCAGGACATGGAACTCATCGAAATAGCACCATGTCGCCACGCCCTCCCGGAAGTTGGTATCTACCGCCTGGGACACAAATTCATTTGTGATGTGCATGGCGATTTTACGGAGGTTTTCTCCCATGTTTTTCAGCACGATACACACCACCCGGCTGTCGGTTTTCACATTCGTGGGATGGTTAAACAGGTTGAGGGAGCCGGTGCAGTAGAGCTCAAGGGCAGTTGCCACACGCCGGGCCTCGGGCTCCGGCTGTTTCAAGAGCTCCTCGTACAAGTCCTGCAAAAGCGGGGTTTTTCCCGTATCAAGCCCAAGGGCCTGTTCCCGGTACACCAGCCGCACACAGCGGTCAACAACTGTTTTTTCGATGGGCTGTAAGCCTTCCTTTCCGCCTACCACCAGCTCGCACAGGGAAAGCAGGAAATCCGCCTTCATGGAAAGAGGGCTCTCCCCGGCGGCCATGTTGAGCTCCACATCCATCGGGTTTAGGTGGTGGGGGCTGTCCGGGGCAATCTCGATCACCTGTCCGCCCAGCCTGCGAACCAGCGGGGCATATTCACCCATCGGATCAACAATGATAATCCGATCCTGGGGGATGGTCAGAAAGACATTGAGCAGTTCCCGCTTTGCCGCAAAGGATTTTCCCGAGCCAGTAGAGCCGAGGTACATTCCGTTGGCCGACTTCAGCTTTTTACGGTCAGCCATGATGACATTGTGAGAAAGTGCGTTCATGCCATAGTAGAGGGCCTGCCCGTCCATCCGCAGCTCCCTTGTCATAAAGGGGATGAAAATTGCCGTGGAGCTGGTTGTCATACCACGCTGGATCTCCACTCCGTTGTAGCCGAGAGCCAGCGAGGACACAAAGCCCTGCTCCTGTTGCCAGTCCAGCCGCTTGAGGGCGCAGTTGTATTTCTGTGCGATGCCGCCCACAGTAAACACATCGTTTTCCAGCCGCTGGCGGGTAGGGGCCATATTGACTACCGTAAAAGTCAAAAGGAACATCCTCTCGTTGCGGGACTGGAGGTCGGCAAGGAGCTCCGCCGCATCCTTGGAAAAGGTAATGAGGTCGGGCGGGAGAATGTCGGGATCGTACCCGGCCCGGACAGCCTTCCGCTGTTCCTCCACCTTCATTTTCCCGATGTCGGAGATTTTTCCCTTGATGGTTTTGATGGCCTTTAGCTGATCCACCGTCTGGATATGGAGGGTTACGGTCATTTCCGCATCCAGCTCCAGAATTTCTGCCAGCAGTTTATCCGAGAGCTCAGACGCCAAAATCTGCAAGTAGGAAACAGCGCCCCAATACTGGCCCACCCGGAACAGGCGGGAGTGCCGGAAGTCAAAGCTGTCCGGGGCGATATAGTCCTTGGTGCCAAGCCCCGTCTGCGGGATGTCCTTCCATGAAAAGCGGAACGGTTCCCGGTTGCCCGGATGCATCTGGCTGTGAAGCAGGGCCAGCCTTGCCCGTCCGTCCATCGGTTCACAGGGAACACCCAGCCGCTTAAAGTTGCCCATCACATCGGCTTCCACACGCTCCAGACGGGGCCGGGCCTCCACGATCCCTCCGGCTGGGATGCCGAAAGTAATGTACTTGGAGCGTTCAATCCCGTTGTTAGACCGGGCGATCTGGTTTTTCAGCATCCCGGTAAATTCCTCCCGGACGCTGTTAAAATCATCATCCGCCTGGGGAATGTTTACCTTATAGCGGCTCCGGGAGTGGGAGCGGCGGTTGATAAAGGAAAGCTGGAACGGCAGGGAGCTGTCAAAGTAGTTGAGAAATGAGCTCCAACCGCCAAAGATTGCAGTCTGATCCTCAGTGGATGCCACGGAATAATTGATGTCCTCATATTCCACGGTCTTTGTGTAGAGCCCGCCGGGGAGCTTGCATACCCCGTCCGGATGCATCGCCACATAGGGGATCGTCTGCTGGGCGGACAGGGCCGCCCGGTTTTTAGCCTTTGCGGTTTTTCTTCCGCTGGTTGGATTTGCCTTTCGCAATCACATCCTCCTTTCTCACAGCGCCCCGTCCGGCAAAGGGGGCGTAAATGTTTTGTGTCTGATAGGGCCTGACTCCGGGACGCAGAAACCGGGCCCGTATGATGTTTTTCAGCACCTTTTCCGCCGGGAGCCCGTCTTTTTCATACATGGCCAGAAGAAACGCCGGGAGCATCACGGCCAGCATAAGGAACATGGCCCCGGTATTGCCGATAGAGCCCCGGGCCAGCAGATAGGACGGGATGCCTACCGCCGCCGCACAGCCAAAACAGATGAGCTGGCGCTTGGTAAGGTTTAGGGCCATTTTGGTTTTTACTTTTGACAGGTCGTTGGGTACATTCACATAGGGCATGGATTAGCCTCCTTTCCGGCCCCTTTAACCTCGGGACACTTTGTCCCAAAGTCCGGGATCGTGCTTTTCACTTCATTTCCCCACACCTCCCAGCCGGGCGGGGACTGTCTGGCAAAGAGCTCCACCCGGGGCAGGTCGCCCATAAGGGCCACGATCTTTTCCCGGGCCTCGTCCGGCTTTTTGCTGTGGGCTTCAATCGGGGAAATGATAAACTGATGGATATTTGCCGCCTGCCGTTTGGGATGGCCCCTGGTAGCCAGCAGGCAGATCTCCGCATTTCCCCTCGTCCAGAAGCCAAGGCCATAAAACCAACTGTCAGCCTTTTTATTCTTTTTCAGCCAGACAAAGGCCACCGACTTATAGCGGAAGCCCCACGCCTCTATGAGCCGCAGGGCCTCCGGGAGCTGGGGGAAAGTCGCCCACAAAAAAAGTGCGCTGTCCGGGGCGGCCAGATCAGCCACCGGGAGCGCACACAGCTCGTCAATCCCCATTGTGGGGTAATGGTTTTCTGCCGCCCCCTGTACCTTGTTGCGCTGGTACTGCCAAGGGGGATCGGCGTAAATGATAGAATAGTTTCCGATAGTCATACTCCTTTCTGCCCGGCTTTGACCGCCTCAGTAGCCAGCCGGATGCGTTCTGTAGCCGGGGCGTAAAAGGCCGGGGCGGTTTCAAAGCATACAAAGCGGCGGCCCGTATTGACAGCAGCCACAGCAGTCGTGCCGGAGCCAGCGCAGATGTCTGCCACCAGCTCCCCAGGCCGGGTATAGGTTCTGATGAGATACTCGCACAGCTCCACGGGCTTTTGCGTAGGGTGGACGGTGCGCTGTACGGAAGAAAAGGCCAGCAGGTTTCCGGGGAAACGAAGGCCATCCTCTGATCCACTGCTGGAACGCAGGAATTTTCCATAGTTGGGGCTGTTGCTCCCCTCACGGGAAATTTTCTTATAGGGCTTGCCCTGTTCAAACTGCGGATCGTAATAGGGCAATTTTTGATAAAACACCAGAATGTTTTCCGTCCGCTTTAGGGGAGCCCGCCTTGCGTTGAGAAAGCCAGTACACCTGCTTTTGTACCACACCCATTCATAGCGGAGCATAGAGAGGTTGGATGCCCCCAGCACCTTATCATAGGGGCATTGTGCGAAAAACAGCACTGCGCCATCCGGCTTGACCGCCCACTTGACCGCCTCCCATAGCTCCGGGAGCGGGAGCGGCACATCCCAAAAGTTCCGGGTAGTGCCATAGGGTGGATCGGTAAGGAGCATATCAACCGAGTGCTTCGGCAAAGAGCGCAGCCCTTCAATCCCGTCCATCAAAAACAGCCCCTCCGGGCAGGCTGGAGACTTCGGGACAATTTGTCTCGAAGTCACATCACCTGTCATCCCGGGCCTCCTTTTTCTTTGCCGGGGCGGTTCGGGCGGCATTTTCCTTCCCGGCCTCCCTTGCGGCCTGTGCCATCTGCTCCTTGATCGGGGTGGGGCGGACTGCCTCGGCCCGGGCGATGAGCTTTTCCACCGCTGAATGGTACGCCTGGGCTCCCGCCGCATTGAGCCGCTCCTGGGTGGCCCGGTCATTGACCCGCACCGTGGAGCGGTAGCCCGTCCTGCTGGTGGGATCGGGTTTGCTGGGAGCCCCGAGGAAAATCCCGTTCTTGCCATCCACCACCTTGAAATCGTCGATCACTACACCGCCATAGTTGACGCTGGCAAAGCCGATGAGCTTGCCTTGGGGCTCAATCGGGCGAACCGTAACTTCGATGGGAACAGCGGCCTCCTGCAAAATTGCGTCCGTCCGCAGCTTAACTGCCTCGTCCACCGTCACGCCTTTTACCTCGGCCAGCTCCGCAATCGGCGCATCAAACAGCCAGCGCCGCTCCTCGGCGGCGATCTGTTCCGGGGTTAATATGACATCCTTACTCAAAATTGTTTCCTCCTTTCCCGGCCTCGGGACACTTTGTCCCGAAGTCCGTCCGTTTAATGCGCCCCGAAGATGCGCTGGGCGATGCCGCCTGTCTTAAACAGCATGAAGCACAGAAGAACCGTATAGCCCACGGTTCCCCATATCGCTCCAATCGGATCGCCGCCTGTGGCGATGCCTTGAATAAGCACCGCATAGATCGCAACACAGACCAGTATGAGCATCCCTTGAAAGCCTACGGCGAACAGGGATTTTAGGTAGTTCTGCCCTGTGCCGCCCAGCTCCCGGTTGGAAAGCGTGGCAACGGGCAGGGGTGCTAAACTGGTCATTAAATATATTTCAATCATTCTTCCGTACACCAGAACGAAAATGATGATCCCCATGATCTGCATGGTCAGCCCGATTACAGAGGACTGGAGCCACAGTCCAAGGAGCGGCCCCAAGTCCATGCCCTCCAGCGTGGTTTCCAGCTCCGCCAGCATATCCGGTGTAATGTCGGTGGAGCCCTGGATGAGCCCCGCCGCATCTGCAATCACGCTCTGCGACACATCGAACACCGCCATGACAATATTAAAGGTGTTGGAAAGAATGAGGATGGCACAAGCGGTTTTGAATACCCATTTGTAGATATTCGCCACATCAAACTCGTGCATATTGTTCTTTTCCAAAAGCATCTGTATCAGCTCATAGGTGGCAACAAAGGTCAGCACCAATCCGGCAATCGGCAGGATCACCGTTTCGGAAAGCTGGCGGATGAGGGAGAAAACCCCGGCGTTCCATGCCGCCGGGGTAGTCCCTACCTGTACCGCAATCTCTCCGACTTTGGCATTGACGGTATCAAAGAGCCCTTCGAGGTTCCCCATGATGCCGCTGATCAACAGCTCTTTCAGCCAGTTCGTGAGCCAGTCGGTGAGAAAATCCATAAGCCCTCCTTAGAACAAGCCAGACAACAGGGGGATCAGCGTGGTTCCCAAAAGGATGATGCCGCCGCCAGCCATGAGCTGCTTCATGCCCTGGCTTTTGGAACCTGGGTTGTCCGATCCATAGCCCTCCAGCAGATTGACAACGCCCCACACGCCAAGTCCAGCGCCGAGGGCTACAACAAGAGTCTGCAAAGTATCAATATGGTTTTGAACATCGAAACACCGTATTACGAGCTTGGCTGGGGCGGCGTTCAGGTAGAAGACACCGTTGCCATTACCGAGAACGGCGCTGTGCGTCTGGATGTGAGCGATAATCATCTGATTGTTTTGGATATCTGAAGGCTCTGCCACGATTCGGAAAGATGCAGCGCCGCTTTGGGTGTTACTGGTTAGTCTCTCTGCCTTAAATATCCGGCAGCGTGCATCTTTTGGGATAGGCTATGATGGCACGATCCCCTCGGCAGTCTAAGAGCGCGCTTCCCTTTCACACAGGGAAGCGCGCTCTTTCTTCATTTATTTGATGCAGCGGGAAAGAGTTTGTCACCTTTGCAGCACCGTCAATTCTGTCGGATGCAGCAGCAATACTTTCTTCCAAGAGTATGGCTGGTTTTTTTCGGACTTCTAAATATTACTCTGTCCTGCAAGTACACCTGCGCCGCATACTTTCCATTATCACGTCAGTCATCCAACCCCGTCTCATGCTTGAGGATCGCGCCGGTGGCGGCGTTGATCTCGTAGCTGTACGCCATGCCGCCGGACTCGAACTCGACCTCGTAGCACAGGAAGGGAGCTTTTGCATAAGCAAAAGCTCCCTTCTTTTATGTGGTTTCACCAAGCGCAGGTTATGTTATAGGCTTCCGTCTCCTGTCATCCGTGTAATGCACGGAAAGGACGATTTATTGCATTTGGAATCAAAGATTTTGATTAGGACTCGCTAAGCACCTTGTAAACGCGGACAAGCACCGCTGCTTCGCAGATAAAGCGATCTGCCAGCGCCTTCTCCTCCCACCATGTTCTCTGCGGCGTTGTGTACTGACCCGCGTCCTGCTCCGCCTCCGCTTTGGCGGCGCGGATGACTTTCTGCGCGGAGAGCCACCGGCCGTAGGCCCCGCCGTACAAGTCCCTTTTCAATTTCCGCAGCGCGGCCTTGTACGCCTTCTCCGCTCCGCTGGGGCCGTTGTAGTTGAGCCGGATCGCCAGCTCCTGAAAGGTCATGCCAACCTCGTCCGGCTGACCGATGCCGAGGTAGCTTCGCACCAGATTCAGTTCTCTGGGCGTCAGCACCTCCTCCACCCGTTGGAGCAGAAGTATCCGACGCATGAGGCGGTCATAGGCAACGGCGGGATCGCCGCCGCAGCTGACGGAGAACACAGCATCCCCCAACTGCCGCGCGCCGCACAGCGTCCGGTATTCTTTTATCAATGCCCCAGCTACCTTGGCAGATACATTCAGTTCTCCGCACACCACCTTGACCAACTCAGCATCAGATGAGTCCCATCCCTCGGCGCAAAGGTGCGCCACAGTGCGGAGTTGGCTGCCGCGGCTGGTTGGAACGGACAGCGGAAAGGCGTATCGCGAGGCATAGTCGGACAGCGCCGCTTCTATCGCGGGTGTCGCATAGGTCAGCAGCTTTATTCCGTAGGCGGGATCAAAGCGCCCTGCCGCGTCCAGCAGCGCCAGCGCCGCCTCCTGCTTCAAATCCTCCATCTCACACCACGGCGTGTACGCCCGCGCCAGGTCGGTGCGGTAACCCTCGTTCTGTGCGACGAGCCGCTCCGCAGCGTTTTTGTCTCCGGCTTGCATTCGCAAAGCCAGCTCTTCATTGCAGGGGCCGTCCCCGGAAACGGTGTACATATTTTTCGTCACAGGAATGGCCCCCCTTCCTCATTTCAGCCGCTTCTCTGCCTCCGCGTAAAGGTGTTCCAATTCCATGTCCCGCGCATATCCGTCAGCGGCATAGTCGTTGTCCATCAGTGCCTTGTCCCGGTAGCTCCCCGCCAGATACAGTGCCTCTCGCCGCAGGTCATCGGAGATCTTCCCTCTCTGGTGATGCTTGCGGATCGTTCCGGTGCGGGTGGTGAACAGGCGGTAGACCGGGTGCTGCTTGTTCTGCTCCTTCTGGTGCATCATCGCGCCGTACTGCCGGCAGGTATAGCGATCGTCCTGCGGGGCGACACCGTCGCAGTATTTGGGAATGTGGCCGTTGGTGGTCAGAAAATATTTTCCACAGCCTTGGCACTGGCTGGGCGCGTGGCCGTGGTGCAATCCGTTCATCAGGTCGAACACATAAAAGTCAATGGCACGCTTGCAAATCACACGCTGCGCGGTTTTCCATTTTTCCTCATTGTTCTCATCCTGAAAATATTTGAATCCTGTGATAACTCTTGGATAGGAGAAAAACTCCTCTACTCCGCCAAACGGCATCTGCTCCAACAGGATCAGAAAGCTGTCATCCTCATCAAAGCACTCATGCGCCGCCTTTGCGAAGGCGTCTGCATTACGCTGCTTCGATCCGCGCAGATATTTCCTTTCAAATGCGCGGATGAGCAGGCAAAAATTATAGATTGCCACCAAGCTTCTCAGGATCGGCTCACAAAAGGAAAGCGCCAAGTACGGAAGATGCGCCCCCTCTTCCTCGTAGTCCCGATCGAGCCGCTCCTCACTCAAAGCATGTTCAAGATTCTCATACGCGCGTTGCTCTTCGCAATAGCAAAACGGAGGACAAGTATACAACCATGAAACTGTGTTACGCAGCAGCGGTTTCAGTTGTGACGCAATATCATGGCGCTTGCTCTTTTCGGCTGTGCTCAAATCGTCCACGAGCGCCGTCAGCACAGCGATACGCTCCAGAAGAGGATCGTGGATCGCACCGGCAAAGTTCAAGATCTCCGCCGCAAAATGTCCCGCTGGAAATTCCTTTCCCTCGTAGTACACACGGTCATTCCAGCAGTCCATTGTCATGGTGTCAAATGTGTTATACTGATCCGTTCCGATCTTCAAAAGCCCGCCTCCTGTCCCATATCTGTTTTGCGGTTGTCCTGCGATATTCTCATTCTATCAAAAAACACAGAATAATCAAGTGAAAGGGTTAGAGCCTCGACTGCAGCGAGGTCTCTGCCCTTATCTTTTTATCCGGAGGTTTTTTATGTCTCAAATCAAACGACTGCAAACCATTGACGCGGACACGCTGCAAAGCACCGCTTACGAGCCGGTCTCCTTCGTGGTCGACGATCTGCTCCCCCAGGGCCTGCACCTGCTGGCAGGCGCGCCGAAGATCGGCAAATCGTGGCTGGCGCTGTGGCTGTGCCTCTGCGCCGCGCAGGGCAAGCCGCTCTGGACGTTCGCCACACGGCCATGCGAGGTGCTGTACCTCTGTCTGGAGGACAGCTTCCAGCGTATCCAAAGCCGCCTCTTCGATCTCACAGAGGACGCGCCGCCCACGCTGCACTTCGCCGTGATGTCCCAGCAGCTCCACAATGGACTGGCGGAACAGATCGAGCAATTTTTGAAGGAGCATCCGCAGACCAGGCTCATCGTCATCGACACGCTCCAACGCATCCGCACCGCGGGCAATGACGCAAACCAGTATGCCAGCGACTACCGGGACATCGGCGTTCTGAAAGCACTGGCGGACAAACACCGCATCGCCATTCTGCTGGTGCATCACTTGCGGAAGATGAATGACGATGATCCCATGAACATGATCTCCGGCACCACCGGACTCAGCGGCGCCACCGACAGCAACTTCGTCCTCCGCAAGAGTCAGCGCAGAGAGGACACAGCCACGCTCTACTGCACCGGGCGGGACATCCCCTATCGGGAGCTGGCACTGGAGTTCGACGGTGAGGATCATGTCTGGAAATTGCTGTCAGATAACTGCGAACAGACGGAGCATCCCAGTGAACGGATTCTTTTTCTCCTCTCTGAACTGCTGCGCCGGCAGCCGGAGATCAGCGCCCCTGCCAAGGTGCTGTTGGAAAAGATCGACCCTGCCGGTGCGGAGGGGCTGACGCCCAACAGCTTCTCCCACCGAATCCGCAAAAGCGTTGACGCTCTAAGGAGAAACGGCATTACGGTGTCCTTCCGCAAGAGCAACGGCGACCGTCTGATCTGCCTGAAAAGGGTCGATGGTGTCGATGATCCCGCTACCGGAAACATCGTCACCATCGACCCTGAGAACCCGCCGTGTTTCGGCGTGTGAGCCGCTGTGTGCGCGGTTCGGGGCTGGGGTGGCGTGTGTACCCGACGAGAACTGTTTACCGCACACGGCGCGGGACGCAGAATCGTCGCCCACTCAGGTGGCGGCGACAGCCAGCATCGCATTTGTCTGGTCTGCGGCGAAGCCGCTGCCCTGCCAAATGCACCGAGCGGGCAAAGCCCTGCACCCAAATTCCGGGCGAAAGCCCGGACCCACTTAAAGCTACGATTGGAGAAAAACATGAAAAAAGATATCAAATTCAGCACGCGCATGGCATCCGCAGACCGTGAGAAGATCAAGGCACTGGCGGCGAAGGCCCACATGTCCATGAGCGACTACGTCACCGCCTGCTGTCTCGGCAAACGGATCGTGGTCATCGACGAGCAGAAGGAACTGCTCCGCCAGCTCAAGGGCATCGGCAGTAACATCAACCGCCTCACCGTCCTTGCCAACATGGGCAAGGTGCAGGTCCTCGGTCTCGACAAGGCCGCGCAGGAGCTGTCCGAGGTCAGCGCCGCGCTGCGATCAGTCATGGAAGGTCGGTGAGCCGTATCGCCATCATACATTTTGTGAACTACAAGCGGGGCACACAGTCCCGCGCCGCCATGCGCGGCGTGATGCTCTACGTCATGCAGGAAAAGAAAACCGCATGGGATGGCGTGCCGCTCGTCAGCGGCGTCAATTGCCAGCCGCAGAGCGTCTACGACGATTTCCTGAACACGAAACTGCTCTACCACAAGGATGGCGGCACGATGTTCTATCACATGGTGCAGAGCTTTCCAAAAGGCGCGGCTGTCGATCCACGGCAGGCTCACGAAGCCGCGCGGCGGCTGGCGGAATACTTTGACGGCTGCGAGGTGTTGGTCTGCACCCACATAGATCGGGAGCACATCCACTCCCACTGCGTCATCAACTCCGTCAATTTTGAGACCGGCAAAAAGCTGCACATGGCGAAGGAACAGATCCAGGAACTGATGCGGCACAATGACGAGATCTGTCAGGAGATAGGTCTGCCGGTCTTTGATGCGCCAACACAGCAGGCCCGCGGCATGAGCGGCGCGGAGTATCACACAGCGCTGAAGGGTCAAAGCTGGAAGCTGCGGCTCATGAACACCATCGACGAGTGCATGAAGTATGCTGCCGACCGGGACGCCTTCGTTTCCCTGATGGAGTCCGAGGGCTACACCGTCCGCTGGGAGGACACCCGCAAATACATCACCTACACCACGCCGGATGGCATGAGGTGCCGCGACAACAAACTGCACGAAGAAAAGTATTGCAAGGAGGCCATGGAGCATGAATTCAGAATACGGGCAAAGCTCGTCCAAAGAAAATTCCATCGAGCAGCGGAAATCGATGGAGGAATTGAAGCGGATGAACCAGTCGAACAGCGCATTGGCAAATACACCGCCGCAGATGATGCAGCCCATCGTGATCCAGTGCGATCTGCCGCAGACAATGAACAAGCTGACGGAGCAGGCAGACGGAATAAACTGGGAGCTGGAGGAAATCCGGAAGACCCTGCCGGAACTGAAGCCGTACATCGATCTGACGCCGGTGCAGAACACACTGGTCGAGATACAGAAATCGCTGACAGAGATGAACAGCCTGCTGGAACGGATTGGGAACCTGAGCGAGAAATATTCCTGCAAATGGATTCGGTGGCTGCCGGACTTCAGCCTGCTGGTGGCCCTCAAGTGGATCGCGCTGCTTTTGGTGATCGGCGCAGCGGCGATGGCCGGGTGGTATGGCGCGGCGGCGATTCGCGGCCTGTTCCTCTGATCCCCGCCGCGGCTGGGCTGGCTGCCGCAGGGACATTGATGGGCGAGGATGAGGACGCCGAGGAAAAGCGGCGGCGTATGGAGGCGAAAATTGCCGCCGAAAACTTCGGCGCGGTGGTCGGCTTCGCCGCAGGCGCAGCTATGGCAGTGAAAGAGAAATTGGATGAACACGCCGCGCGGGAAGAACAGCAGCATGAGCAAACGATGGGAGGATTCTAAAAATGGCAAGCATCAAAAAATTAGATGAGCGGCGGTATAAGATCACCGTCAGCAACGGCTACCGGCCCAACGGCAAAAAGATCAGCAAGGCAAAGACCATCCAAGTCCCGTCCGGCGTCCCCAAGCGCGGAATTGGGCAGTATGTCGCCCACGCCGCCGAAGAACTGGAGCGCAGCTTCAAGACTGGCTACGCCGAGGACGGTGAGATGACCTTTGAGGAATTCGCCTCCCGCTGGCTGGAGCGGCAGACGAAATATGCCCCCAGCACCATCGCTGCATACCGGCGGATGCTGGAGGTGGTGTATCCCATGATCGGCGGCATCCGCCTCAATAAGCTCCGGCCGATGGCACTGGAAAATATGCTCTCCGAGCTGCGCAAGCGCAAGCACCACGGAAAGCGCATCAACGAATCCACCGCGCAGCGATACCTCTCTGTGGTCTCCGCCGTACTCAGCGACGCCAAGCGCAATGAGATCATCGAGAAGAATCCCGCGCGGATGTTAGACCTGCCCACACCGCAGCGCACGGTGCAGCGCATTCCCACGCGAGGCGAGGTGGAAAAGCTGCTGGACGCGCTGGCAAAGGAGCCGCGGCACTACCGTCTGTTTTATCTGCTCTCCATGTACACCGGCTGCCGCCGGGGCGAGCTGTGCGCTCTGCAATGGTCGGACTTCACCGGCACACAAAACGGTCTGCTGCTCACCGTCAGCCGCTCCCGCAGCAGCGTTCCCGGCAAGGGCATCGTGGAGGGCAGCACCAAAAACGGCAAGAGCCGTGAAGTCTGCCTCTCCTCTGACCTGCGGGGCATCCTCCTCGCCTACAAACGCCGCAAGCAGATGGAGGCGGACAAGCAGCGCCGCAGGCTCAGTCCCTATCTCTTCACCGATGAACACGGTCAACTCATCCACCCGGACACCTTCACCAAGCGGCTGCGGAAGATCTATGCCGCCATCGGCTTTCCGTGGGAGTACCACCTGCACACCCTGCGGCACTACTTCGTGACATCGCTTCTGCACTGCGGTGTGGACAAGCAGACGGTGGCAGACCTCGTAGGTCATGCGGACACCGGCTTTCTGGAGCGTACCTACTGCCACCCCCAGCAGGCACAGAAGGAGCAGGCGGCAGACTCCATGCTCACCATGCTCCGTCCGGACGGCGAGCAGATCTTCAATCTCGCCGCCGTCTGTCCTCCGAAGCGGCACAGCGCATGATTGTTGCTTTCGTAGAAATTCATTTCTCCAAGAAAACTGTGATAGCTTTACCGCCGCGCTTGCGGTATGTTGTGCTTGCAAAATAAGCCACAACTGTACTGAGAATAAATGAAAGAGAGGTCATTTTTATGGCAAGTATCCGCAAGCGCGGCAGCAGCTATCTCATCGTGGTGTCCATGGGCTATGACTACAACGGCAAGCGCATCAAGCCCCAGCAGAAAACCGTCCACCCGCCGGAGGAGCTGACGCCCAGGCAGGTCGAAAAGTGGCTCAACGAACAGGCCGTCCTCTTTGAACGTGACTGCCGCCACACGCCGCAGCCCGTCCAGCAGCTCACGCTGGCAAAATACATCGACCTGTGGCTGACGGACATCGCGCCCGGCAAACTGGCGAAATCCACCATCCGCCGCGACCGGCAGGACATCGAGCGCATTCTCCCGGCGCTGGGTCACTACAAGCTCACCGAGCTGCGGCCGGAGCACTTCCGGAATTTCTACGCCGAACTGCGAAAAGTCATTCGTCCCGACACAAAAAAGCCACTCTCCGAGTACACCATTGAGGGCGTGCACGCTACGCTGTGCAGCATCCTCTCTGATGCCGTGGAGGGTGGCTTTCTTTCGCATAATCCGGCTTGGCGCACCTACCGCTACGTCGGGCGCAAGTGCGAAAAGAAGATCGCGGATGAGGAAACGGCGCAGAAGATCATCGCCGCGCTGGAGGGCGAGAGCATCAAGTACGAAACCTACTTCAAGCTCATCATCGCCACGGGGATGCGGCGGGGCGAGTGCTGCGGATTGAAGTGGTGCGACATTGATTGGGAACAGCGTTCCATCCACATCTGCCGCAACGCGGTCAAGGTGACGGACGAGGAGATCTTCGTCAAGGAACCCAAGACCCGCGCAGGTGATCGCTATGTGTACTTCTCCGCCGAGATGGAAAGTCTCCTGCGGGAGTACCAAAAAGAATGTCGGTATATCACCGAAACCTATGACCAGCGGCAGCTGACCGCCGATGACTTCCTGTTTCGGCGGCAGGGCACATGTCTGCCTATGACGCCCACCACCTTCACATGGCGGTTCAAGTGCATCCTGAAAAAGAACGGCCTGCCGGAGCAGCTCAATGTACACAGTCTGCGGCACACCGCCGCCAGTCTGATGATCGCAGGCGGTGCGGACGTGGCCACGGTAGCGGGCATCCTCGGCCACAGTCAGCCCTCCACCACGCTGGATATCTATACTCATGCTTTCGACAAGAACAAAAAGGCAGCAAGCGCGGGCTTGCAGGGAATGCTGGAGATTTGAATCACACTTCCGCACACATAGGTCGTCAGGATTAGCAGATGAAGATATTTCTGGTTCTTTTTGGAACTATATCTTCCTTCAATATGGTTTCAAGTCAGAAAATTCCGAGGCTGCAGCCAATAGATTGTACAATTATTTCAGAGGTGCAATCAAAGGTACATTGGCACACTACAAACGTTTTTTCGCGCCTGAAGGGACTCAGCAATATTACACCTCTCTGCTGCTCCACGCTCTGGCACCAAAGCAAAGCATAGAATCTCTCTACTCCATTCTATTTGATTTTTATGTGAAAAACTTAGATTTCCAATATGTAACGGGCTATGGAGATCGTAAATACTGAACTGATTTACACAGTATAAGCGCAACGGCGGCAGGGAGAAACCCCTGCCGCCGTTTTTTTCTGTGCCATCTAAGTGAGCAGACCATTTTTACTTCCGCGGAGCAAAACGGTAAAATCTTGTTAGGACACCCTAAGACCCGTTAGCGCGTTATAGCTACACAGGTTAGTTTCCATAGTAGACAGCAATAGGATGGATTACGCACAGGTTCCTTTCTTTTGTTGGTAGAAGTTGTCGTAAAACTTCATTTACGCTAAATTGTAGTGTAGCAAATATGTTCTGCGAATCATTGGGATCGGTATCTTCGCCGATAATATTTGTAATCATCCCAACGCAAGTGATTTCACCACCATATTTGAATCCTAAGTTCTGTGCATCAATACGGAAATAACGATCATCCAAAGGGATAAGGTACCCATCCGAAGAAATCAGCATTCGGTTATAAGGAATAATCTGGCGAACCATATCGATTATCTCTTTGATTCCATCATACTGTTTCCCGCTGGCAGCAACTGCTTCTTTAATCTTGGCTCGGATTGCGTTGCTATTTGATCTTTGTTGTGAACGATTAAGACTTTCTGTTGCAACGGATGCGGTGGTTTCAATTTTCTCTTTCTCTGTTTTCTTTAAATACTCAATCAGACCGCCTTTTGAAAAAAATCTCTCCAGATAATCAAAATCAACGACATCGAAAACTCTTGTCAGCTCAACATATGCACCATAATCATCTTGATCCTGCCCATTAGAAGTCAAACATACAGGGGTAATACTATCATACGCAATGTCGAATGCTGCATCGTGAAGTGTTTTGGTTATAATCTCTCGAGATGCCGAATGTACTTCCTTTTCCGTGCCAATGCCTCCTCGGATATCAAGTTTAAGCTCTGCATTAAAAACTTTTAATAGCTTTCCTCCAGCGTCACCTTCGAGATTGCCGGAGATTGACTTGTTTGTGGATTTCTGCTCGCCATTCTCTTCTTCAGTAGAGAAGCCTGTGATAATGCCTTTTTCACTTTGTGCAATAATTGAGTTAACGATATCTGTATCCAAGTAAAGAAACTGTTTCATAGAAGACACTTCCTTTCTATGTAAGTCTTATTTTACGACAGCTTTAGTTGCCTTAATCTTACGATTGCTATATGCCACAACATCTTTGATAACCAGCTTATGAATAGCAGAAATGATTATCGCCATTTTATCATAATCAGGGTTGCCCGCTTCATTCACCGGCAGAGATATGTAAAGTACATCTGCATCCTTTGCATAGAAATTATGGCCGTAATCGAATTGCCCATTATGGGAAGATTTGTGAATTGCTGTTGTAACAAATATCGATGCGTATTTCGGCAAATTCTCCGTATGTACGACTGCGATATGATCATCACCGCCATAAATATAATTTCTATATTTCGCAGAGCCGAACATATCGATTGTGGTTGTATTCTTCTCGAACACCTCGACCTCGTTGCTGATATATGCAGAAATGCCTTCTGATGCTTCGCCGGCAGTGACAAACGGAAGCGTACCTGCAATGCGGTCATCGCCTTTCAAACGCTTTCCCCGTGTCGATTTGCCAAAGAGCTTTTCAAGATTATAGGTATCCCATTTAAGCGATTGGTAGTTTTTGAGTGCGTTTTCTTCATCACTGGATAATTCGTAATTATCCAGTCCACTTACTGTTAAGTAAGCGGACAGCTCCGCTACACGCTCCGCTTCCAGCTCCGCTATAAAGGACTCCATAAAATCAAAGTCGATATAACCATTATTTTTTATAGGAAGTGAAACCATTTGCTTTTTTAATGTTTCGACGTTGAATCTTGAACTCCCCCAAGCGAAAGAGCAAAATGCTTTTCTCATAGTCGAAAGGAAGAATTGAGCGTTATTCTTGCCAAATTTAGCATACTTCGGCCTTAGTATTTTTATTTTATCTCCCGTAAAATATGGTTTCTCTTGATAAAACATTGTAGCAGTATCTTGCCCAAAAGATATTGTATTTCCTGGATTAAGATATTTAATGGGCTCATCAATGTTACCCTTTCTCCCGTTTTCTGTACTTTGGCGAACTATATATGGATGTCCCCTATTTTCGATAATTGCTACTTTGTTTGCATCAAAACATTTCTTATAAGATACAACTTCGAACAAGTCTCCAAGTTTAAATTCGCCCCACTTAACAGCCCTCAACTTCTCGTTAAGTGAGGCATTCATTTTCCCAGGCGGTCGTCCTCCATGCCTTGATTTTTCAGAAGATTGGACACTTCCCAAGCCAGATAATCGCTTACGGTTTTCTTGAAATCATCCAGTGTCGGTTTTGTGTCGATTGGAGCCGTCTGATTCCAGTCTGCGCCATTATTGGGATCAATTTTACCTTCGTAGTATTCCTTTTCGGTAAAAATATTCAGCTTAGATTTGCCGAAGCGCACCAGATCCACTATCTCGGCATATCGCTCCTTTGCGTGATCGGTATCCCGCAGGTTACAGCTTGCCTTTTTGCGATTTGTTCGCGTATACCCGTCAACGGAAAAGTCGATGAACTTTACAGTGTCGTCTTTCTGGTGCGCTTCACCGACTCGGAAAACATATACATTGGTCTGGACACTTGACTTGCCGATGAACAGGTCGATCGGCATTTTGATACTGGCAAGCAGAGTGCTGTGCTGCAAAACTCTCTTATTATATTCTGTTGCCTTGCCACTGCCTGCGGAGTTTTGAATGATAATTGCGGCGTATCCTTTGCTCATCATCGAGAGGGCTTTTTCAACGAAAACCATTCCATTGCCGGGGGCTGAATAAGGCGGGTTCAGAATAAAGGCATCAGCAGGGAAATCGATAGTTTTCTCCACTTCATGCCCCTCTGCATCCACTCTCTTGATTTTATAAGTACCGTCATACTCTTTTAAAGAGTCTTTGTTCAAAATATGTGAACTCCCGTCACCCATCAAAATCATATTGAGGATGGCAAGCATATAAACTTCCGAAAGGATTTCAAGACCGAGAAGCTGATTCGCCTTGATTTGAGCAGATTTCAAGGCAAATTCATCGGGAGACTTGATCTGCTCTTTGGCATCTATCAGCATTTCGTTCATAGCGGCGACAAGAAGACCCGCAGAGCCGGTCGCAAAGTCCCACACATAGGAATCCTTATTTACCCTTGCAAGACGTGCCAAAAGGGTGGCTACATAAGAGGGGGTCAGAACAACATCGTTGAGTTTATCCTGAGAAAAGCCGAGCCAGCTATACATTTCATTGAATAGCTTACCGGTAAAATCGGTACTTAACCCGATTTTATAGTAAATGCCCAGATCGTCAATGATTTTTGTAAAGACCCGTTTAAGCTGGCTTTCTCCGTCTTCAACCTTATTGATATTATCGGTTGTCAGCGTGTTCTGTAAGGTACGAACAATCAGATCACGTTTTTCCTGCGGCAAATTCTTTTCGCCCAAGAACGCTTTGATTTTCCGAAGGATAATATCGCCATCACGGTTGCCTTCCTCGGTCGAGGATTTCAGTTCTGATTTCTCAAGTGCAGCAACCTTCCCGGGAACGCCGAGCGTTGCAATAATGGAAGCCGCCACAAGGTAAACACGGTCGCGCTCACTTAACCCTTTTTCGTTGTTGTAGATGTCATTGTTCAGCTTTACAAGGCTGGCGTTGATTTCCTGCTCACGGTGTTCCCTGAGCTTTTCGATTTCTTCCTGCGAAAGCTGAAGCTGTTTCACTTTCTCGATGAAGGCATCGAAATTACTCTTTTTCAAGAAAGATAAGTCAGTGAAATCATCGACCTTTTGACCGACACCGAAATTACTTTTGGAAACATAGTAAACGCCGATCTCATATTCCAGTTTTCCGGCATCATTTTTATAGCCGGTCATTCCGATGGCAATAATATCAGTATAGCTCGTATAATGCAGAAGTGCGTTTGCATAATGAACGGCACCATTCACGGCATACGAATTGATATTCTTGAAATCGGGTTGATTCTTTGCGGTTTTGTTTGCAACCTTGCCATCCACATCAAGCTTAACAAGCTTATCTTTATAGCCCTTATACTCAATCAAAATCG
>ENA-ORLW01001939-ORLW01001939.1-human-gut-metagenome-genome-assembly--contig:-NODE-1939-length-20382-cov-2.954198_pt1 | contig 20382 bp, 20 predicted proteins | sample MGYA00243017_ERZ508829 | MGnify/ENA primary metagenome ERZ508829 (study PRJEB26277, sample SAMN04329776) | human gut metagenome | biome: human-associated habitat | host: Homo sapiens | place: USA...
CGTCAAATAGGAGAAAGCAATGTTTTTCGGAAAAAGAAAGAAGCAGGAGGCTGCGCCCGAGGAAAAACGGGAACAGCAGAGTACAGTATGTCAGATGGAGAAAAGACACATTCCTGGTTTATGGGATTTACAAATGTGGATAATCCGGATCTGGTAATCAGTGTGATCACAGAAGGTTCGGATGGAAGTTCCAGCGGAAAAGCAGTGGCAATCGCCGGGGATATTTTAGACGCCTATTACAACTAATGGGAGGAGAAAAGATGCAGACAAAATTTTTCTGTGATTTATATGTCAGCGAAGGCTGGGAAGAGAAAAAACTGAAATTAATAAAAAAATTGCAGAAAAATAAACTGCAGCCTTCTGTCTAAGTAATTACTCATTCACAGGGAAAGCAGAACCATTTAGAATATTATTCGTCGCTTCTTTTAAAGCAACATATATTTGAAAATGCATCTTTATTTATTGTTGGAATTGCGAATGGGTATGATGGCGCATTGAGTCTGATCGAAAGGATTGCGGAAGAAGCATATGAGAAGACGGGAGAGGTAAACTTGAGAAAGTTCCTTTTGGATCGTCAGGAAGAGTTTGAGAAAAAGGAGATTCGAAGCGTATGATACATATCCTGTTTCTTATACTGAAAATAATTGGATGGATTCTTCTTTTTTTGCTCGTAATTTTACTCTTACTGATTTTAACAATCTTGTTTTATCCGGTGAAATACAGATTTTCTGCAAAAGGGGAGAATACACTTGATACCCTTGTGGCATATGGAAAGGTCAGTTGGCTGTTTCATCTGATTTCCGGATCAGCGTCTTATGAACATGGAGAATTAAAATGGAAGCTTCGTCTTGCCTGGAAGAAATTTGACAGTTCGGAAGAGGAACAAAAGGAAACGTCAGAGAAGCCGGTGGTTCCTGAGCCGTTGGAAAAAGAACCTTTGGAAGGTAAGAAGACGGAAGTAAAGAATAATCCACCGGAAAAAGATGTGAAAATTGAGAAAGCATCAGAAAAAGAGCCAGAGATAAAAAAAGAGTCAGAGACAGAAAAGACGAAAGTTCGAGAGGAGCGCAGGCCCGAAAACGTACAGACGGAATCTAAATTGAAAAAAATCAAATATACATTTCAGAAACTCTGTGGTACTATAAAAAAAGCAGGAGAGAAAAAAGAATTTCTGACCGCTTTTTTAACTTATGAGAAACATCAACGGGCATTCGAGGCAGTGAAGAAAGAACTATGCCATCTGTTACATGTTCTGAAGCCTAAAAAGCTTCAGGCGAATGTTACATTTGGATTCAGTGATCCTTCCTGGACAGGATATATGTTAGCTTTTCTGGGGAGCATTTACGGACTGATTGGTGAGTATGTTCAGATTCAGCCGGATTTTGAAGAACGAAAGCTGGAGGGAAATGCATCTGCAGAAGGGAAGATCCGGGTTATTTACTTTGCTGTTCCTGCATGGAAGCTATTTTGGAATAAAGATGTGAAGATTACCTACAAACACATTAGAAAATATATAAAATGAGAGGAGTCAGGATTATGGCAGACGGAAACAAATTTAAAGAAACAGTAGAATCACTCTTTCAGGGAATGGACAGCGTTGTTTCATCAAAGACAGTTGTCGGAGATGCGATCCATATCAATGGAACAATCATTCTTCCATTGGTAGATGTCTCTTTTGGTATTGGAGCAGGTTCTTTTAACGCTGAAAAGAAAGACAGAGCAGGCGGTGGAATCGGTGGAAAGATCACACCGAGTGCTGTGATCGTTATTCAGGATGGAAAGACGAAACTTGTGAATATCAAGAATCAGGATACAATTACAAAACTTTTGGATATGGTACCTGATGTGGTAGACCGTTTTACATCAAAAGATGAAAAATTAACAGAAGAAGATGTAGCAGATATTCTGGATGCAGAATAAAATAGTTAGTAGAATATAGAAAATATTGGGAGCAGTATTGTGAAGAAAGTTTTTGGATTTGCATTGTTTTGGTTTGCAGCAGGAATGATCGTCATGATGCTGCTTTCTGATGTCTTATGGGGAACTGTGATCGCAATTACCGGTATTGTACTGGCATATTGTTTGTTCTGCAGATAAAAAAAGAACTTTATCCGAATAAACAGATAAAGTTCTTTATACCGTGTCATATTGAATCATCAAACGAGAATTAAGCACGCTCAACGAGTCCTGATCTCAGGCAAGAAGTACAAACGTACATTTTCTGAGAACCGCCCTCTGTCTTAACTCTTACAGACTTCACATTTGATTTCCACATTTTTGGTGATTTTCTATGAGAGTGGCTGACATTGTTTCCAAAGTGAGCACCCTTTTCACAAATAGCACATTTAGCCATGACTGCACCTCCTAACAATCTAAACTGGTCTTTTAGACTCATAACAATGATATTCTATCAGAAACTTTCGAGTAATGCAAGTGTTATTTTAAAAAAATCAAAACTGTATTGTAAAAAACAAAAAGTAATAGTATAATAGTCATGTTATATATGGAAAGAACCTATAGAATTGGAGGGAATATATGATGAAGGGAAGTATGAGTACAGATCTTGGAATCATTACAATCAATCCTGAAGTCATTGCAAAATATGCAGGCTCAATGGCAATTGAGTGCTTTGGCATAGTAGGAATGGCAGCAGTTAATATGAAAGATGGCCTTGTGCATCTTTTGAAAAGAGAAAGCCTGACAAGGGGAATTCATGTTGAGATCACAGAAGATAATGTAATTACGCTTGATTTTCATGTGATCGTTTCCTATGGAGTGAATATTCTTTCAGTTTCTGACAACCTTATGAATAATGTAAAATATAAGGTAGAAGAATTTACTGGTATGAAAGTAGATAAGATCAACATCTTCGTTGAAGGTGTCAGAGTGATAGATTAAGGAGGAACAATTGTGGCTGTTAAAACGATAAACACCGAATTGCTTCAGAAGATGTTTCTTGCGGGAGCAGCGAATCTTGAGGCAAAGAAGGAGTTCATTAATGAATTGAACGTATTTCCGGTGCCGGATGGTGATACAGGAACAAATATGACACTGACGATCCTGTCAGCGGCAAAAGAAGTAAAGGCGCTGGAGAATCCTGATATGGTGGCGATTGCAAAAGCAATTTCTTCAGGCTCTCTTCGTGGAGCAAGAGGTAACTCCGGAGTTATCTTATCCCAGCTTCTTCGTGGCTTTACAAAGGAGATTAGGGAACATAAAGAGATTGACACAATTACACTTGCGAAGGCATGTGAACGTGCAACTGCAACTGCTTATAAGGCTGTTATGAAGCCGAAGGAAGGAACAATTCTTACTGTAGCAAAGGGAGCATCCCAGAAAGCGGCAGAGCTTGCAGAGACAACAGAAGATCTGGATACATTTATTTCAGAAGTGATCAACTATGCGCAGGAAGTTCTTGAAAAGACACCGGAGATGCTTCCGGTATTAAAAGAGGCGGGCGTAGTAGATTCCGGTGGACAGGGACTTCTGGAAGTGATGCGTGGTGCATACGATGCATTCCAGGGAAAAGAGATTGATTATTCTGCAATCGAGGCAAGTGCCGGCACAAAGATGGTGAAGCCTTCTGAACAGGCGGAAACAGAGATTAAATTCGGATATTGTACAGAGTTTATCATCATGCTGGAAAAAGAATTCACAGCGAAAGATGAGACAGAGTTCAAAGCATATCTGGAGTCTATCGGAGATTCTATCGTATGTGTAGCAGATGATGATATTGTTAAGATTCACGTGCACACGAATGATCCGGGACTTGCAATCCAGAAAGCGCTGACATACGGACAGCTCTCACGTATGAAGATTGATAATATGAGGGAAGAGCATCAGGAGAGATTGATCAAAGATGCGGAGAAACTGGCTGCACAGCAGGCTGAAGCGAAAAAGGCGGAGCCGCGCAAAGAAGTCGGATTTATTGCAGTTTCTATCGGAGAAGGAATGAATGAGATTTTCCGTGAGCTTGGTGCTGACTACATTATTGAAGGCGGTCAGACAATGAATCCAAGTACAGAAGACATGCTCAATGCAATCGATCAGGTGAACGCAGAACATATCTTTATCCTTCCGAACAACAAGAACATTATTCTTGCTGCCAATCAGGCACAGACACTGACAGAGGATAAGGATATTATTGTTGTGCCTTCCAAGACAGTTCCGCAGGGAATTACTGCGATCATTAACTATATGCCGGATGCAGACGCACAGACGAATCTGGAAGCAATGATCGAAGGAATTGGAAATGTGAAGACAGGACAGGTTACTTATGCAGTCCGTGATACACACATTGATGACAAAGAGATCCATGAGGGAGATATCATGGGAATCGGAGACAGTGGAATTCTTGCTGTTGGACAGTCTGTGGAAGAGACAACAAAAGAGATGCTTGCACAGCTGGTGGATGAAGACACAGAGCTGATCAGCCTGTATTATGGTCAGGATGTACAGGAGGAGAGTGCAGAGAACTTTGCACAGGAGATTGAAGATTTATATCCGGATGTAGATGTTGATGTACATTCCGGTGGACAGCCAATCTACTATTATGTACTTTCTGTTGAATAAGGAGAACTGTCAGTAAAGAGACAGAACAGCAGTACTGTATTAAAATCAGGAACAGACCGGGACATTTGGGAAAAGTGTTCCGGTTATTTTGTTTAGGAGACAGACATAAATGAGTAAAAAAGCAGGAGTTGGAACAATCAAAGGTGTGGGCGAAAAAACGGAGAAGCTCTTCGAAAAAATCGGAGTTTACACAGTGGATGACCTGATTCATTATTATCCGAGAGGGTATGAGATTTTTGGAGAACCGGTTCCGATCAGTGAAGTGGAGGAAGGAAAAGTCTGCACGATCTGCGGCAGTGTTTTTGGGCGTGTGCAGGTTTCACCGGGAAAAGGAAGACAGATCACGACTGCATATTTAAAGGATCTGACAGGAACAATAAAGGTAATCTGGTTTCGAATGCCGTTTTTAAGAAATACACTTGGGCGAAAAGGAGCAGTTGTTCTCCGCGGCAGGGTTGTGAAGAAAAGAGATTCCCTTGTGATGGAACATCCGGAGATTTACGATCCGGCAGTCCGTTATCAGGAAAAGATCAACACCATGCAGCCTGTTTATGGATTGACAGCAGGTCTGACAAACAATGCAGTAATCAAAGCACTACGTCAGGCATTAGAACAGGTGCGGGAACTGGATGACTTTCTTCCGGATGAATTCACGAAGAAATATCATTTCCGGCCTTATGAACAATCTGTGCGGGAGATGCATTTCCCGGAGAATAAAGAAGCATTTCTTGCGGCAAGACAACGATTCGTTTTTGAGGAATTTCTTGTTTTTATTCTTTCTCTGCGCCAGATTAAAAATACACAGGACAGGATGAAGAACGGATTCCATTTTGAAGATCAGCCTCAAATCAGCGAATTCCTGAGACAACTGCCGTATGAACTGACGGCTGCGCAGCTGCGGGTATGGGATGATATGCAGAAAGACATGAAAAGTCAATATGTCATGTCCAGACTTGTTCAGGGAGATGTTGGATCAGGTAAAACAATCGTAGCAGTTCTTGGATTACTGTTTGCAGGATTGAACGGCTATCAGGGAGCGTTAATGGCACCGACAGAGGTACTTGCAAGACAGCATTTTGAAAATATCAAAGACATGTTGGAACAGTATCAGATCCCACTGCGGGCAGAACTTTTGACCGGATCTATGAAAGCAAAAGAAAAGAGAGAAGCTTATGCCCGGATTGAGAGTGGGGAATCATCAATTATTATAGGAACACACGCATTGATACAGGAGAAAGCAATCTATCACAATCTGGCACTTGTGGTGACGGATGAACAGCATCGTTTTGGCGTAAAACAAAGAGAAATGCTTGCAGGTATAGGAAACCTGCCACACATTCTCGTAATGAGTGCGACACCGATCCCGAGAACACTTGGAATTATTCTTTATGGTGATTTGGATATTTCTGTGATCGATGAGCTCCCGAAGAACCGTCTTCCGATCAAAAACTGTGTTGTGGATACAGGATACCGTCCGAAAGCCTATGAATTCATAAGAAAACAGGTAGCACAAGGACGTCAGTGCTATGTGATCTGTCCGATGGTTGAAGAAAGTGAAGCAATGGAAGCGGAAAATGTTATCGATTATTGCGAGATGCTTTCAGAAACGTTGGGAGATTCAATCAATGTCAGCTTTCTGCATGGAAAGATGAAGGAAAAAGAGAAAGATGAAGTGATGAATGCATTTGGAAGAAATGAAATCCAGGTGCTTGTTTCAACAACAGTTGTTGAAGTGGGAATTGATGTGCCGAATGCGACAGTGATCATGATCGAAAATGCAGAACGTTTCGGGCTGGCACAGCTTCATCAGTTGAGAGGAAGGGTTGGTCGTGGAAAGTATCAGTCCTATTGCATTTTCATGACAGCATCGAAATCAAAAGAAACGAAGGAACGGTTAGATATCCTGAATCATTCAAATGATGGTTTCTTTATTGCAAGTGAAGATCTCCGACTGCGTGGCCCGGGGGATCTTTTTGGAATCCGGCAGAGTGGCGTGCTTGATTTTAAAGTTGCCGATGTATTTCAAGATGCAATGCTGCTTCAAAACGCAAGTGAAGAGGCAGACAGACTTCTTCTGGACGATCCGGAACTGGAATTCCCTGAGCATCGCAAATTGAAAGAACATTTACGGATAAAACTGGATGAGATCATGCTGGAAACAACATTGTGATGTTTGCGGATTACAGCAATTGTACAGCAATGGAGCAATTCGGCTGCATCAGTGATTGCCAGAAGTTACCAGTTTAAAATTAATTTTCCTCCACATACTAACAGCGTAACAAAGCTAAATAGTAAAGTTACAAAATGCAAAAGGAGGAAAAAGATCATGGCAAGTCGTTCATCTAACAAAACAGCAGTACCTGAGGCGAAAGGAGCTATGAACAAGTTCAAGTACGAAGTAGCATCCGAGTTGGGAGTTCCGTTAACAGACGGCTACAATGGAGACCTCACATCAAAACAGAATGGTTCTGTCGGCGGTTATATGGTTAAAAAGATGATTGAACAGCAGGAGAAGCAGATGGCAGAAAAGTAACAGGCGAAGAAAAATCGTCTGCAGAAGCGGTCTGCATCAGACAGAAAAGCGGTTCAAAAACTGTCATGTACAGTAAAAAGAACACAAGAAATGAAAAAGAGAAAAGCACTCGGCATTGACCCGGGTGCTTTTTTCTGCTAAAATTCACCATAGTTAATGACAGGAGGTGTCGATATTTGAGAGTAATCGCAGGAAGCGCAAGAAGCCTAAAACTGAAGACTCTTGAGGGGATAGAGACAAGACCGACAACGGACCGGATCAAAGAGACTTTGTTTAATATGATAAGTCCGCAGATGTATGACTGTATTTTCCTTGATTTGTTTGCAGGAAGTGGCGGAATCGGAATAGAGGCTCTCAGCAGGGGAGCAAAAGAAGCAGTATTTGTAGAGAAAAATCCTAAGGCAATGGAATGTGTCAAGGAGAATTTGAAATTCACACGTCTGGAGAAGAAGGGACTTACACTGACAAAGGATGTGATGAACGCATTATATCAGTTGGAAGGTGAAAAGGTTTTTGACTTTGTATTCATGGATCCACCGTATAATATGGGATTTGAGAAAAGAGTTCTGGAATACCTTGCAGGATCGGATCTGATCTATGAAGATACGGTGATCATCGTAGAAGCTTCGTTAGATACAGATTTTGGATATCTTCCAGAATTGGGATATTCTTTGATCAAAGAGAAGAGATATAAGACAAACAAGCATGTATTTATTGAGAAAGCCGGAAAGGAAGAAGTATGTTAAAAGCAATTTATCCGGGAAGTTTTGACCCCGTTACCCGTGGACATTATGATATCATTTGCAGATCTTGTAAAATCGTAGACAAATTAATTGTCGGAGTACTGAATAATAAAGCAAAAATGCCGTTGTTTTCTGTAGAAGAACGTGTTAAAATGTTAAAGGAAGTGACGAAAGATCTGCCGAATGTTGAGATTATACCATTTGATGGATTGCTGGTAGACTTTGCGGAACAGATAGGTGCAGATGTGGTTATCAGGGGATTACGTGCGATTACCGATTTTGAATATGAGCTGCAGATGTCGCAGACGAATCAGAGGATGAAGCCTGATATAGAGACCATGTTTCTGACAACAAGTATAGAATATTCTTACTTAAGTTCGACTACAGTGCGGGAGATTGCCGCTTTTGGGGGAGACGTATCACAGTTTGTGCCGGAAGCCGTCGAGATCGCACTCAGAGAAAAGATGAAAGAAAAAAGGAGAGTGTAACAATGAGCAGCCGTATTGAACAGATCATTGAAGAAATTGAAGAATATATAGACAGAGATTGTAAGTTTCAGCCGTTGTCTACAACAAAGATTATTGTAAATAAGGAACATCTGGATGAGTTACTTCGCGAACTTCGTATGAAGACACCGGATGAGATCAAACGTTATCAGAAGATTATTGCGAACAGAGATGCGATTCTTGCTGATGCAAAGGCAAAAGCAGATGCAATGATCGAGGAAGCACAGGTTCAGACAACAGAGCTTGTCAGTGAGCATGAGATCATGCAGCAGGCGTATGCTCAGGCAAATGAGATCGTAACTCAGGCAACAGCACAGGCACAGGAGATTCTTGATAACGCAACAATGGATGCAAATACAATTCGTGTTGGTGCGATCCAGTATACAGATGATCTTCTTGCAAATGCAGAAAGCATTATCGGACATACTTTGGACAGTTATACAACAAAGTATGACGGATTGATCAATTCTTTACAGGAGTGCTACGATACAGTCCGCTCTAACCGTTCAGAACTTGAAGTTCCATCCGATGACGGATATTATGATGAGAATGGACAGGGAGACCTGAGGTAGTCATTACATTGTATTATAAAAATTTCAGATAGAGAAATGTCAAAAGACTGACTGCCAGTGCGGCGGTCAGTTTTTGTATTATATAAGAAGAAAGTTTAAGTCCTGTACCGGCAATCATGGATTGTGTCTGGGCAACGGAACACCATCCACCAAAAGAGGTAAGTGCGAGAAGCAACGGATAAAGAACCTGGGGGTGGGAAAGACTTTGAGACAGGAGAAGAATTCCGTTTGTCATCTCAAGAGAAGATTTCAGGAGAAGAAAACCAGGTGAACGAATCGGCAGAAGTTCCAATAATGCAAGAAGTACAGAAAAGATCATCAGGTAACCTCCGACTTTTACAAGCGTTTCTGAACTGTTCAGGATACAAGATTCTAACACGGAAAAATTCATTTTGTGCGTCAGTGGTTTTGAAAAAATGGAATTCTCCTGTGTAAAAACTTCGGACATTTCCGGGAAAATCCAATCTTTATTTTTGATGAAATGTTTTAGAATCCGTTGAAGAAAGCTTAAGAGGATCATAGTTCCGAAAAGAATCAGTAAAGCGGGAATGCAGAAATCTTTCTGATGAATTGTATTTAAAACAAGAAAAGTAATAATAAAAGATGGACTTGCATTATTACAGAAGGACAGCAGGTAAGAAGCTTCTTCAAGAGAAATTTTTCCTTGAAGAAGAAGGTCAGCAATGATTTTTGCGCCCATTGGATAACCGCATAAAAAGCCGGACAGAACGGCGAAACTTCCATAGAAAGAAGTTCCAAAGAGCAGATGGAAAGGACGGAAAAGCAGACGGGAGACAACAGCAGCACCATCTGTTTTCAACAAAAGTCCTGTGACAATAAGATAAGGAAAAAGGGTCGGTATCAGAATCTGATACCAGAGAAGCAGGCCATCACAAGCTCCCTGAAATACAGTTTCAGGAAAGAGGAGCATCGTAAAAAACAGTGAAAGCAGTATGAGAGCCAGAAGCATAGGAAACCTCCTTTTACAAAAATATTCTATGAAAAGAAAAAAGAAACTATACCGGAGCTATGGAAATATGATATAGTTAAATGTAAAGTATTTTGATCTTGATATTGCAAAGGAGCAAACAATAAATATGAATTTACCAAAAGTATTTGAAGAGAAAATGAAGGATCTTCTTGGTTCTGAATATGAAGCATATACGGCATGTTATGATGAACCGCGTCACTATGGTCTGCGCGTGAACACAGCGAAGATTTCTGTGGAAGATTTCCTGAAGATCGCACCTTGGCCGTTAGAGCCGGTTCCGTGGATCCATAATGGATTCTGATGGAGATAATATCCAGCCATCGAAACATCCATATTATTTCGCAGGACTTTATTATCTGCAGGAGCCAAGTGCCATGACACCGGCAGATCGTCTTCCGGTAGAGCCGGGAGACCGTGTGCTTGATGTCTGTGCAGCACCTGGAGGCAAGGCCACAGAACTTGGGGCAAAGCTTGGAGGAACCGGTGTACTGGCTGCGAATGATCTGAGCAGTTCCAGAGCGAAGGGACTTTTGAAGAATCTTGAATTATTTGGAATCGGAAACGTGCTCATCTTAAGTGAAGAGCCTGGAAAGCTTGTTTCTTATTTCCCAGAGTATTTTGATAAGATTTTGATCGACGCACCTTGTTCCGGGGAAGGCATGTTCCGTAAAGAGAAAAAGATGGTGAAAGCATGGGAAGAACACGGACCGGAGTTTTTTTCAAAGATCCAGAGAAGCATTGTGACACAGGCAGCCCAGATGCTGCGCCCGGGTGGAATGCTGCTTTATTCCACCTGTACATTTTCACCGGAAGAGAATGAACAGACGATTGAATATCTGCTTCAGGAATACCCGGAATTTAAGATCTGTGAGATGGAAGGTTACGAAGGATTTGCAGATGGAATGCCGCAGGTGACAGAAAGCAAGAATCCGGAACTTGAAAAGACGGTTCGTATTTTCCCTCATCGTATGAAGGGAGAAGGACATTTCCTCGCACTTCTTCAAAAGGGTGAAAAACAGGAAGAAGGAAAGAGACTTCCGGAGAGTGGGAAGAACAAGAAGCTTCCGGAAGAATTGGAAGAATTTCTTGGTCATATTGATCGAAAATTCGATTCCTCTCGCATGGATCTGCGTGGAGAGAAAGTATATTATATGCCGGAAGGACTTCCGACACTTCGTGGAATCCGTTTCTTAAGAACAGGCCTACTGATGGGTGAACTGAAGAAGAATCGTTTTGAGCCGAGTCAGGCACTGGCGATGAATCTGAAAAAGGAAGAATATGATCAGGTGATCGACCTTCCATTAGAAGACGAACGCGTTATGAAATATCTGAAAGGCGAGACTTTGGATGTGGAGGATCTTGTGAAGCCGAAAGACAAGGGATGGTATCTGATCTGTGTGGATGGATATCCGCTTGGTTTTGGAAAGCTTGTGAATCAGATGCTTAAGAATAAGTACCTTCCGGGATGGCGGTGGAACTCATGAAACTGAGACTGGATAAATATCTGGCAGACATGGGAATCGGAACACGTACAGAAGTGAAGAAAGCAATCACAAAAGGACAGGTTCGAGTGAATGAAGAGACGGTAAAACGTCCGGAGATCAAGATTGACACCGAAAAAGATCATGTGTTTTACCAGGGACAGATGGTTGCTTATGCAGAATATGAATATTACATGTTAAATAAGCCAGCCGGGGTGGTTTCTGCAACGGAAGATAAAAATGACAGTACTGTATTAGATTTGATTGATGAAAAGCAAAGAAAGGATCTCTTTCCTGTCGGAAGATTAGATAAAGACACAGAGGGACTTTTACTGATCACAAATGATGGCGAACTCGCACATCAGCTTTTGTCACCGAAGAAGCATGTAGATAAAGTCTATTTCGCCAGAATCGATGGAAAAGTTACGGAAGAAGATGTGAGAAGATTTGCAGAAGGACTTGAAATCGGGGAAGAGAAACCGACACTTCCGGCTCATCTGGAAATTCTGAAAAGAGAAGAGATTTCTGAAATCCGACTGACGATCAGAGAGGGAAAGTTTCATCAGGTGAAACGAATGTTCCATGCAGTCGGAAAAGAGGTTATTTATCTGAAACGTCTGCAGATGGGGAGCCTTGTACTTGATCCGCGGCTTGCATTAGGAGAATATCGAGAATTAACAGGACAGGAACTGGAAGCATTGCGTGACTGTTCATTATTACGTTAAACAGGGAGAAAGCATGAAAGGAAATTTTTTACCAATTACCAGAGAAGAGATGAAAGAGAGAGGATGGGATCAGGTAGATTTTGTCTATGTATCAGGAGATGCCTATGTCGATCATCCATCTTTTGGTCACGCAATCATTACACGTCTTCTGGAATCCAGAGGATATCGTGTTGGGATCATTGCACAGCCGGACTGGCGTAAGCCGGAGAGCGTGCAGGTGTTCGGAGAACCAAGACTTGGATTTCTTGTCTCTGCAGGAAATATGGATTCTATGGTAAATCATTATTCTGTATCCAAAAAGAGAAGAAAGACAGACGCCTATACACCGGGCGGCGAGATGGGAAAACGACCGGATTATGCCTGCGTAGTCTATGGAAATCTGATTCGTCAGACTTATAAAAAGACACCGATCATTCTGGGCGGTATCGAAGCGAGTCTTCGAAGAATGGCACACTATGATTACTGGTCAGACAAGCTGAAACGTTCTGTACTGCTCGATTCGGGTGCAGATGTGATTTCTTATGGAATGGGAGAACATTCGATCATAGAGCTTGCAGAAGCACTGGATGCCGGGATACCGGTTGAGGATATCACGTATATAGCAGGTACGGTTGTAAAAACGAAATCATTAGACAGTATTTATGATGCGGAAATCCTTCCGTCCTTTGAAGACCTCAAAGCGGACAAGATGAATTATGCCCGCAGCTTTTACACACAGTATCTGAATACGGATGCATTTAACGGAAAACGTCTTGTAGAACCGTATTCTGAACATCTGTATGTAGTACAGAATCCGCCGGCAGCACCATTAACACAGATGGAGATGGATGATGTTTACTCCCTTCCTTATCAGAGGACTTACCATCCGTCTTACGAGGCGAAAGGCGGAGTTCCTGCAATCAAGGAGATTAAATTCAGTCTGATCAGCAACAGAGGATGTTTTGGAGGATGCAGTTTTTGCGCATTGACGTTCCATCAGGGAAGAATTGTCCAGGTAAGAAGTCATGAATCTCTGATTGAAGAAGCAAAAGAAATTACAAAAGATAAGGACTTTAAAGGATATATTCATGATGTTGGCGGTCCGACAGCAAATTTCCGGCATCCATCCTGCAAAAAGCAGATGGAGCATGGCGTTTGTAAAACGCGTCAGTGTCTGTTCCCGTCTCCGTGTAAGAATCTGGACGCAGATCACAGAGATTATGTCAGTCTGTTGAGAAAGTTGAGAGATATTCCAAAAGTTAAGAAGGTGTTTATCCGTTCAGGAATCCGCTTTGATTATCTGCTCGCAGATAAGAAGCAGGAGTTTTTAAGAGAGTTGTGTGAATATCATGTCAGTGGACAGTTGAAGGTAGCACCGGAGCATGTGGCAGGGCCTGTCCTGTCTCTAATGGGAAAACCGGAGCACAAAGTCTATGAAGAGTTTACAAGACAGTTTTATAAGATGAATGAGAAAATCGGGAAAGAACAGTATCTGGTTCCGTATCTGATGTCCTCTCACCCTGGTTCTACTCTGAAGGAAGCAGTAGAACTTGCAGAGTACTGTCGTGATCTTGGCTATATGCCGGAGCAGGTGCAGGATTTCTATCCGACACCATCAACTCTTTCCACCTGTATGTATTATACCGGGGTAGATCCGAGAACGATGCAGAAGGTTTATGTTCCGAAGAGTCCGCATGAGAAGGCAATGCAGAGAGCGTTGATCCAATATCGTAATCCGGAGCTGTATGATCTGGTGATTGAAGCACTTCATAAAGCAGGAAGATCTGATCTGATCGGATTCGGACCGAAATGTCTTGTGAGACCGAGACAGATGCGTGGTTCAGGAAATGATAAAAAAGCCGGCAGAAAGGAACCGAAAAAAGGATCAAAAGGTTCAAATGGTCAGAAAAGACAAAACAATTCTGAATACAGAGGCAGAGTTGAAGGGAAGAATAAGAAGAAATCTATCAGAAATGTTCATTCTAAGAAGAATAGAAAATAGGTACATTTAAGTATCTGACAGACAGGATTCAAGAAAGGAAGCAGGATGAAAATTGCAATCGTAACAGGAGCATCTTCGGGAATGGGAAGAGAATTTGTACGTCAGCTTGGATATTTTTATAAAAATCTGGATGAGATCTGGGTGATTGCCAGGCGCAAAGAGCGTCTAGAAGCGCTTGCGAAAGAAAGCAGAGTTCCTCTTCGGATTTTTGCAGGTGACCTTCAGAAGAAAAAGGTATATAAGGAATTGAGAGATGCACTTGAGAAAGAACAGCCAGATTTACGAATGCTTGTGAATTCAGCAGGATTTGGCAAGTCAGGAAGTGTAGAAGAGATTTTGTCTGAAAAATTCCGGATCCAGACAGATATGGTGGATGTAAACTGCCGGTCTCTTACAAGAATGACATTGCTGTGTCTGCCATTTCTGCATGCTGGCAGCAGGATCATCAATCTTGCGTCCGCATCTGCATTTTGCCCACAACCGTATTTCTCAGTATATGCGGCAACGAAGTCCTATGTCTTAAGCTTCTCCAGATCATTGGGAGAAGAACTGAGAAAAAAAGGAATTGTCGTTACAGCAGTCTGCCCGGGTCCGGTTGATACGGAGTTTTTCAAGTTTTCCGGGAAACCGCAGAATATCTTGAAGAAACTGACAATGGCGAAGGCAGACAGAGTGGTTCATCAGGCGTTGAAGGACTGCAGATCCGGGAAGTCAGTCTCCGTTTATGGAATCCCAATGAAATTAACTTACTTTGGAACAAAACTGCTGCCACATGGATTTCTCGTGCGTATGCAGCAAATATGAATTTAGAATAGGATGAAAAATGAAGAAAATACAAAAAGGAAAACCAGGTTATTTGAATTATAAAAGAAAAGTAGAGATTTTAAGAACGGTTATTTATTTTGTAATCGTTCTGGCAATTTTTGCTCTTGGTTACTGGCAGACACATACGAGGCTGAATCTTCTGACAGTTGTTGCTATCCTTGGATGTCTTCCGGCATCAAAGGCACTTGTAGGTGTGATCGCACGTTATCCATATCAATCAATTGAACTGTCACAGGCGAAGGAAATCGCAGGAAAATCAAAACATTTAACAGTTTGTTATGATCTTATAATTACAAGCAAAGAGCATATCATGCCAACAGACTGTATCGTAATTTCGGGACACAACATTTACGGATACACACATTATGAGAAAGTAAATACAGATGAACTTGGAAAGCATATCAAGACAATCCTTGCGCAGAATCAGTACACAGGTTTTACTGTTAAGATCTTAAATCAGTATACACCGTTTCTGGCCCGCGTGGAGGGACTTGAAAATATTGCTGTAGTAGAGCAGGAAGATACGAAAGCAAGAGAACAGGAAATCCGTAATCTTATTCTGAATATATCAATGTAAAGAGGAAAAGACGATGAGAGAGATCAGCATCCAGAAAAATGAGGCAGGACAGCGCATGGATAAATTCCTTGCAAAGTATCTCAATAAAGCGCCAAAAAGTTTTTTCTATAAGATGATGAGAAAAAAGAATATTACCCTGAATGGAAAAAAAGCAGTTGGAAATGAACAGCTGAAACAGGGGGATGTGATTAAGTTATTTCTTGCGGAAGAGACGATTGAGAACTTTATCGATCATTCACAGTTTTCGAAGAAAAAAGCGTCCTCTGCAAGAAAACAGACAGCGGGAAAGAAGGTACAGTTAGATATCTTATATGAAGATGAGGCTGCTGTATTTATCAATAAACCGGTCGGAATGCTCTCCCAGAAGGCATCCCCGACGGATACTTCTCTTGTGGAGTATTTTATTGATTATCTGTTGGAAAATGGGAAAATCACGGAAGAAGAACTGTATACATTTCATCCGTCTGTCTGTAACCGTTTAGACAGAAATACAAGCGGAATCGTGGCAGCAGGAAAAACACTGCAGGCATTACAGGGATTAAGCGAGATGTTCCGTGACCGTACACTTAAGAAATATTATCTTTGCCTGGTAAAAGGGCAGGTAAAAGAGAATCAGAGGATTCATGGTTATCTCGTCAAGAATGAAAAGACAAATAAAGTTACGGTGAGTCAGAAAAAACCGGCTGAACAGACAAAAGATGGGAAAGAAGCATCAGCGATCGATACCGAATACAAGGTGCTTGCACGAAATAGAGAAACAACACTTCTTGAAGTGCATCTGATCACTGGTAAGACACACCAGATCCGTGCACATCTGGCATCCATCGGCCATCCGATCGCAGGGGATTACAAATATGGGAACCGGTCATTTAACGATGCTTTGAAAAAGAAATACGGACTTCGTTCCCAGCTTCTGCATGCTTACCGTCTGGAATTCCCGGAGAACTGCGAGGAAGATATCAAACAGCTTTCAGGAAAGATCATCAAAGCACCTGTCCCGGCCTTATTTGAACAAATCTGTAAAGCGCAGGGAGTGATGTGAGATGGCAACATGGAACTCGAGAGGACTTAGAGGTTCGACACTGGAGGAATTTATCAATCATTCGAATGAAAGATACAGTGAGATGGGACTTGCACTGATGCAGAAAATCCCTACACCGATCACTCCGGTACGTATGGATAAAGACCACAGACAGATCACACTTGCGTATTTCGACAAAGCAAGTACGGTAGACTATATTGGAGCAGTGCAGGGAATCCCGGTCTGTTTTGATGCGAAAGAGTGTAATGTAGATACCTTCCCACTTCAGAATGTACATGAGCATCAGATGGACTTTATGGAAAAGTTTGAACGGCAGGGCGGGATTGCTTTTTTTCTGATCTATTATACAGCAAGAAATGAGCTTTATTACATGCAGTATACACAGATCCGTAAGTTCTGGGACCGCGCGCAGAGTGGGGGACGCAAGAGTGTCCGGCTGGAAGAATTAGATCCTGAATGGTTTTTTCAACTGAAAAATGGCTATTTTGTGCCGTATCTGGATTTAATTCAGAAAGATTTGGAAACGAGGGATTGACAGAATCCTACAAAGTCCGTATAATTACAAACAGGTTTTAACGTGGTAGCACACTAAAGTGAAAAACCAAGAAAAGACAGGAAGGTGAACGAGACATGGAGCAGAAGTTACATACCCCGGAAGGCGTTCGGGATATTTATAATAGAGAATGTGCCATTAAGCTGGCATTGCAGAAAAAGCTGAATACTGTATTGCATTTATATGGATATCAGGACATACAGACACCGACATTTGAATATTTTGATGTATTCCGCAAGGAGATCGGTTCGACATCAATTAGAGATCTTTATAAATTCTTTGATAGAGAGGGGAATATTCTGGCGTTGCGTCCGGATATTACACCGTCCATTGCAAGAGCAGTGGCAACACTGTTTGAGACAGAGAATTTTCCAATTCGTCTGTGTTATGCCGGAAATACATTTATCAATCATTCCAGTTATCGTGGACGCCTGAAAGAAAATACCCAGCTTGGTGCAGAGCTGATCGGTGTGGATTCTATCGAGGCAGATGCAGAAATGCTCGCAATGGTTGTGGATGGACTTAAGAAAACAGGCCTGAAAGAATTCCAGGTAAGTATCGGACATGTTGATTTTATTCAGAGTCTTTTCGAGGCAACGAATCTGGAAGATGAACAAAAAGAAGAGATCCGTACATTGATTGCGAACAGAAACTTCTTTGGTGTGGAAGAGATTCTCGATCATTATGAGATTGCCGATCAGGTGAAAGAAGCGTTCCATCAGCTTCCGGAACTGACAGGTGGACCGGAGATCCTTGCAGATGCAGGACGCATTGCTCCGGGTGAAGCAGCAAGACTTGCGGTAGAACGTCTTCGCCAGATTTATGATCTGCTGAAGATTTACGGAGTAGAGGATCATGTAACTTTTGATCTGAGCATGAGCGGAAGTTATGGATATTATACAGGAATCATTTTCCGTGCCTATACTTATGGTACCGGAGATGCAGTTGTACGTGGAGGACGTTACGACCACCTTCTTGAGAAGTTTGGAAAGAAGACACCGTCGATCGGATTCGCAATCATTCTGGATGAACTTATGAGTGCACTGGATCGTCAGAAGATCAAAGTAGAGACAGGACACCGTAATCTGCTTGTTTATACGGATGCAACGGAACAGTGGGCAATTTCTCTTGCGAGGTCATTTCGTGCAAAAGGAAAAAATGTCGAGATGATGAAGAGAAACTCCTGGGATGAAAGAGAGACTTTTGAAGCGTATGGAAAGCGTTCTTCTGTTGCAAGTATGCTTTACTTAAGAGAGGACCGGAAGATTGAAGTGATCAATCTTCAGACAGGAGAAGAGAAGCTGGTCAATACAAAAAAGAAAACAAAGCAGCAATAAAGGAGCAGATCAATGAGATATTTAACATTTGCCCTTACAAAGGGAAGACTTGCAAAGAAGACACTGGAGATGCTGGAGCGTCTTGGAATCACATGCGAGGAAATGAAAGATAAGGATTCCAGAAAGCTGATTTTTGTAAATGAAGAACTGGGATTGAAATTCTTTCTCGCAAAAGGACCGGATGTGCCGACTTATGTAGAGTACGGAGCAGCAGATATTGGAGTTGTCGGAAAAGATACGATTATCGAAGAGGGACGTAAAGTCCATGAAGTCCTGGATCTTGGATTCGGAAAATGCAGGATGTGTGTGTGTGGATATGAAGAGGCAGCAGAAAAACTGAAACATCATGAACTGATCCGTGTGGCAACGAAATACCCGAATATCGCGAAAGATTATTTCTACAACAAGAAACATCAGACAGTAGAAATTGTGAAATTAAACGGTTCGATCGAACTTGCACCGATTGTTGGCTTATCTGAAGTCATCGTAGATATCGTAGAAACCGGTTCTACATTGAAAGAAAACGGACTGGTCGTACTTGAAGAAGTGTGCCCGTTGTCAGCGCGAATGATCGTCAATCCGGTCAGCATGCGAATGGAAAATGACAGAATCAAAGAGCTGATCACAAATTTAAGAAATCTTCTGAGGGAGGAATAGACAAATGCGTATAGAGAAACTGAATGAGAATACGAAGAAGAATCTTCTGGATGACCTTTTAAAGAGAAGCCCGAATAACTATGGGAAGTTTGAAGCAAGTGTTCAGGAAATATTGAATGCGGTGAAAGAAAAGGGAGACGAGGCTGTATTTGAATATACAGAGAAATTTGATGGAGTCAGACTGGACGCAGAGCATCTTCTTGTAACGGAAGAAGAGATCGCAGAAGCATATGAGCAGGTAGATGATGAACTGATCGCTATTATCAGAAAAGCACTTGTGAATATCAGAGACTATCACCAGAAACAGATGCAGTACAGCTGGTTTGACAGTAAACCGGACGGAACAATTCTTGGACAGAAAGTGACAGCACTCCAGAGAGTCGGTGTTTATGTTCCTGGCGGAAAAGCAGCTTACCCATCTTCTGTACTTATGAATATCATGCCGGCGAAGGTTGCAGGTGTAGATGAGATCATCATGGTAACACCTCCAGGAAAAGATGGAAAGGTGACTCCGACAACACTGGTTGCAGCAAAAGAGGCCGGTGCAGATAAAGTTTACAAGGTTGGTGGAGCTCAGGCAATTGCAGCACTTGCATATGGAACAGAGTCTATTCCGAAGGTAGATAAGATCGTTGGACCTGGAAATATCTACGTAGCTCTTGCTAAGAAAGCGGTTTATGGATTCGTAAGCATTGATTCAATCGCAGGACCAAGTGAGATCCTTGTTCTTGCTGATGAGACGGCAAATCCACGTTTCGTGGCAGCAGATCTTCTGTCTCAGGCAGAGCATGATGAGATGGCATCTGCAATTCTGGTTACAACAAGTATGGAACTTGCAGAGAAAGTATCTGCACAGACAGATGCATTTGTAAAAGAGCTTTCCAGAGGCGAGATCATTCAGAAATCCCTGGATAATTATGGACATATTCTCGTTGCAGAGACAATGGAGGATGCAATTGATGCAGCAAATTCTATTGCTTCCGAACATCTTGAGATCGTGACAGCGAATCCGTTTGAGGTGATGACAAAGATCCGTAATGCCGGAGCTATTTTCATCGGAGAATATTCCAGTGAGCCGCTCGGAGATTATTTTGCAGGACCGAACCATGTCCTTCCGACAAACGGAACAGCAAAATTCTTCTCACCGCTATCTGTAGATGATTTTATTAAAAAATCAAGCATTATTTCTTACTCAAGAAATGCACTTGAGAAGATCCACACAGATATCGAGAAATTTGCAGAGGCAGAACATCTGACAGCACATGCAAATTCAATCAAAGTAAGATT
>ENA-ORLW01001947-ORLW01001947.1-human-gut-metagenome-genome-assembly--contig:-NODE-1947-length-20305-cov-19.688995_pt1 | contig 20305 bp, 16 predicted proteins | sample MGYA00243017_ERZ508829 | MGnify/ENA primary metagenome ERZ508829 (study PRJEB26277, sample SAMN04329776) | human gut metagenome | biome: human-associated habitat | host: Homo sapiens | place: USA...
GTGGGCGCTGAGGGATTCGAACCCCCGACCCTCTGCTTGTAAGGCAGACGCTCTGAACCAGCTGAGCTAAGCGCCCCTTCTTGCTTAAAGCGATGCAAAGTTACGCACTTTTTTTTACGCCACCAAACTTTTTGGCAAAAAAATATGCGTTATTTTTGGCTTATATTGCGAAGCGGTTGATTGGTAGTGTGTTATCGCTGAATGTCGAGGCTACGCTGCCGGTTGCGGAAAACGTCGATAGCCATATAAAGCGCCTCGCGGAGCGAGTCGGGCTTGGCTTTGCCCTGTGCGGCGATGTCGTATCCGGTTCCGTGGTCGGGCGAAGTGCGCACGAAAGGCAGACCGGCGGTGAAGTTGACGCCGGCGTCCATGGCAATGGTTTTGAAGGGAGCCAGACCCTGGTCGTGGTACATGGCCAGCACGCCGTCGAAGCGAGTGTGGTTTCCGGCGCCGAAGAAGCCGTCGGCGGCGTAGGGACCGAAAGCCAGAATTTTGTCAGCCCGGGCTTCGGCGATGGCCGGGGCTATTACTTCTTCCTCTTCCTTTCCGAGGAGGCCGTTCTCGCCGGCGTGGGGGTTGAGTGCGAGCACGGCGATTCGGGGTCGTTCCAGGCCGAAGTCCTTGCGGAGGCTGCGGTCGAGGCGCTTGATTTTGTCGACCAGCAGGTCTTTGGTTATTGCGTCGGCGACGTTGCGGATAGGCATGTGGGTTGTTGCGAGGGCCACCCGCAGATTTCCGGCGCAGAGCATCATAAGAGCCTTGGATTCGTCGTCGTCGGTGTCGTCGCCGACCAGTGAGGCTTCGAGGTACTCCGTGTGGCCGGGAAAGTGGAATGTTTCGCTCTGAATGGAGTGCTTGTTGATAGGGGCCGTGACGAGCACGTCGACGCTACCGGCCTTGAGGTCGGCGACAGCGGCCTCAAGGGCAGCCAGAGCAGCCTGACCGCAGGCTTCGGAGGGCACTCCGGGTTCGATTTTGAGGTCTTCGCCGACAACGTTGATTATGTTGAAGGCGCCGTCGCGTGCATCGGCGGCGGAGTCGATGCGTTGAAACTGCACTTGAGGCAATTCCATGGCTTTGCGATAGAAAGCGGCGGCCTTAGCGGAGCCGTAGACTATGATAGTAGCCAGGTCGGCCAGACGTGTGTCTTCGAGCAGGCGGAGTATTGTTTCGTAGCCTATTCCGGCGGGGTCGCCGTGGGTTATGGCCACGCGTATTTTGCGGTTGTTGTTCATATTGAGTCGGTTTTTTTTGCCTTGCCGGCAAGCATGCCGCAGGCGGCCATAATGTCCTCACCGCGCGAGGCGCGTATAGTAGCGGTCACTCCGAGGTCGTTGAGACGGTCGCGGAAGGCCTCCATGGCTCGTTGCGGGGAGGGCGCGCCGTTGAAGTCGGGTATGCGGTGGAAGCGAATGAGGTTGACGCGCGCCGAAGTGCCTTTGAGCAGTCGTGCGAGGGCTTCGGCATGGCGAGGGGAGTCGTTGACTCCCTCGAACATAGTGTATTCCAGCGAAAGGCGGCGCTGATGTGCGAAGTCGTACTGTCTGAGCAGGGCCATAACCTTGGCCACGGGGAAAGCGCCTTCGACGGGCATTATTGCCCGGCGCTCCTCGGCGAAGGGGTTGTGGACGGAGATGGCGATATGGACCTGTGATTCGTCGAGGAAGCGTCGCAGACCGTCCTCTTTTCCGATGGTGCTCACGGTGATGCGGCGCGGACTCCATGCCAGTCCCCAGGGCGCAGTGAGAATCTCTATTGCGCGGAGCACGGCACCGGCATTGTCGGCGGGTTCGCCCATGCCCATAAAGACGATGTTGGTGAGGTCTTTGCTTTCGGGCGCCGAGAGAACTTGGTTTATGATGTCGGCGGCGGTGAGCTGACCTTGAAAGCCTCCGCGGCCTGTCATGCAGAATGCGCAGTTCATGCGGCACCCGGCCTGCGACGACACACATATGGTGCAACGGTCGCGGTCGGGTATGCATACGGCTTCGATGTCGCGGCCGCCTACACCCTCGAAGAGGTATTTGGCGGTGCCGTCGGCGCTGTGGGAAGCAGCGATGGGCTCAGCGCGGCCCACCTCGAAGTTCTCGGACAAAAGAGCGCGTGCGGCCTTGGGCAGGTCGGTCATTTCGTCGATGGAGAGGACTCGGCGAGCGTAGAGCCAAGCCGCCATCTGCTTGGCCGCAAAGGGCCGCAGACCTACCGAGGCCGCTACCTCCTTGAGTTCGTCGAGGTTCAGGCCAATCAGTTTGCGCTTCATATATAATAAGGTGAGAGGAAACGGAAAGAAGGAGTGTCAGTCGAAGTGCTGTGCCATGGCCTTAAAGGCTCGGGCAGCGGGGACGCCTCGGTAAAGAATGCTGTAGACGGCATCGAGGATGGGCATTTCGACGCCTGTGGAGGCGTTGATGTCGTGGATGCACTTGGTGCCGTAGTATCCTTCGGCGGTCTGCTCCATTTCCATCTTTGCGGCCTTTACGGAATATCCTTTTCCGATCATCGAGCCGAAATTGTGGTTTCGGCTGAATCGTGAGTAGGAAGTCACCAGCAGGTCGCCCAGGTAGACGGAGTCGCAAATCTGACGGGGCCGCGGGCAGCGGGCCTCCAGAAAGCGCTCCATCTCTCGGATGGCGTTGGAGATGAGGACGGCGCAAAAGTTGTCGCCGGTCTTCATGCCGTGGATAATGCCGGCGGCGATGGCGTAGATGTTTTTGAGCACGGCGGCATACTCGATGCCTTCGACGTCGCTGCTGGTAATGGCGTGGGTGTTTTTGCCGACTATCATCCGCGAGAAAGCCTCGGCGGCGGCAAGGTCGGCACCACCGACGGTGAGGTACGAGGGCCGGTCGAGGGCCACTTCTTCGGCGTGGCAGGGGCCGGAGATCACGAGGGAGCGTTCGGGGCTTATGCCGAATCGCTCTGTCATATAGTCGGTTACGAGCTGATTGGTGTCGGGTACGATGCCTTTCACGGCCGACACGACCGACTTTGCGGAGATGTCGACGGTGATTTTGTCGACGTGGTCCTTGAAGTAAGGCGAAGGCATCACCAGCAGAAGAGTGTCGGCTTGCTCGCAGACGGCGTTGATGTCGCTGGAGAAGTCGATGCGGTCGATGTCGAAGTTAACGTCCGTGAGATAGGCCGGGTTGTGGCCCAGTCGCTTGAACTCCTCGATGCGGTCGTCGCGCCGCATATACCACAGCAGGCGTTCGCAGTTGTTCATCAGCAGCTTTGCCAGAGCTGTCGCCCAACTGCCTCCGCCCATCACGGCAATGGATCCCGGGAAAATACCGTTTTCCATGGCTTGTCAGTCTTCGGTTTCGGCGTCGTTGTCGGCAGCGGCGGCTTTCTTTTCGGGTCGCATCTGTGGGAAGAGGAGGACTTCCTGGATAGCGGTCTGGCCGGTCATTAGCATGACCAGACGGTCCATGCCGATGCCCATACCGGAAGTTGGAGGCATACCGTACTCGAGGGCGCGGATAAAGTCGCCGTCGATAATCATGGCCTCGTCGTCGCCCTTGTCGGCGAGTTTCATCTGTTCGACGAATCGGCCGTACTGGTCGATGGGGTCGTTGAGCTCGGAGTAAGCGTTGGCGAGCTCTTTGCCGTTGACCATGAGCTCGAAGCGTTCGGTGAGCTCGGGGTTGTTGCGGTGGCGCTTTGTCAGAGGCGACATCTCGATGGGGTAGTCGGTGATGAATGTGGGCTGGATGTAGAGGCCCTCGCACTTCTCGCCGAAAATTTCGTCGATGATTTTGCCTTTGCCCATAGTCCGGTCGACTTCGACGCCAATGCTTCGGGCAGCTTGGCGGAGTTGGTCTTCGTCCATGCCGTCGATGTCGATGCCGGCGTGCTCGCGGATGGCCTCAGCCATGGTGACGCGAGGGAATGGCGCCTTGAAGGAGATGACGTTGTCGCCGACTTTTACTTCGGTGGTGCCGTTGACGTCCAAGCATATTTTTTCGAGCATCTTCTCGGTGAAGGTCATCATCCAGTTGTAGTCCTTGTAGGCCACATATATTTCCATACATGTGAACTCAGGGTTGTGAGTGCGATCCATGCCCTCGTTGCGGAAGTTTTTGGAGAACTCGTAGACGCCGTCGAAACCGCCTACTATGAGGCGCTTGAGATAGAGCTCGTCGGCGATGCGGAGGTAGAGGGGGATGTCGAGGGCATTGTGGTGGGTGATGAAGGGGCGAGCGGCCGCACCACCGGGAATGCTCTGGAGGATAGGCGTTTCGACCTCGATATAGCCTGCCGAGTTGAAGTACTCGCGCATGGAGTTGTAGACCTTGGTACGCTTGAGGAAGATGTCTTTGACGCCGGCGTTGACGATAAGGTCGACGTAGCGGCGGCGGTAGCGGAGCTCGGGGTCGTCGAAGGCGTCGTAGCGCACGCCGTCCTTAACTTTGACCACGGGCAGAGGCCGCAGACTCTTGCTGAGCACAGTAATCTCAAGAGCGTGGACGGTGATTTCGCCGGTCTGGGTTCGGAAAACGAAGCCACGCACGCCGATGAAGTCGCCGATGTCAAGCAACTTCTTGAACACCACGTTGTAGAGGTCTTTGTTTTCGCCGGGGCAAATCTCGTCGCGGTTAACGTAGACCTGAATGCGCCCGAAAGCGTCCTGCAGCTCGAGGAAGGACGCTTTGCCCATTATTCGGCGGCTCATTATTCGGCCGGCCACGGCAACATCGCGGCGCGGGGCGTCGTCGCTGAAGGTTTCCTTAATTTCGTCGGTATGGCCCGTAACGGTGAACTCTGCAGCGGGATAAGGTTCGATGCCCATGTCGCGCAGCGCCTGCATGCTGTTGCGGCGTATCTGTTCCTGTTCGCTCAATTCGTTGGGATTCATTATGTTGTGCTCTATCTTGGTTCAAAAAGGTTGTCGGAGGGCACCCGCCGGGCGCCTACTCCGCCAAAATTACGGCAAATATAGCAAATTTTCCGCATTGCCGCAAACGCGGTGTTTCGTGGGGCGTCGCATCAGGTGGGCTGTCCGCCCTGTGCGGCCGGATTCTCCGGGTTTTTGGCGCTTTTTTTCTTGCGGCGGAACCACGGCTTTTTTTTGCGGCGGGGCTTGGGAGCCTCGGCGGCGGGAGAGGCTTCGGCGGGAGCTGCGGGCGCGGTGTTTTCGGGCTCTTGGGCGGGCTGTTTGGGGGCGCCTTTGGGCTTTTTCTTGTCGGTTCGACGTCCGGGAGCCTCCTTGCGCTCCTTGCTCAGAGGATGCCGCTCGACGGTTTTGCCCAGGAAACGCTCTATTTCTCCCCATCGACGGCGGTCGCGGTCGCCGACCAGGGTCACGGCGGCGCCGTCGGCCTCGGCGCGGGCTGTGCGTCCGATGCGGTGCACGTAGTCTTCCGAATCGTGGGGCACGTCGTAGTTGACCACCATGGTGATGTCGTCGATGTCGATGCCTCGGGCCACGATGTCGGTAGCGATGAGAACATCAACTTTTCCGTTTTTGAAGTTGAGCATCACCTCGTCGCGACGCTGCTGGTCGAGGTCGGAGTGCATTTCGGCCACCTTGCGGTTGCCACCTCGAAATTCGCGGGCCAGTTCCTTGACTTTGAGCTTGGAGGAAACGAAGACGATAACGCGCTTTGCCTCGGGGAGTTTCAGGAGCTCGCGCAGAATATAGGGCTTGCGGGCTTCGTCGCAGAAAGCCACCGACTGACGGATTTTTTCGGCGGGTTTGTTGACGGCGATTTTTATTTCGACGGGGTCTTTGAGAATATTTTTTGCCAACTGCACGATTTTGGGTGGCATGGTGGCAGAGAAAAGCATGGTCTGGCGGTCTTCGGGCAGACGTCGCACAATCTGCATGATGTCGTCGAAGAAACCCATGTCGAGCATGCGGTCAGCTTCGTCGAGAATGAAGAACGAAACGCGCGAGAGGTCTACGTAGCCCATATCAAGATGGGCGAGCAACCGCCCCGGGGTGCATATAACCACGTCGGCGCCCATCTTGAGGCCGCGCTGCTGCTGCATGAAAGTTTTGCCGTCGGTACCACCGTAGATAGGGAGGCTGCTGGCGCCCAAGAAGTAGCTGAAGCCTTCGAGCTGACGGTCGATCTGCATTGCCAGCTCGCGAGTGGGAGCCATGACTATGCAGTTGATGGCGTCTTCGGGAAATTCGCCGTCGGCCAGGCGGTTAAGAACGGGAAGAATGTAGGCTGCCGTTTTGCCGGTGCCGGTCTGAGCCACGGCGATGAGGTCGCGGCCCTCCAAAGCCGCGGGGATAGCTTTTTCCTGGATAGGAGTGCAGTCGGTGAAGCGCATGGCGTCCAGGGCGTCGAGCACATCGTCGTGAAAGTCAAATTCGTCGAACCGCATAATGAGATAAAAGAGCTTGAAAGATTTGCAAGTGCAAAATTAGTCATTTTTCCCCGTAACTGAAAATCGGTTGGCCGCGCCCCGCTCGCTAAATCATGCTTTAGGGTTGAGCGACATATTTTACTATTCGGCGGGGCGGAGGTGTTTTTTGCGCAAAAATTTGTAACTTTGCGAACTAAAAGCGCGTGGGCGCGTTCCTTAATAGGGAAATAGTGCGAGCTGTTTTCCGAGTTAAATGTTTCAATAAGAGTTTAAAAGATATTCACTGCATTATGCATAAGAACCGCATTTTAGTCGGGGCGCTTGCCCTGCTCGCCGGCCTTGGCAGCGCCATGGGCCGCCAACTCACGGTGTCGGAAGCCCTTGCCGCTGCCGGCGCCGAACGTCCGGGCATAGCCCGCATAGCGGGCACCGCACCTACGGCCGCCTTGACCCTGAGCCGCGACGGTCTCAATACAGTTTATGTTGTCGACGGCGTCGGCCAGGGCTATGTAGTGCTTGCAGCCGACGATGTAGCACCCGCCGTGCTTGGTTACTCTGACAGCGGCAGCTTCGATGCGGGCAGCATACCTCCGAACATGCAGGCATGGCTCGACGACTATTCGGCCTATATAGCCACGGCGGCCTCCACCGGCAGCCGCGTGGTGGCAGCTCCGGCCGATCCCACATTGGGCGACATCGCCCCCATCACTAAGACCCGCTGGAACCAGGCCGCGCCCTACAACGACCTTTGCCCGCGTGTCAACGGTCAGCAGACCTACACCGGCTGTGTTGCCACAGCCATCGCCCAGGTGATGAAGACCTACGAATGGCCCGTTACCGGCACCGGCACCAACAGCTACACCTGGAACAACCAAACTCTGAGCTACAACTTCGGAGCTACAACTTTCGACTGGGCCAATATGGCCGATATCTACAACTCGAACTCCACCCAAGCGCAGAACGCTGCCGTGGCCGAGCTTATGTACGCCTGCGGCATCGCCTGCTATATGAATTACGGCACAGGGGGCTCGGGCGCCAACGGCGTCAATCTGGCCGTCGGCCTGATCAACTATCTGGGCTACGACGCCAGCCTGAAATATCTCAGCCGCGACTACTTTACTCTTCCGCAGTGGAGCCGCATGCTCCATGAGCAGCTCTCCACGGGCCACCCGCTCTACTATGACGGCGCCAACGCCACTGTTGGCCATGCCTTCGTCATCGACGGTTATCGCCGCTCCGACGGCTTCTTCCACCTCAACTGGGGTTGGGGCGGCATGAGCGACGGCTACTATTCCATCGTCACCCTCGACCCCGACGCACAGGGCATCGGCGGCAGCACCGACGGCTACTATCTGGGCCAGAGCGCCATCTTCGGCCTCAAGCCCGCCGAGGAGGGCTCGCAGCTCTCGCCGGTGTTTGTGGCCGAGAATATCCCGACCGAACCCATCAGCGTGACCCGCGGCGAATACGCCGAAATCGGTAACTCCAACTCCGGCTTCTACAACGTTACCCTCGGCACCGTAGATGCCGAGATAGGCGTAGAGCTCACCGCAGCGGGCCAAGAACCCCTCTACGTGTTCTATCCCGAAACCGTTGAGTTCCAGTATGGCCACGGCTTCCGTGCGCTCCCCATCCCCACCGACAATTTCCCGACGGGCACCTTCACGGCACGCCCGGTTGCGCGCTGCAACGGCCAGACAGTTGCCTTCCTGACTCCGGTAGGCTCCGTTTCGCACTTCACCGTCGAGGCAGACGAGACCACCGTCACCTTCAACCCCGTGGTCGAGGCTCCCGAGCTGGAACTCGTTGAAATCAAGGCTCTGAGCCCGTTCTACCGCGGTCGTGTCTGCTACTCCGAAGTCACCGTCAAGAATCTCGGCAGCGAATACTACGGCACCCTCAACCTCGCTTTCGTCAACACCAAGGGCTCGGAGAGCACACTGGGTTCGGCCGTTGTCGACATACTGACCGACGGCACCGCCACCGTGACCATAAGCGGTTCGCTGACAGCGCTGACCCCCGCGGGCACCTGCTATCTGCGACTCTACGACGACGACCATAACCAGATCGGCCAGGACGTGGCCGTGGAGCTCGAAAAAGCACCTTCGGGCACACCGAGCCCCGTGTTCAGCAACGCTCATTTCCCGGGTATCACCGGCGGCGAGAGCCTTTCCGACCCTGCGGAGGTTAATGCCGCCGACCTCAACGTCGCCGTCGACCTCACTGTGGGCGAAGGCTATTTCACCTCGCCGGTGCGCGCCTATGTTTTCGATATGACGGGCGCTTCGGTGGGCTTTATGAGCACACCCTACGTAGCCTGCACTGGTAACGAAGCTCAGACGCTGACCTTCTCGGGCGACCTCTCCGAGGTTCTCACCACAGGAAACATCTATATGCTGGCCTTTGCCTACTTTGACAAGAACCAGTACAATCTCCTCCAAGAGCCGATGCTCTACCTGACTGTTGGCGACTTCTCCGGCATCGAGGCAGTGGCTGCCGCCGACTACGGCGTGTATCCCAACCCGGCGGCCGCCGTGGCTACCGTCACGGCTCCGGCCGAAATCACAGCCGTCGAGGTGTTTGACCTTGCCGGCGCCCTGCGCGCAAGCTACGTCGAGCCTTCCAACGGGGGCCGTCTGGACATCAACGTCGGCAACCTCGCCGCCGGCCAGTACCTGCTGCGTGTTTCCACGGCCGACAACGCTACGCATACCCTGCGACTTATCAAGAAATGAAAATAACGACGATACTAAGCGCCGCAATGGTTCTGAGTGTGGCCTACGCCTGCAAAAGCCCGGCGTCGGCCGCCTCAGACCGTAAGAGCGGCCCGACGCCTCCGCCACTGGTAGCTGCGACGGCACCCGACGGCGTCAGCGGCGCCAGCCGAGTCATCGGCGGCACGCCGCCACCCCGGGCCGTGGTCTACCGCACCAACGGCGACTACCGCGACAATGTTCCGGTGAACGTTTCGGCGGCAGGTGTGCTGCTGTCGTATCCGGCGCCGGCCGACGTTCGCGGCGCCGAGCCGGTTGCGCTTGCCGACGGCTATCTGCTCGACCGTCGCGGAGTGGGCGACAACACCGTTTTCACGCGCTACACCTACTCTGAGTACGGCGCCTTGTCCGAAGCCCCGCAGCCGGAGGAAATCGAAGAAAGCATCATTGCCGGCTCGCGCGTCACCAAGACCATAGTGCTGCCGATGACCGTCGACGAAGCGCTTGCCGACACTGCCGCCGTCAACGCATTCATACTCCAACGGTAAAAACCGCCATACATGAAAAAACACCTTCCGCTTCTTGACCTGATGAAGGGCATCGCCATTTTTTTGGTGGTGACCGGCCATGTGCTCACGATGTGTGTGCGCGACATCGACCGGGCTTCCTTGTTCAAGTTTATCGGCGAGGTGCATATGCCGCTCTTCTTCTTTGTGAGCGGCTTTCTGAGTATGCGACGAGGCTCCGACGGCGTCGTGTCTCGTCCGTCGCTGGGCTCGCGAGCGGTTAGGCTGCTTGTGCCGATGGTCGCCGTGAGCACACTGTGGATCTACTGGTTTCCGAACTCGGGTCTGGAGAGCCCTCTTGAGCCGGGATGGTCCGGCCTATGGGGAAGCATGTGGAAAAACGGCTATTGGTTCACGCTGGTACTCTTCGAAATTACGGTGCTTTATGTTCCGGCGACATATGCCCTGAGCCGCCTTCGGGGGGTGTTGGGGCAGGTTGTATTTTCGGTGGGCTACAGCGCCTTGATTTTTGTATTGGCCGGGCTGCTTCCGGCCGCCGTCGCAGAGGCGACATCGCTTCCGCTGGCGGCAATGTTCCTGCCGCCCTTCCTTGCGGGGGCCATCGCGGCCGACCGGCGCGAGGCCTTTTTGAGTTGGAGCCGCACCTCGGCGGTGCAGACCGTGTCAATTCCTGCGGCAGCGTTGCTGATGGGCTATGTGTGCTGGTACTGGCGCTATCCCGCCGTGCCGGAGTGGGCGCTTCCCGTAGGGCGGTCGGCGCTCCACATCGCCTTGGCCATAGTAGCAGCCGGGGTACTGGGGCGCTGGAGCGAAAGCGGAACGCGGGCTGTGCGGCTATGGTGCTTTCTTGGCCGCAAGAGTCTGGCTATCTACCTTCTGCATTACTTCTTCCTCTTTCCGCTGGGCTTTGTGCGACCCTGGCTTGAGGCAACCGACCTTGCCATCGTGCCTCTGGCGGCACTCAGCGGCGCCGTGGCCGCTGCGGTGATTTGCGCAGTGCTCGTGGCGGACTATATTCTCAGTTTCTCCAAGCCTCTGGCCTTGCTGCTCACCGGCTCCAAACCCACAAAAGTGACTTCGCCATGTGTGCCCTGATAGCCTTCGATCTGGACGACACCCTCTACAAGGAGCGGGACTACGTTGCCTCCGGGCTGCGCGCTGTGGCGCACAGTGCGAGCCGTGAAAGCGGGCTGCCTTCCGAAGAGCTCGAAGAACTGCTTTTGGGTGCTCCCGACGGCCATGCCGCCTTCGATGCCCTGGAGGCTCGTCTGCGCGGCGCCGGGGTAGACTACCCGGTTTGGCGCATGGTGGCCGAGTACCGCAACCACGTGCCGGCAATAAGCCCGGACCCCGAAGTCGAGGCCGTGCTTGCTGAGCTGAAGCGCCGGGGCCATACCCTTGCGCTGATTACCGACGGCAACCCCGTTCGTCAGCACGCCAAGGTCAGCGCGCTCCGTCTGGACCGCTACTTCGACACCACTAATATAATCGTCAGCGCCGACACCGGGTCCGACAAGACCACTCCACTTCCCTTCGCGCAGGCCGAACGGCTTGTCCGGGGACAGCGCCGCTACTATGTGGGCGACAATCCGGCCAAAGACTTCCACTGGCCGAACCTTCGGGGCTGGCACACCGTTATGCTGCGGGACGCCGACGGGCTCAACATCCACCCCCAGCACACCGGGCCGCTTCCGGCTCAGTACCGTGCTGCCACGACAATCGACAACCTCCACCGTTTACTTGACTTATAATCACCATGCCAACAGCACTAATCACCGGTATAACAGGCCAGGACGGCTCGTATCTGGCCGAATTCCTTCTTGCCAAGGGCTATAGCGTTCATGGGTTGATACGCCGCAGCTCCAGCTTCAACACGGCACGCATCGAGCATCTATATATGGACAGCTGGATTGCCGACCAGCATGCCGGGCGCCCCGTAGAGCTGCACTACGCCGACATGACCGACTCGTCGTCGCTCATCCGGGTGATACGGCTTGTCAAGCCGGACGAAATATACAATCTGGCGGCGCAGAGCCACGTCAAAGTGAGCTTCGACGTTCCGGAGTACACGGCCGACGTCGACGCCATCGGCACCTTGCGCCTGCTGGAGGCAGTGCGAATACTTGGAATGGAGAAAACCACGCGCATATACCAGGCGTCTACGTCGGAGCTTTACGGTGAAGTTGAGGAAGTTCCTCAGACAGAGCGGACGCCCTTCCATCCGCGCTCTCCCTACGCCGTTGCCAAGCTCTATGCCTTCTGGATTATGAAGAACTACCGCGAGAGCTACGGCATGTACACTGCCAACGGCATACTCTTCAACCACGAGAGCGAGCGGCGCGGCGAAAACTTCGTTACCCGCAAAATCACTCTTGCGGCGGCGCGCATAGCGGCCGGCGTGCAGAGCAAGCTCTATCTTGGCAATCTGGACGCGCGGCGCGACTGGGGCTACGCTCCGGACTACGTCGAGTGCATGTGGCTCATCCTTCAGCAGCCTAAGCCGGACGACTACGTCATCGCCACGGGCGAGTATCACAGCGTGCGGGAGTTTGCCACGGCGGCTTTTGCCCACGTCGGCATCCGTCTTCGCTGGGAGGGCGCCGGACTTGAGGAGAAAGGCATCGACGAGGCCACCGGGCGCGTGCTGGTCGAGGTCGACCCGCGCTTCTTCCGACCGGCCGACGTCGAGGAGTTGCTCGGCAATCCCGAGAAGGCGCGCCGCGAGCTGGGCTGGAACCCGCGGCGGACGTCGTTCGACGAGCTGGTGCGCCGCATGGTAGCCTCCGACGTTGAACTTGTCAAAAAGGAGACCGCCGGAGATGAAAAAGCTTGACCGCAACTCCAAAATCTACGTCGCCGGCCACCGCGGGCTGGTGGGCTCGGCCATAATGCGCAACCTGCGCGAGCGCGGCTTCACCAACGTGGTCGGACGCACCCACGCCGAGCTCGACCTGATGGACCCGGCGGCCGTCAAGGCGTTTTTCGACGCCGAGCGCCCCGACGCCGTGGTGCTTGCCGCGGCCCACGTAGGCGGTATAATGGCCAACAGCACCTACCGGGCCGACTTCATCTTCCAAAACCTGCAGATACAGCAGAACGTGATCGGAGAGGCATGGCGCCACGGCGTGGAGCACCTTCTTTTCCTTGGCAGCACCTGCATCTACCCCCGGGAGGCACCCCAACCCATCCGCGAGGACGCCCTGCTGACTTCGGAGCTGGAGTACACCAACGAGCCCTACGCCATCGCCAAAATCGCCGGCCTCAAGCTCTGCGAGAGCCTCAACATGCAGTTCGGCACCAACTATGTTGCCGTGATGCCAACCAATCTCTACGGGCCGAACGACAATTTCCATCTGGAGAACAGCCACGTGCTGCCTGCCATGCTGCGCAAGCTGCACCTTGCCAAGCTGCTCGGTGCAGGCGACTACGCGGCAGTGCGCGCCGACCTCGCCAAGCGCCCCGTGAGCACCATAGCGGCCGATGCCTCCGACGCCGAAATAGCCGCCGGGCTGAAGGGTTTCGGCATAGAGCCGAACCGCCTCACACTCTGGGGCACGGGCAGCCCGCTTCGCGAGTTCCTCTGGAGCGAGGATATGGCCGACGCCTGCGTGCATATATTATTGAATGTAGACTTCGGGCGCCTTCGTGCCTTGGCCGGTGAGCCGGTGCGCAACACGCACGTCAACATCGGCACCGGCCGCGAGCTCACCATCGCCGAGCTGGCCGCCAAGGCCGCCGGCGCCGTGGGCTTCGACGGCGAGATACTGTGGGACTCCACCAAGCCCGACGGCACTCCCCGCAAGCTGTGCGACGTGAGCCGCCTGCACGCCCTGGGCTGGAAGCACCGCGTGGAGCTCGACGAGGGCCTGCCACGACTCTACAAATGGTATCTTGAAAACTGACTTGCCGCCACGATGCTGAATTTCACCAATATAGCACGCGCGCTGCTGGCACCTACGGTGCGGGGCGCCTCCGCCTGGGAGAATCCCGAAGGTATGGAGGGCACCCAGCGCAAAGTGCTGGCTGAGCTGTTGGCCAAGGGGAGCCGCACTGTTGTCGGGAGCCGCCACGGCTTTGCCTACTTCAAAGGCTATGAGGACTTTGCGTCGCGAGTACCCCTGGTGGACTATGAGGACATCCGTCCGGAGGTGATGCGCATGGTGGCCGGCGAGAAAAACATACTTTGGCCGGGACGCACAACCTCTTTTGCCCAGAGCAGCGGCACTTCCGGAGGCAAGAGCAAATTCATACCCATCACTTCCGAAGGCCTCAAGGCCAATCACTACGCGGGCACACGCTACGCAGTGGCCTTCTATCTGGACCTCTACCGCGAAAGCCGGCTTTTCGGGGGGCGCAGCTTCATTCTTGGGGGCAGTTTCGCCAATGAGCTGCCGGAGGTGCCTGGCGGAGTGCGCGTGGGCGACCTGTCGGCGACCTTGATACGTTCCATACCCCGTGTTGCGGAAATATTCCGGGTTCCGTCGCGCCGGACGGCGCTGATGTCCGACTGGACACAGAAACTCCCGGCACTGGTAGAAGAGTCGCTCGGCAAGGATATCACCAACATCTCCGGCGTGCCATCGTGGTTCCTGACAGTGCTTCGCGAGGTTATACATCGCGCCGGAGCCACTACCATCCACGACGTATGGCCCAACCTTGAGGTGTTTTTCCACGGCGGCATTGCTTTCGGGCCCTACCGGAGCCAGTACGCCGCCATCACCGACCCGGCTAAGATGCGCTATCTGGAGACCTACAACGCATCGGAGGGCTTTTTTGCGGTCGCCGACAGCCGCGAGGCGCCCGGAATGCGCCTGCTGGCGGACACGGGCGCCTTCTACGAATTTATGGAGCCGGACGGCACTGTGCGCCCGGCGTGGAAAGTTGAGCCGGGCCGAGTCTACGAGCTCGCCGTGACGAGCTGCAACGGTTTGTGGCGCTACCGCATCGGCGACACCGTGCGCATCGAGAGCATAGAGCCGCTCCGCATAAGCGTAGCGGGCCGCACAAAGTGCTTCATCAACGCTTTCGGCGAGGAGCTGATGGTGCACAACGCCGAAAGCGCTATCGCCGCCGCCTGCGCCGACACCGGGGCCGAGGTGGCCGACTTTACGGCCTCGCCGGTCTATGCCGACGGGGCGCATAAGGGCCACCACCAGTGGCTGATAGAATGGCGTCGACGCCCCGCCGGGGGCGAGCAAGCCTTTGCGGCGTCGCTCGACAGCCATCTGTGCGCCGTCAACTCCGACTACCAGGCCAAACGCAGCGGAGACATCTTTCTGGACGGTCCGGAGGTGGTCTCTCTGCCCGAGGGCACCTTCCACCGCTGGCTGGCGTCGACGGGCAAGCTGGGCGGACAGCGCAAAGTGCCGCGCCTGTGCAACGACCGCCGCATAGCCGACCAAATATTGAACTCATTTAAACTTAAGAACAACAGCATAAAACCATGAATATCAAACGCACACTTGCAGCCATGGTGGCGGCAGCCGCCGCCACCGCCGGCATTTTTGCAGCCGACGCCCCTAAATACATATTCTATTATATAGGCGACGGCATGGGCCTTGCACCGGCCAACGCCGCCGAGTACTACAACCGCAACGTGCTGGGCAATACCGAGCCCCTGCTGATGAACACGTTTCCCAGCGTGGGCTGGCTGACGACATACTCGGCGTCGTCGCCCGTTACGGACTCTGCTGCCGCCGGCACCGCTTTGGCAACGGGGCACAAGACAAAGAACTATATGCTTGGCATGAATCCGGACACCGTTTCGGTGGGTTCGGTGGCCGCCGAGCTCTTCGAAAAAGGCTGGGGCGTGGGTCTTGCCACCAGCGTCTACCCCGACGACGCCACGCCGGGTGCTTTCTACGCCCATGTGCCCAACCGCAAGCACTACTACGACATCGACCGCCAGATGGCCGCCAGCGGCTACCAGTTTGTGGGAGGTGCCGGTCTTAAGGGCGACTACGTCGACGGCGACTCCACCGACATCTACACTCGGCTTGCCGAAGCGGGCGTGCAGGTGGTGCGCGGCCCGGAGGGCATAGGCAGCATAAGCTCCGACCGCGTGCTGCTGCTCAACCCTGCCGGCACCAAGAACTGGAACATAGGCTACACTATAGACTCCATCCCCGGTGTGCTCAACCTGCCTCTGATGGCCCGCACCTGCCTTGCGCAGCTTGAACGCACTTCGCCGGAGCGCTTCTTCATGATGGTCGAGGGCGGCAACATCGACCATGCCCTTCATGCCAACGACGGAGGTGCCGCAATCAAGGAAATTCTCAATTTCAACGAGGCGCTGGCTGTTGCCGTCGACTTCTACCGTGCTCATCCCGAGGAAACGCTCATTATCGTCACCGCCGACCACGACACCGGCGGCATGGGCTTCATGCCGGCCGCCAAGGAGGGTTTCAAGTACATCGAGAGCCAGCGAATCTCCAAAGAGGAGTTCAACGACTACTGCAAGAGCCTGCTTGATCGCACCGACTATACCTGGGAAGATATGAAAGGCGTGCTGACCGACAAGCTGGGCCTGTTCTCCACCGTGCCGGTTAGCGAGGCCGACAGCGAAGGCCTTCGCCGAATGTTCGAACAGACCTTCGGCATGAGGAGCACCGCCGACCAGCAGACCCTCTACGCCAGTTTCAACGCCTTTGCCGTTGAGGTGTTCCGCATCTTCAACAAAGCCGCCGGTATGGCCTTCACTACTACCGGCCACACGGGTAATCCCGTTCCGGTCTATGCCATAGGCTGCGGGGCGGACATTTTCGTGGGCTACACCGACAATACCGACATACCGGCACGCATCCGCCGGCTCACGGCCGGCGAGTGAGCCGGGCATCCCCAGATATAATGGCAGTAAAACCTAAAAAGGCCCTTGGCCAGCATTTTCTCAAAGATCTGGATGTGGCACGTCGCATAGCGGCCACGCTCGACGACTATACATCCCTTCCGGTGCTCGAAGTGGGCCCCGGAATGGGTGTGCTCACTAATTTTCTTCTTGAAAAGCATCCGGCCGACAAGGTGACTGTAGCCGAAATCGACACAGAGAGCGTCGAATACCTTCGGCGCAACCTACCGGAGCCGCAGCCGAGGATAGTGGAGGGCGACTTTCTTACCATGAGCGACGGGGACATCTTCCCCGGCGACGGCCCCTTTACGGTTATAGGCAACTATCCTTATAATATATCGTCGCAGATATTCTTCAAGGTGCTCGACTGGAAGGAGCGTGTGGTGTGCTGCTCGGGCATGCTTCAGCGCGAGGTGGCGGAACGTCTGGCAGCTCCGGCGGGCACCAAGGCCCGCGGCATACTGAGCGTGCTGCTTCAGGCATGGTACCACGTGGAGTATCTCTTCACCGTCGACGAGCATGTTTTCAATCCGCCGCCCAAGGTGAAGAGCGGGGTGGTGAAGCTGACGCGCAACGGCGTGACAGACCTGGGATGCGACGCGGCCCTTTTCAAGACAGTTGTCAAGACCGCCTTCGGTCAGCGGCGCAAGACGCTTCGCAACTCGGTTCGTTCGCTGCTGCCGCCCGGAGTTACCCTCGACGGGCATCCTATGGCTCAGCTCCGGCCCGAGCAGCTCTCTGTGGAGCAGTTTGTGGAGCTCACCCGGCTTGTAGCCTCCCTTCGGGGGTGAGGGTCGGAAACTTTTTGAGGCCACGTTGGCGATTTTTTGTAACTTTGCAGCCACAACCCCAGCAGCCAAAGACAAATGAAGGAATTTACGGAAGAATATCTGCACGACATACGCCGCATCATCGACAGCGGCGACGAGGCAGCCGCCCGCCGCGAGCTTGCTGACCTTCACCCGGCCGACATAGCCGAGCTGTACCAGGAACTGGACCTGGCGCAGGCGGAGTTCCTGTTCAAGCTGCTGGACGAGGACAAGGCTGCCGACGTGCTTATGGAGCTTGATGAGGACGACCGCCTCAAGCTGCTGAGCGACATGCCGGCGGAAGAAATCGCCAAGCAAATCGACCATCTGGACACCGACGATGCCGTCGACCTCATTCAGCAGCTCGACGAGGACGAGCGCGACGAAATTCTGTCGCACATCGACGACGTCGAGCAGGCCGGCGACATTATCGACCTTCTGAAGTACGACGAAGACACAGCCGGCGGCCTTATGGGCACGGAGATGATCGTTGTGAACGAGAACTGGTCGATGCCGGAGTGCATCAAGCAGATGCGCCTGCAGGCTGAGGATATGGACGAGATATACTATGTATATGTTGTCGACAACGACTACAAGCTTCGAGGCACCTTCCCGCTGAAGAAGATGCTCACGCATCCTTCGGTGAGCAAAATCAAGCATGTGATGGAGCCGGACCCGGTTTGCGTCAAGGCCGATACGCCCATCGACGACGTGGCCCTGGACTTCGAGAAGTACGACTTGGTGGCTATGCCGGTTGTGGATTCCATAGGGCGTCTGCTTGGGCGGATTACCGTCGACGACGTCATGGACCAGGTTCGCGAGGCCAGCGAGCGCGACTATCAGCTGGCTTCGGGTATATCGTCGGACGTGGATGCCGACGATACCGTGCTGGCCCAAACCAAGGCGCGCATACCCTGGCTGCTGATAGGCATAGCTTCCGGTCTGCTGGCGTCGGCCATCTTGGGAAGCTTCGAAAATCAGCTGCAGGCCATGACGGCGTTGGCACTCTTTATACCTATAATAGGTGGTACGGGTGGCAACGTTGGCGTACAGGCGTCGGCCATCGTGGTGCAGGGCTTGGCCAACGGCACACTGGAGATAAAAAACTTTGCCAAGCAGCTTGGCAAGGAGATACTCATCGGGCTGCTGAACGCCACAGTGATGAGCGCCGTGGTGCTGGGCTATACACTTCTTGTTCTTCCGCACAACGATTTTGCGGTTACGATATCGGTAGCGGTGTCGCTTTTCATGGTGGTGATGTTCGCTTCCATACTTGGCACCGTGGTACCGCTGACGCTGGAAAAACTTCACATCAACCCTGCTTTGGCCACCGGCCCGTTCATCCAAATCTCCAACGACATCGTCGGACTCATAATTTATGTGCAAATAGCCACCTTCTGCCTTAAATACTTCGGGTCGTAGCGCAATGCTATGAAACACAGCGTGATGGGGCGCAGGAAAAGGCGTTTTCCGGGCTTTGGCGGCGGTGTTAAGAGGGGCTTGAGGTCGAAAAACAACATTTTTTAGAGAAAAAAGTTGAAGAAAAATTTGCGGGAATCAGAAAAAGGTTCTAACTTTGCAACCGCAAACGGGAAAAGACGCAAGGTTCCCGCTGCAGAGAAACTTGAAATTGCCTCTTTAGCTCAGTTGGCCAGAGCACGTGATTTGTAATCTCGGGGTCGTTGGTTCGAATCCGACAAGAGGCTCAGAGAAGCTGCCGGCCGAGAATGGGCACAAGCGGCAAACCAAAAGGGCGAATACCAGAGTGGCCAAATGGGGCAGACTGTAAATCTGCTGGTTTATACCTTCGGTGGTTCGAATCCATCTTCGCCCACAACGCAAGTTTCTCCAATGCGGAAGTAGCTCAGTTGATAGAGCATCAGCCTTCCAAGCTGAGGGTCGCGAGTTTGAGCCTCGTCTTCCGCTCACAAATATGCCTATGTAGCTCAGGGGTAGAGCACTTCCTTGGTAAGGAAGAGGTCGCGGGTTCAAATCCCGCCATCGGCTCTAAGTCGAAGCCCCGGTAATGCTTTGTGCATTGCCGTGGCTGATTGTTAGGAAATCATTAAACAATAAAATACATCCAGTTATGGCAAAAGAGAAGTTCGAAAGAACTAAACCCCATGTCAACATCGGTACAATCGGCCACGTTGACCACGGCAAAACCACCCTCACCGCCGCCATCACCACGGTGCTTGCAAAGCAGGGTCTCTCCGAAGTGAAGTCGTTCGACCAGATCGACAACGCTCCCGAGGAAAAGGAACGTGGTATCACCATCAACACCGCCCACGTTGAATACGAAACCGCAAACCGCCACTATGCTCACGTAGACTGCCCCGGACACGCTGACTACGTAAAGAACATGGTAACCGGTGCTGCTCAGATGGACGGCGCTATCATCGTGGTAGCAGGTACTGACGGCCCGATGCCCCAGACCCGCGAACACATTCTTCTGGCTCGCCAGGTGAACGTTCCCCGTATCGTAGTGTTCCTGAACAAGTGCGACATGGTCGACGACGAGGAAATCCTCGAGCTCGTTGAGATGGAAATGCGCGAACTTCTCTCCAGCTACGAATACGACGGCGACAACACCCCGATCATCCGCGGTTCCGCACTCGGCGCCCTCAACGGCGAACCCCAGTGGGAAGCTAAGGTTATCGAGCTGATGGACGCAGTCGACACCTGGATTCCGCTGCCTCCCCGCGACGTGGACAAGCCCTTCCTGATGCCTGTTGAGGACGTGTTCTCGATCACCGGCCGTGGTACTGTAGCTACCGGCCGTATCGAAACCGGTATCGTCAAGGTAGGCGACGAAGTTCAGATCATGGGTCTGGGCGCAGACATGAAGTCTGTTGTAACCGGTGTGGAAATGTTCCGCAAGCTGCTCGATCAGGGCGAAGCCGGCGACAACGTAGGTCTTCTCCTGCGTGGTATCGACAAGAAGGACATCAAGCGTGGTATGGTAATCTGCCATCCCGGTGTTGTTAAGCCCCACAGCAAGTTCAAAGCTTCTGTATATATCCTGAAGAAGGAAGAAGGCGGCCGTCACACTCCGTTCCACAACCACTACCGTCCTCAGTTCTACATCCGTAC
>ENA-ORLW01001950-ORLW01001950.1-human-gut-metagenome-genome-assembly--contig:-NODE-1950-length-20294-cov-5.676609_pt1 | contig 20294 bp, 10 predicted proteins | sample MGYA00243017_ERZ508829 | MGnify/ENA primary metagenome ERZ508829 (study PRJEB26277, sample SAMN04329776) | human gut metagenome | biome: human-associated habitat | host: Homo sapiens | place: USA...
CAGTTAAATGCACAGAGTAATAAGTATTAAAAAAGGATATTGGATAATATATCACTTTGCCTATACCTGAATTAGTGCTATACCCCCACTGAATCAGCAACCCATCCGGAAGCTTGTAGTAACTTGATGAGGAGCCGAAGGATTTGGAAGTTATATTTGAAAAATCTGATTTTACTAATGATATTCTTGCCCATTTATCAGTAGATAATGTTGGATCGATATAGAATATTTCAGTATCAGTATAACTTGTAACTACCCATGATAGACAAGTTAAATCATCCGCTAAATGGCAATTTAATACTCCTGTACCAAATTCAGCCATCTGATAGTTATATAATATTTGTTTTCCTTCTCTTACAGCCGTCACAATTCTTCCTACTTCTGCAAATTCTGTAGAAGTAATAGTTCGACCATTTGATATATTAAAAATATCAAGAGTAGTTGTATATGAGTTCAATCCCCCACCTGAAATATTAATATTACCACTTCCCAATAATGATTGCCCATTGATGGTTTTGATACTTGTGCCGGAAACTAATTTCTCCTGTTTATTTGATAAATTAGTAAATTGGGTAGATGTTAATATTCCTGCATTATTTAATGTAACAGCAGGAAGATTTATGTAATCATAAATTTCACTAGAAGTATCAAAATTTCTTTTGGTTATTTCTATCTCAATATCAATTTTACTAGGACTTACAGAAGCTCCACAATAATAATACTCATTAACAGGATTTATAGAGTTAAAAAACTTTCTAGCCTTTATATAATTTGCTTTATTTGCTATATTATTGTATTCAGTATTAAGAGAAAATAAATAAGAGCATTGATCTCCTCCAAGTAGTCCGGCTTTCGCTGTTGTAGCTATTGGGAAATTAATCAAAGGAGAAGATGTACTTTTAGTACCAGTAAAATTATATTGTTCAAATTCTATTTCTATTTCTGAATCTGTTTGTGTCCAAGTATAATCACCTGATAAGAAATGTAAATTAGAAACATCAATTTTCCCAAAGAAGTTTCTAGCACGCTGAGTACCTGTTAGATTTGTTCCCGATCCAAAGTTAGTAAATAAGATGTTACCATAATCACCTCTAAAAGCCGTAGTAGATGTTGTTCCTAATGTTAACAATGTGCCCGGCAATAAATTGCTAGGAACTTTACCATTTGAATCCAAAATCAACATACCATTTTTGGTATTTTGAGCTAGATAAGCCGTAAGTAAAGGAGTTATAGGAACAATTAGATTATCATTTATATAGCTAACAATGGATTTAACAGATGTTACTAGTGATGTACTATTGCTATTCTCTGTAGTAATAGACGTAACAACACTAGAAGAGGTTAAAGCACTTGTTTTAATCTCATTGTATAAACTCATAATAAGTTGCATTCCTGTAGTAACAGATTCAAATTGACTATTAATTACCTTGTTTTGCAAAGGATTCGTTGAAGTGGAACTTAAAGCAGAATCAACAGTTATTGTAGGAAATGCAATATTACCACTTCCAAGTAGACTCTGTCCTCCTACAGTCTTAATATTTGTTCCCGAAACAAGATTTGCTTGCTTGCCATTTAGTGCAGTAGTGATAATTTTATTTTGCAATGGATTAGTGCTAGTAGTCGATAAGGCTGAGTCAACTGTTATATTTGTAATTGTAGGTTTATTAGTTAAGTCATTATATGAACCGGAAGTTGCAACTGCTGCAAAATTAGGTTTATTGGAAACATTTACCCATGCTACTGAGGCTGCTGATCCTGATACATTAATATTCCATGTGCCACTAGCACCTAATCCGGTTTTAGATGGTGCATAGTTATTGTAGTTAAGAGCACTTAATAAAGTAGTCTTAACCCAATTAGCTTCTGTTGTATTGCCTTTTGCACCTGACATTATATATGCTTCAGGAGTTGAAGTTTTTCTTACTCCAATTGCAGTAACATAAGGAACATCATTACCTGTATAACTGTCCATTAATATGAAATCCTTATAGTTAGAGTCAGTACCAACAACAGTACTCATCATGTTAAATCTAATCTTCCCTGATGGTATATAAGATGGCGGTTGTTTTCCTCCACTTCCTGTATATGATCCATTGATTAAATTTGTAGCTTTAGATAACTCGGCTGTTCCTGTAATGCTTATTGCCCAAGTCCCTGTTGCTCCCGTCCCTGTTTTTGTAGGTACATATGATGTATAATTCCCCGTATGAAGAATTATATTTGATGCAGTCGTTATAGCACCTAATACTCTATTAGGTTTAAATCGTAATTCTCCATTTAATGCATATAAAGAATCAACATGAGTAGAATCTCTGTAAAAATTGATATATTCACCGTCACTATCTGATGCATCTTTAAAATATATACCATTTACACCTACAATATTCGAATTTCTCATATCAAGACCACCTGTGGAGCCATCATCTGCAAATGCGTCTGCTGCCATTGATAGCTTCCCTGATGTTCTAATTACATTTCCGCTTAAAGATACAAAGGCATTGTTTACTTGCGTCATTGTATATGCATCCGAAATTCCATATCCCGATAAGGTAGTTGGTTTAGAAGTTATCTGAGAAAAAGAATAAGTGAGATTGACATTTCCTGATCCTACAATACTTTGACTGTTAATCGTTTTAATATTAGTACCTGACACAAGTGTATTCTGTTTGGAATTTAAGGCGGCAGTTATCACCTTATTCTGAACAGCATTGGTACTTGTTGTGCTCAATGCAGTATCTATACTTATAGATGGTATATTGGCGATAATAGCCATTATCTCTTCAATATTATCAGCATTGGTTTGTATGCTACTATTGGCATTATTAATAGCATTTGTTATAACCCTATTCTGTACAGGATTTACCGAAGTTGTACTAAGAGAGCTATCTACGATAACGCTTCCGCCACCACCTCCTCCACCGACAGGTATATTTACATTGACTGCGCCTGATCCGTCATATGTTGCAGTTACTGCTCCGGAAAAGGTTAATGCATATGGATTTGCTAATTTAGTAGGAATAGTCGGTTTTCCTGATAAATCTGAATAATTACCGGAAAAAGGAGTAAAATTAACCCATGCTTTATTTCTTCTAGCATAATATAAATTATTGCTAGGAGCTTCTGTAATTTCAATAAGAGGATCAATGTATTCTTGTGTCCATGTCGTAGCTCCGGCAAGTTTAGTTAAAATCATCCTCTTGTATGCAGGTTCGTTAACTGTGCCATCAACATTAGCTAAATCAGCTAATGTAATATCAGTTGGTGCTGCTTGTGTCTCTGCTGTTTCTATAATCCCGTTTTCTCCTTGTTCAAGGATAGAATTTCCTCCTTGTTCAAAAATTGATTGAAGGTTAGCATATGAACCTTTCACATAAATACCATTATTGAAAGTAATATTTCCATTTGCTATATCATCAATATCTTTTCGAAGGAACTTCTCTGTATCAATATCTTCCAGTTTCTTTTTGTCAGCCGGAGACATTAATCCTCTACTTGTTGTTGTAACCAATCGCATTACATCGGTAAAATGAGACAATGAACAATGTCTCATAAACTTTGTAGCAGAATTGCTTATATATACGACATAATCAATAGATGAGCTATTATCTACTCCGGCATTAGTAATTGGATACCGCATTGTAAGGTCTCCATTCTCATCTCTCTTGGCAATTGAATTCGGAGTAGCTCCTGTTGAGGCTTGATATGAATCTAACTTAGTTTTATCTGCTGCAGACATTACTCCTGCATTACTTGTAGTAGCAGCATTTATAGTTAATGATTCTGATGATGATGTCCCTGCAAAGTTCTTATATGCTTTAGTCAGTGATATGGCAGTGGCAGTATAAGATGCTGATATATTTTGCATGAATTTATCTGAAGCGGGAGTAATGGCATTGAAGAAGGAATATGCTCTTTGATAAATAGTTTTTCGGCTTCCTGCATATTCAGAATATAATTCTTGTCCTTTTCCACCATCAAATGCTGTACCGGATATAGTACCAATAATAAGTCCTCCGGTATTCAATGTAACATATGCTGTACCTGACCATCTGAATTGATATGGAGGTTTGCCGGATGAAACATCAATGTATATCTTTCCTGTTTCCGGAACTACTGCAATCGTTTTAGATGAATCTGTATATAATTTAACATTTGATATAGTTCCAGTTGCTGATTGATCATATGTAGCATACACATCCAATACATCATCGACATAGGAAGGAAGATTACTGCTAGGAACTAATCCTGCTGTATCCAATACAAGAAGACCATTAGCTGTATTTTTCTTGTTCCATGCTGTAGATATTGGCGTTAATTTAGTATTTATATCAGTAATGGAAGCTGTTATAACCCTATTTTGTAGAGGATTTGTAGATGTAGAACTTGTTGCACTATCTACTGTTATAACAGGTATATTTATATTGCCGGAACCTAACAAAGATACACTATTAATGGTCTTTATGCTAGTTCCGCTAACCAAAGAGTTTTGTTTGGAATCTAAAGCATTGGTAATTACTTTATTTTGAACGGGATTAAGAGAAGTAGTGCTCAATGCAGTATCTATACTTATAGATGGTATATTGGCGATAATAGCCATTATCTCTTCAATATTATCAGCATTGGTTTGTATGCTACTATTGGCATTATTAATAGCATTTGTTATAACCCTATTCTGTACAGGATTTACCGAAGTTGTACTAAGAGAGCTATCTACGATAACGCTTCCGCCACCACCTCCTCCACCGACAGGTATATTTACATTGACTGCGCCTGATCCGTCATATGTTGCAGTTACTGCTCCGGAAAAGGTTAATGCATATGGATTTGCTAATTTAGTAGGAATAGTCGGTTTTCCTGATAAATCTGAATAATTACCGGAAAAAGGAGTAAAATTAACCCATGCTTTATTTCTTCTAGCATAATATAAATTATTGCTAGGAGCTTCTGTAATTTCAATAAGAGGATCAATGTATTCTTGTGTCCATGTCGTAGCTCCGGCAAGTTTAGTTAAAATCATCCTCTTGTATGCAGGTTCGTTAACTGTGCCATCAACATTAGCTAAATCAGCTAATGTAATATCAGTTGGTGCTGCTTGTGTCTCTGCTGTTTCTATAATCCCGTTTTCTCCTTGTTCAAGGATAGAATTTCCTCCTTGTTCAAAAATTGATTGAAGGTTAGCATATGAACCTTTCACATAAATACCATTATTGAAAGTAATATTTCCATTTGCTATATCATCAATATCTTTTCGAAGGAACTTCTCTGTATCAATATCTTCCAGTTTCTTTTTGTCAGCCGGAGACATTAATCCTCTACTTGTTGTTGTAACCAATCGCATTACATCGGTAAAATGAGACAATGAACAATGTCTCATAAACTTTGTAGCAGAATTGCTTATATATACGACATAATCAATAGATGAGCTATTATCTACTCCGGCATTAGTAATTGGATACCGCATTGTAAGGTCTCCATTCTCATCTCTCTTGGCAATTGAATTCGGAGTAGCTCCTGTTGAGGCTTGATATGAATCTAACTTAGTTTTATCTGCTGCAGACATTACTCCTGCATTACTTGTAGTAGCAGCATTTATAGTTAATGATTCTGATGATGATGTCCCTGCAAAGTTCTTATATGCTTTAGTCAGTGATATGGCAGTGGCAGTATAAGATGCTGATATATTTTGCATGAATTTATCTGAAGCGGGAGTAATGGCATTGAAGAAGGAATATGCTCTTTGATAAATAGTTTTTCGGCTTCCTGCATATTCAGAATATAATTCTTGTCCTTTTCCACCATCAAATGCTGTACCGGATATAGTACCAATAATAAGTCCTCCGGTATTCAATGTAACATATGCTGTACCTGACCATCTGAATTGATATGGAGGTTTGCCGGATGAAACATCAATGTATATCTTTCCTGTTTCCGGAACTACTGCAATCGTTTTAGATGAATCTGTATATAATTTAACATTTGATATAGTTCCAGTTGCTGATTGATCATATGTAGCATACACATCCAATACATCATCGACATAGGAAGGAAGATTACTGCTAGGAACTAATCCTGCTGTATCCAATACAAGAAGACCATTAGCTGTATTTTTCTTGTTCCATGCTGTAGATATTGGCGTTAATTTAGTATTTATATCAGTAATGGAAGCTGTTATAACCCTATTTTGTAGAGGATTTGTAGATGTAGAACTTGTTGCACTATCTACTGTTATAACAGGTATATTTATATTGCCGGAACCTAACAAAGATACACTATTAATGGTCTTTATGCTAGTTCCGCTAACCAAAGAGTTTTGTTTGGAATCTAAAGCATTGGTAATTACTTTATTTTGAACGGGATTAAGAGAAGTAGTGCTCAATGCTGAATCGACAATGACCTCACTTGTCTTCACAACAAAATTACCGTCCTTTAAGATATAATCCTTGTCTTCATCTAAGACATGAACAATCATACCTTCTTTTCTACGGGACGCAATAATTGCGTTCATATCTGCAACTGTTTTCTCACTTCTATAGCCTCCTTGTCCATATGTTTCACTATGTGTAGCGATGATATCCTGCGTTGTAAACGGAGTTATCATGGAGGCGACATTGGTTCCGGGTATATCTGCCATGACTGTTTATTTGAATGATATGTATAATTTACCGTACTGTATAGTATTTAATCTCACAACTTTGTAAGCTACCGTATAACCTTGTGCATTGACTACATTTTGATCAGTAACAACTATGTCTGTATTTCTAAACTGACCTACCCATACTTCAAGTCCTGAATAAATGCTTGCAGGAATTACATAATATGGATAACGACCCCCTGTGCAATCAAATAGGGACTCGCTCATAGTTCTACTATTAGCCCATGCCCATCCGCTTAATGCTAATATTTCATCATTTGTCAAAGTCGTATTTGGAGAAACTCCAAAATACTTTTTACTGAGAAATGAATATGATGCCGATCTAGTCACTGATTGAGAATTATAATATGCTATTACAGTATATGATTTATTAGATGTAATTTCAACCGGAGATGTATAAGACTTAAAATTAGCCGCTACACCTTCCTTGTTACCGTTCACAGTTGCATTGGTAGGATTAACCTCCTCTCCTTTTCTTTTAATAACCCAACTCAATACAGGTTTTGTACTGCTTCCGATTTCATAAGTGCCTCCTCCACTAAAAGAAGTCATACTTATTTGGAATACAGCATCCATAAGCTCATTAATATATTGAGTTATGATCTTATTCATTACCGGATTTTCTGATTCTGTAGAAAGAGCACTATCAATGATAATTTCTCCTCCACTTGATTTCTTTTCCGGAACGGTAGCAATACTGCGATTTTCATTTGTTTTAATTTTAAATGCATAAAGAAAACCGTCTGACGGATTTACATAAGCCACATCCATGACACCTTCTTCAGATGCAGGAATGATAGAAAAATTGGCATACATTGAAAGAGCTACCAAATACTGATTTCCTAGTTTCTCTTTCCCTCTATAAACAACTGTATTTTTGGATACATTTTTATCTCCATAGAGTTTGATAATTGCCTGATGATCTTCTGCGCTCAAAGTTAAATCTGTCGTTCTAGTACTATCCAATAATGTCTGTGTAGATATATAGATAATACTATCCACATTGATGGACATTTTTTCCTGAGTCCACTGCGTACTTCCGGGATTCTTAACAAGAAGAACTTTATCGTTTACAGTCCCATCAACAATAGCATCTACATTATCAAGAGATCCTAATGTATTAGCCTCAGCTATAGGCATTATAGGTTCTGAATATTCCTCATAGATAGCATTACCGTCTTCCTCATATATAACATTGGCTGATTCTTCAATAATGGCATTTTTACCTCTTACAAGAATGCCATCATTAAATGTAATATGTTCTAATGCAGTATCAGGCACATCTTTACGAAGAAAGTATTTTAATCCCATTTTCAGAAAGTCAATAGAACCGATAGTGCTTAATAGACTTTGTTGGACTGCGGAAATAGATTTTTGTAATGTTCCCTTTCGTATTGTAATCGTATCTGAAAGCTCAACAGTAATTTCCGGCAATATCTCATTATTGGAAACTTTGTATGTATAATTAGATACATATAATTCATACTTTTGAGAATTATATTCAATTTGCAAACGAGCATTCTCATTTAATTGAGCAAGAATATCCGGATGATTTTCTAAATATATACGGCTAAATGTTATTGAGAAATTAAATTTTTCGCTATTGTTCTGAGCCATATATCGAATGATCTCTTCTTTCAGATCGTTCTCTGCGCTTAATATATATGCTTGTGGTAGCTTAATATTTAGAATAACAAAAGAGTCTCCGGCTTCCGGCTTATAGTTATTCGTTTCATTAGGCATAACTATATTGAAAGTCGAATCATCTTTTTTTAAAGCTAACCAAACTTCATTTGTCCTAGTATTCTGCTGTCTTTCCTGAATATTTTTTTTGTTAATTTTCTCTGCAGCGTTACCGGGAACAATATTTCCATTGCTATCAACTTGTACTGGATTCTGAAATATTGTTTTTTCACCTTCACCTTCCTCTTTTACTTCTACTATGAAATTACAAGCAGCACATTTACCACTTGTCATGGAAAGAGTCATCTCACCGCTTGAAATACCTTGCTCGAATAGATTGAATCCATATGTACCATCTGTCTTCCTTAATTTTACATAGAAATATGGATGTAGATATGCATTTGTTTTTTTATCTAATTCGTCATTATCCTCATCGTCAAATGCAATAGCCGCAATCTCTCCAATCAATTGTCCGGCAGCATTCCTAACTCCCTTAATTGAAGGTTTAATATTTTCAAATTTTACAATTATTTCTTTAGGATTCCCTTCAGTATATTCGTTTTCAAACGTATAATATTCATTTGTACCGGGAATCTTATATGTATTATTCTTAGCATTGTAAAAGTGCTGCAATCCCTTGCTCTCTCTATAGATAGGAGGCATCAGATTCTGAGCATATGGAATATAATCTGTCTTTAATTCAATTTGCTTAAACTTATCTCCCACAGCAGGAGTTTTAGTAATACTAATACCAATAGCAGGAAGAGATACTACCGCATTATTTAAAAACCAATATTTGCCATCATATCCAATGCTGATTGCTTTAATGACAGCATAGACTTTATAATAGTCTATAAACTCATTGGTTTGGAATTGAAATATAAAATCTAAATTATATTCTCCTATTGCAAGATCACCTAAACTATAATCCCATGTATTTAACTTTGTATAAGTCAGGTTGTTGTTTTCCGCATCTGAAAATTTCATTTCAAGACCTTCGGGTTGCCAATCTTTGGTAGGGGGATTTGCATTCTTCCAAACCCGTCTCATTAATGGCTGAATTCCCACTCTCATCTTTCCTTCACGATACATTTTTAATCGCATCCGGATAGTCCCCTTCCATACTCCTGTTTTTGGAACAGTATTTATTACTTCAACACGTGGGATTTCTACTTGATTCTTAAGAGTATATTGATACTGCATTCCAGTGTCAGACCACAAATTATAGCTATATGCATTTGCGGCTTCACCTTCACGATATTCTATAGTCTCGTTTATATTTACCTTCTCTGCAAACAAATCTTTGTCAGAAATCCGAATGTCCGCTTGTTTAATTGCAGTATTATTTGCATCAGCTTGTACGCCTATATCTCCTTTTGGATTATCATTCGGATAGTAATATGGAATATTCTCATCACTACCAACACCCGTACATCTATTAATTATACGATAATTAGCGTTTGTCTTAGTGATTGAAAGGAGTTGGTTGTCATGCCCATATTTAAATGTCTGAGTTATCGCATTACTGGAAAATCCAATATGTATTACTCTGCCTGCAAAATAATATGGTAATTCATATGTTTCAAAAACTAGCTGTAAGACTTCACTGAAAAACTTATCTTCAAAAGTCATCAGTTTACCTTCTGAGCTAATTCCTTCATCTACAACAATGGAATATTTTAGACCTGAATATTTTAAAGAATAGTTCATACGTTTAGCAAACTCATTTATATCACCATAAAATGTGAACTTAGTGCTATTACTAACGTATTGATCTATATTGGCAGCATCAGGTGATACCGCATCATAAAAATATGTATTGTCAAGCTGAATCCTTTCTGAAGTAAATACAAGGTCATGCTTCCATCTTAAATCGGTATTGGATTTGGAAGAAGAAGGAGTAGTGAAGATATAATATTTTTCTCCCCTAAATTCAACAAACTGTGTCTCATCCCATTCATTATCAAGACAACGAGGATACATTAAAGTAGCCGAAAGGCTAATTGAACCCATTCTCCCGGATACAAATTGGTAGTCAGCTATTACAGCTTGTGCTCCATTGTTAGGGAAAGGAGTTTTGCTACCGTCCTGTCCCAATGAAAATATTGAGAGTTTTTCGACCATTTTATTTGTTATATTCGAATATATATCTATATTTGCAAATGAGAACTTTTAATTTATGAAATAAAACGTAGTGCCCGGTAGATTCCTTTTGGACTGCCGGGCATGTTTTATAATTGTTTCTTTGCATTTATCTCATCAACTCTTTCCTTTATGAGTTCTTCTGATTTATCTACAAAATCTGCGACTGGACAAATTCCATTTTGCGGTAAGTGATGACATTTAAACCATTGTTGAATCGATTTCTCTAAAACTGAATTTCTAATTTCCATTTCCCCTAATCTTCTCTCCAACTTTAGTTTGTTGTTCTCATACTCTTTTTTGTCTTCTTCACGATTTTCTTTCACTTCATCTATAACTTCCCGAAGATTCTTTATTTCATAAGATATCTTTTCCGGTCTTGTCTTAATCCAAGACGAAACTCCGGCAATAGCCCCACCACTACCGAATATCAACATTAATATGTTTGTCCAATCCATACAGAAATATATTATTCGTTATTGTATACAAAGATAACAAATAAATTTATAATACAGTAGTTTTCTTGGATTTTGTTGATCTCGTAGACGTCTTAGGTGATATAGTTTCCAAAACAGGAGCTATAACCTCCTCTCCCGACCATTCGGATGATGACAATAAGGCTGATAATTCTTCATTTTCATATACCGGATATGGATACACAGGCTCAAGTGGAGTCTCATCATCAGTCAATGGAAGTAATGCAGCAACAGGAAAGAGTAATTCATAATGACTCAATTTCATTATTACTTCAGTCCCATTATTGTTTTTGCGAGGAACTAAATGTAATTCATCAAGAATCCCCTGTGGTACTTCATTTAATTTTTCTACCGGAAATACGATATATTTCATAATTGTTAATTTTTAAGTTAATACCCTATTTTTGTTAATTCTTCTTTCACCCAAGATATAAATGCATCATGCTCTTTTACTTCCTGATCTTTTGAATTCTCACGATGTTTCCGAGCCATTGATGCAGAAAAACTAGCTACTTCCATTGCAGAATTAAGGCAATAAGCTTCCATCTCTGCTGCGTTAATAGCCATATCCCTGTTTACTGGTTTCATGACTCTAATAGGAAATGCTTTCATGGGAGTATATTCGGAACCATTCTCAAGAGTTATCGTTTCTTCAGTATGATGACCAATGTATAAAGTTACAAAATTCCCTTCGTCTATAGAAATACACTGACCGTTTTTCCATTCAGTTTTATCTCTATTAATATCTTCCGATTCAAAAGCCGGAATAGCTACATAATTAATTGTTTTCATCTTTACTTATATATTCTAATTGATTAGTACTTCCTTTGAATATGTATCCACATTGATTCTCAATCTCAACATCCTCCAAAGGTAATAATTGTTTCTTTCCAAAAGCCTTTTCGCACAAGATAATATATTGTATGATTCCTTGAAAGTTTCCATGAAATTCTCTTGCGATTGTTCTCCCAGTAGATTCTCCATCTTCATCCTTTTCATTCATACCAATTAAACATTTAATCCAATTGGCATTGCCTTTAGAATCATATCTAATCTCATATTCATAAATGGATATAACCTCGCCTAGTAATTCTTTAGGAAGGATATTCTTAGCATCCATTTTGCGATCAATCTTGATCTTGTTAGTAAGTTCCGTAAGTCTCATTTTATTTTCTATTTTGCGCATTAATGACCATGTGTCTGCATGTTTTAATAATCCGAAGTAAGATCCCCAACTTCTATCATTATTGCAGCGTTTGGCATCGTCAGCTACTCTTTTTCTAATTTTTGTATATCCTTTATTATGAGAAGTTTTTGAATTGTTATTTCTATAATACTTATAGCCACAAAAATCTAAAGGAATAGATAATGGCTGTATTTTAACTGTATGTCTTTTAGCACGCATCCCTAATTCATACCACCAAAAGTTCTTGATTCTCCATTTAGCCTGTTGAGCTTCCTCTTTAGTATGAAAAGCTAAAAAGTTATCATCAGCGTATCTTACACATTCTTTTGTTAAACTCTTTGCAAAATAATCAAAAGATAACATCAAGATATGATGAGCAAATGGTGAAGTTGGCGTTCCAATCGGAAGTTTATTATTTACAAAACATATATTTACGGCAAAATCTATCAGTTTTTTATCAGCAACTATTTTCTTTATAGCTTTCCTGAAATATTTCTCCTTAATATGTTCGTAGCACTTCCTTTGATCTATCACTAAACAATAACTTAAATCCAATCGATCATAAAAGATATTTTTCATCTTATGTACAACAGATCTTTTTTTATCAGTTGCAGTTATACCGGATTTCTTTTTGCAATTTAAACCATAATTATTGTCTTTCTGATAATATGTAGGTTCTAACAAATTTAATAGTAAATGTTGGTATATCCTAGTTTCTAATGTTGGACTACTGATGTCCCTGTCTTTACCATTTTTATTTGTCTTTTCTAAATATTTATATGATAATATATTAATGTATGATCCATCTTTTAATGCGGAATATAATTGTTTGCAATTAGACGGTCTGTTGTCTAAAAAGGATATGACTTCTCTTTTATTCATATGTTTATGAATAGCACGATCAATCGCAAGATTTACATCCTTTTCTGTAATATTATCAAATATGTCAACTATTCTATTTTTCATTTTTATAGCAAGTTGGGCATAAAAGGTAATGTTTATTTCCACTACCGTACTTCTCAAATACAAAATGTATCCACAAGTACATTGTCTTATAATAATTTGTCGTTCCAAGACACGAATAAAGAGTTTGACGATAATAAAAGAACCTTCTTGGGCAAACCCGGCATTGTTACGATTCGTATTAGAAGCAGCGTTATTCGCATTCAAATTACGAGGCGAGCAATTAGCATTATTAGCATTACCACGAAACCGAGCCGCAATTCTAACACGCTGCATAGCTGTACTACTCCAATAATTGTTATCCCAAGCATAATAACATTCTCCAGTTGACAGACTACCGCCTTTTGCAGTCTTCCATGCAGCATAATTTTCTCGCTCTTTTGCGTAACTATCTCCCAAGTTTGTACTACTGCCTAATTTCATATAGGATTTTTCAAAATCAAAAGTACCAAGATTGGTTTTAGTTACACTTGTTTCTTTCAACCATTTTTTTTGATCCGGTTCCAAATAAATATCAACTGGATTGTTAACAGATGCTGAAGCAGCATTCACACATGTTCCAACCTGTTCATATCCTCCTCCGCAGTAAGCAAATACATCACCGGATAAATTAGCACCTGCATATAAAGCCATACGCAAGATTACTTCTACATCAAAAGATGTTTCTGCACCCAACTCGTCATATGCATTAAATGTTTGAGACATCTTCTTATATACCTTTACATTCATTTCTCCATCAGCTAATCCTTTTGTATCCACTATATTGCGGTAATAATAGGTAGCTCCATAGAATTCAAATTCTTCACCTTCCTGCACTCCAGTCTCAACGGCAAACGATGCTGCCATTTGACTCTCCATACATTGTTCTTTAGGACAATAATTACTTAGGAATTCATTCATATTAGTCTTACCCCCACTAGCATTATAGAACATATCCGATGGAGTCGTATTCCAATTAGCGTATTTCCATGTGCTATCTGCCGTCTTTTTGTAACGAATGCCTCCCGTCTTTGTCCATCCTGCTTCGCTTACAGAATCATTAGAACAAATACCACCGGAAAATAATGATTCCTTGTGTAGATATTTAGTTCCATAACGAATTTCCAAACAATTGATGAAAGTATTCAACGCATGATATCCTCCTTCTGCAAAAGGATAAGGTGCATCGGGATCTGCATTATTTGCACGACTCCACGTCATGTCGTTGACTTGATTCATATCATTAACTCTTGGATATGTTCTTCCGTTACTAAACATCGTACAACGATCATTTATACCATTTGAAGATTTACAATTAGATTCACCTTCATATACATAAAAGAAAGAACGTGTCTTATTGCCAATAGTGCATACAGGACAAGGAGATATGGCAGTCGGATCAAGCCCCCAAAGAGTTGTATCTATTCCATCCCATGTTGTCGGACTTGCAAATATCCCTTTCCATCTTTTCCCACTTTTTCCGACAACGTTATCTAATAGATAAATCTTATCTGCTCTTCCTAAACCTATTGTATATTTAGTTTCAGTGGTCTCATAAGGTCGTAAAATACGAACTTCTTCACCTGCCGCATTGTAGAGTTTCTGCGTCATCCCATATTGATTATAGAATGCTTCTGCATCAAATGCCCCTGCATCACAGTATTTATTTGTTTGGGTATTATCTAAATACAGTTCAACATCACATTCGGCTCTCATAGCTTCTGTGATTCCAATAACAGGAGCAAAACTACCGTCTACAAATCGAAGAAGATTGTTTCTTTTCAATTTTCCTACAGGATGATTAGTCTCACCTGTATTGTCTGTAGTATCTATTAGATAGAAATCCCATTTGTCAAGTATACTTGTATCACCAATCGTATTAACTGATGTAGGACTTAATTCTCCATTTTGCCATTCTCCCACACAATAGTTTGGAGAAGTCATGTCAAGAAGATCCACCTTCTGAGCAACTGTTTGAATTCCTGTAGATGCTTCATCGAAATTCCTATCAATTGCATCTGCTAGAGTGCCCCATTCAACTTCTTGCGTAGCTGCTATGTCTTTGATTATTTCCATAATTATTTATTTATTTTTAATTAATTGTTCATTTGAAATCCATGTTGAATTCTTAATATTGCTTAACACTTCTTTTCTATCTATGGTAATATCTATTTTCTGAGGAGACTTAGTTACCGGAAAGTAAAAAGAACCATCGTTAATATCGACTTTTATCCCATTTGCCTTAACACTTGATATACTGTCTATATATTCATTATCTAATTTAATAACTCCTTTTACTAAGCTCAATCTATTCTTATCACTAAAGTCGTAGTACTTACCATTCTCTAGTAGTGATAGTTGATTCCCATAGTTATCAATTAAATAAAATGAGATTGTATATGATTCAATATTACTCTTTACAATCGGTCTAAACTCAACCATACCCGGATACAAAGTGCCTGCATTGTACTTTCTCAATTGTCTCTCTAGCAAGAATTCGGAGAGGCTGTAGGGGAAGAGCATGAGAGACCATAATGCGAGTTTGGAGAAACGAGCATCACCGTCTCTAATCGTTCCTAGCCACATAGAGTCACTGTCAACACCGGAACCGGATACTATAGCCTCCCCGTTATAACTATATTTAGTTTGATAAGTAAATGATTCTTCGTTCAACTTATCGTTACTCATCAACGAGTTAACTGTGCCAAAAGAAAAGGCGCTAGAGCGAGAAGGATTTCGATTAAACGTCTGCTCTAAAATAAAAGCACCGTCATTACCAACTTTAGATTTAGAAACAATAGAGCCAGTTTCAGTACTTGTTACAGAATCACCATATAACCATTTACGAAGAGCACAAATAGTATAGTCCTTCAAAATAGGGAGACCGGTAGCCTTGCCGAAGTCGGAGATACCATCAAGGCAGAGAGCGTTCTCGATGGTGGGGAGGACTTCGATGGTTAAACCTTCTTTACTTACGTTATCATTCAATGCAATAGTAAAACCAATTAATACTGATGCAGGTGTTATCTCTGTCACCTGTATAGGGACGCTGACAGGAAGATCTTACAAACCATTATCTCTTATAATAATACGACTACTTCTAGCTGTATTATCACTAGAGATATAATCATATATTATACTTTCTTCCGCCTTTAATCCATCTACTTTAATTTTAAATGCAGGAACAGTCATGCTATTAGATCCACTTGCAGTATGAACATAGCTATAAATAAGCGATTTATTAGATGTCTCAATCTTATAGATGGTTATTTTATTTGCTAATAATGTATATCTCCAATCAATACCATCATTAGCTCTAATAACATTCCAAGTCTTATTAGCTCCAAACACAACAGGATAACTATTGATACCACTCTCTCCTTCCCAACTGATATTATTCAACTGAATGTTGTGACCTCCTACAAAGTCAATCAACTGATCGTTAAATTCAGCGTGGTTGTCGTTAGTGATACCCTGCTTCTTGACATTGCAGTATAACTGAGGCTTAATGATCTGTCCCGGACGATCCAAGTTGAAGTAGGCGATAATTTGGTTAATTTCGTCGGTGGTTAGGACTTTGTTGGCGATAAAGCCACCTGCGTAGGCGACTTGAGATGTATCTATAATTGCACCACTACTATCTATAAATCCTTGCACACTAAGCTTTGCGTTTGATATCTTCCCATACGTACCTAATCTATAATCTTCTTTATCTCCTAATATATTGTTTATTACTGAGGAATTGCTAGAAATAGGACTTTGAATATTAAAGCATGTATAACCGTATATTCCTGTTTTATTAAGAGAAACTCTAAGCTCATTTCTTACATATCCAATATTAGATTCTCTGATATAATTAGTTAATGGAATATCTGAGATGCCACGTAAGGATATCTGATGAATAATACTCACCACCGTAATCTCATTGCTACCCTCCAACATCTCAGAGACGGGCTTGACGGACTCGATTATGTCGTCTACTCCGTCTGTACATAGCCAGCCTTCGAAGTCGGGGAGTTGCTCAAGTTTATATTCACTGTTAGTATTTATTGTAAACCCAATAAAATCCTCCCCTGACATAGCAGAATTATAAGATGTCGGTAGCTCATATATTCCACTTTCCTGAATGGGAAAGAACCGAAGATGTCCTGTGTTGTCAAAATACCGATAATATCCTCCTCCTTTAATAATTTCTACTTTTATTTTAAATCCTTTTATATCAGGAGTAGATGATGACGTGTTTTGATAGATAACTCTTTTTGTTGCTGAACTATCACTATTAATAACGTGAAAACTGTTATTAGTTAGATATTTGATAAAGTCAGAAACAGATGGTTTATTCCAATCACTAAAATTGGTATGATACAGCCCATACCCACTATTCCCCGCAAATCCGAAGTTCAGCAATTTAAAATCATTACCTTTCCCGGTCTTATCTTTTAGAATACTTCGGTCTGCATCTTCATTCGTCTTACCATAGGTGGAAATTACTGAAACAACGCTAGATAGGACAGCCGGATCAATATATGATTTACCACCTTTACGCTTGTATTGATTTCCTATAGCGAAGTCAATACCTAGCCCTATTCCTTTAGCTCCTCCACTCATTCGATATAACCAATAAAGATTCTATAATCAGTTAGAAGCTCACTTGTTACATTGATTTTAATTAAAGCGATAGGATTCCACATCATTGACGTAAGCGGAAGATCAGTCATCTCTTTCTGATATGTAGGCAACCCATTTACAATTGCAGTATTAGATTCCCCTTCTTTGGAAAATAAAAATACGTAAAATGGATGAATATCATCTACTAAAGTCGCTTCTTTTATTTCTGTTACTTTTGTTATAATGTTCTGATACATAATTATTCCTCCTTGTCATTATTTTTGTTACTATATTTTGATGTTATTTCTAATTGCCGTTCTTGATCTGCAATTTCTTTTTCTTTTTGCTTTTCCAATCTTGCTTTTTCATCCGGTTTAGAATCAGGATTCTTTTCTGTAGCTGTATCCTTAGATATCATACCAGTACTAATTCCAGTAGCCAATCTCTGTACTAAATCAGTTTCAGACTGAGGTCTCCAAACCACAAATTTAGCATTAATTTTTAGATTTTCAAAATCAGTGATTGCAGTAGGCTGAATCTTTTTATATACTAGTTCTTTAGCCAATCCCTCTTTAAACAAACGGCACATTTTATCTGCAACATTTTGATATTCAGCAGCATGTTCCAACCCTTTTTCAATGTCCATTGATTGAGTAAGCATAATAGCAATACCGGAAATATCTCCAGTCATTTTAACATCTTTAGGAAGCAAGAAAGTTGTACTTGTAGCTTTCTGTATTGTTTCTTCCATCAACTGTAATGTGTCAATCGTTCCCTGCGGAGAAGGAGGTGTCAAGAACTTGGCATCATTACCTGAAGCATCAGTTCCTGCCGTTTTGTCATTAAGAATAACAGATCCGGCAATTTTCTTCCCTGTCTCATCAAAGCGACCTTTAATATACAGAATCCCCCATCCATGTCTCTTTTGGATAACATTAAAAATATTATATAAAATTTCGTAAGATTCAATAACGCTTTGTCCGTCATTCCATGCGACATCACCTCTTTTTGTTACAAGAGGAATTTCAGAGAATCCATGAGATTTAGTCTCTACTAATCTCCATCCATATTTATTAGTATCTACAGCATAATCATCACGGATAAAACGATATAAGTTTTCTTTATCATAACAATCAATGTACTCAACATCATCTTTGGGATAATAAACAGCCTCCATGATGCGATCCCCATTCTCATCATTATGTGGAATCAAAACAAAACCATCCATGTAAGATATAAGCCTAGATTTGATTTGTTTGTCTTGGTCAAAGTAGTATAACAATCCGGCATCTCCAACAGATAATTGTGCATCTGCTAATTTTCTTTTCATTCCATCTTGATTCCTTAGATCCCAATATTGTTTAAATGTAATAAAATCCTGTTGTTGTTGATCTGTCGGATTTTCGTCAACTATTGTAAATTCCATTTTGTTTCCACATAGATGCTGTACCTGCTTATCTTTTATATTCTTTTGAAATGGGACAGCCATCTTCTGATATTTGATCTCGACAAATCCTCCACCTTGTTCTTTGTCTAGCTTCATAGTAATAGAAGGCACATTTTGATCGTATAGAACACGGTGATTTAGTGGTTCTAGTTCTTTTAGAAACTCGCTTTGATGAATCACTCTTTTCTTTATAGTCGGAAGTTCAACTTTAACAGTCTCATTTATATCAACTTTAGTTGGATATAAACGAGCACATGAATTCATGTCATATCCTCTAAAAAAAGGCTTCTTTCTTAATAATCTTTCCGGTTCTGAAAGAAGTTGCTTTATTTGTTCTTTATAATCAGGCATTCTTATTTGGATTTTCAATTAAATTATACTTCTGCATTAAAACCTCTTTAGTTGGGACGGCAATTTCATGTCGACAATATGGGCAAATATCATTATATTTTTGTTCTACAATTATATATTGCTGTTCTACTTTTTCAGCAACAGAGAATTTGTCGTTAAGTCTAGTACGAACATCTGCTTCTAATTTTAATGCGTCTTTTATAGACATTCCATTTTTGATAGCTTCCGGTATTTTTGCCAATAGACGTACCATAGCTTCTTTGTTTTCTTCAAATGTGATATCTTCATATTCAGCCTGAATATCTTCTTCATCTACATTTTTGGTTTGCTTCTTATTTTTAAAATTAGCATCAATATATGTTTTGAGAAACTTTATTGTTTTTGACTTATGATATTTTGAAATCACATCTTCTTCTCCGTCTCCAAAAATGGATTTATAGGCAATTGTAGAACTGTTATATTCATTAAATAAAACAATATACGAAATATCTCTAACAGTTATTTCGTACTTCATCTTAGCGCAATCCTCTATTATTTTTTTTAAAACTGATATTTGGCTTATTATCATTGTTACTTACATAATTCCCATTCTTTTCCTTATAAAGCCTCAGAAAAAAACAAAAAATGAATCACTCTATTTTTCCGATTATCCCATTAATTTAACTAATATTATAAATGAATCCTTTGAAATTTTAATTAAAATATTTTCTTTTGTTTTCTTTTTTGATATTATAGCCTCTTTTTTAGTTCAATTTTTTAATATAAATCAAGCATACTCTTTTTTCCTTTCAAATATTTTAGATATGA
>ENA-ORLW01001951-ORLW01001951.1-human-gut-metagenome-genome-assembly--contig:-NODE-1951-length-20283-cov-9.452786_pt1 | contig 20283 bp, 21 predicted proteins | sample MGYA00243017_ERZ508829 | MGnify/ENA primary metagenome ERZ508829 (study PRJEB26277, sample SAMN04329776) | human gut metagenome | biome: human-associated habitat | host: Homo sapiens | place: USA...
TTTCTTTGGCAATAATTTTATTGTCACACTGGTGTGTAAAATCCACTATCGGAGTTATGTAAAATATATGTAAAGCTAAGGTAAATGTAATTGACACATTTTCTACATAAAGGTACAATCAATCAGGCAGTAAGGAATATGGTCAGAATCCATAACAGCTCACTCTACTGTATGCCGACACGTTTTTTATATTATGCCACTGTAATCAGCAGCAGTTTTAGTTTTGAATACGCTATACATTCATCCTTAACTTAAGCATGGCACTGTGCATGGGAAGGCTTAAGAAATGGCTTAAGCGGCAAGTCAGGATATTTACTGCAATATAAATTTTCACATCACCTGGTGAGAGGTGGTCAAGGAGGAAAAACATGAAACAATTAAAAAGAAAGATATTTGCATTTCTGGTTGCTGCATGCTTAATCTGCATGAATATCGTACCAGCTTTCGCAGATACAACAACAGACGCTACAGCTCCTGCTGCAGCCGATGTAAGACAGGAAGCCCAGCTTACTGCTTCTTACCTTATGAACAGTATTGATTTCTCTACATATGCTGATACCGGCGTATTCTATGGAGTTTCAAGAGACCTGTTCCTTGCAATCCGTTCAGGATATGACTGCTCTAACCAGCTTGCTGCATATCTTGAATTCGTTAAGAATAACATTAGCGAAGATGGAACTATAAACATCAATAACGGATACAACGCTAAGAATTATTATATTTCAAGCTATACATATCTTATAATGATTCTTTCTGCATCAGGAATTGATGCTACTGATTTCAACGGAATCAATGTTGTCAGTAAATTTGATAAAATTATCAACACATTTTCAGTTGATGACTTAAGCAATAACAGCATGAATATCTATCACATTGGTTCAGTATATTCAGTAGTTAATGCTTACAGAGACACCATCAGTAACTCAGACAAAGTATTAGCTGATATCAAATCAGCTCTCCTTGCAGCTTGTACTGCTGATGGTAATGGTATTGACAACTGGGGAAACTCAACTGATAGTAATGGATTTGTATTTCCATTCTTTGCATCATTATATGATACAGATTCTGATGTAAAGAAAGCTATTGACAGTGCTGCAGACTATTCTAAGCAGACTATATTAACAGATGGCACATCAGGATATAGTGTTCAATATCCAACACCTGGCAACACTAATTCGTCTGGTATGAACCTTGCATTCTTTGCTCAGTACAACAATCCGGATGTTAATACTGCTGTTTTATATAATTCAATTGTTAATAAGTTCAAATCAGTTTCAGGTAATGGTGCTTATATTAATACATACACTGGTCAGGAAGACTTCAAATCAGCAACACCTGATGCATTACAGGGTATCATCACTTACCTCTATGCTCTTGAGAGTAAAACTAACCCATTTGATATAACCGCTGATGTTAAGGCTATTGCAGACGCAAAGAACGCTCCTATAGAAGAGCCTTCTACTGAGCCTTCTACTGAGCCTTCTACTGAGCCAGCCACAGAACCTTCTACCGACAATGAAGTATCACCTGCAACTGGTGATGTTAATGTTTACATGTACCTGCTCTTAGCTGCTTGTGCTGCTACATTCGCATGTGTAACTGTTTACAATAAAAAAAGTGCCCGCTAATAACTGCAGACACACAGCTCTGCCGCCGGAATCCTCGCGATATCCGGCGGCAGTTTTTATATATTGGTAATTCACACCATAGTATAAGCTTTTTTGAAGTGGTAATCTAAAAGTAGACACCAACCCAATTATTGTAGACATTATTTATATATAAGAGTACCATTTTTTATAAGGTAGTCACTTATACAATAATGGAATCATGGAGGTGTCACATGAAGCACAGTTTAGAAGAAAGAATGGATATAGGACGACGTATGTATTTACACGAGATTACATATAAGGAGGCTATGGAGATTTATGGTCTTAGTGAATCCTGTGCACATAAATACATGACAGATTATAAGAAAGCACAAGGAATTCCTCTTGCTAATACAGTGCCTAAAATGAAAAATTTACAGTGTGTTGTAAGTGATATGACCGCATTTCATTTAAAGGGAAGTTATTATGAACTAACACTTTTTATGGATTTATGGAACAATGAAATACTTTCATATTCACTTTCATCACGAAAAGGTGATAGTATGACATATATTCACGGGTTAGCATAATATATATGTCTATTTTAAAAAATAAGTTAAAAAAAAGCTGTGTTACAATCATTAACACAGCTTCAATACTCCCAATTATTTTAATTGTCTTTGTGGTAATCTATTAGAAATACCAAACCATATCACATTACAGTGGCGTTCTTACCTCTATTAAGTTACCATCTAAATCATAGAATCTAACCACTTTTTGCCCCCAGCTGTAAGTCATAAGGTGGTTAACATATTCAACTTTTGGATATAGTTTCTCTAGCTTCTCGACAAAAGCTTCTATGTCTTTCTCTTCAAAATATAACTCAATTGAATTATTTTTGTGAACAATATCTTTATTCACAAATTCACACCATATTTTTTCATCCTGCAGCACAAGCCCTTCTGTCATAATTACATTTCCATCACTATCAAGTAATACTTCAAGTCCAAACAAATCATGATAAAATTTTTTGGCTAATTCTATATCATTAACAACAATCAAAATATTTTTCAGTTTCATAGCTTATACCTCAAATAGTTATCACTCTCAATTCGACAAACTTGAAGTTGTCGTCTCGCTTGCAAAGATAAAATTCCAATTTTCAAAGCTATACACTATCTTTACATACCTAATTTTAGTGTTTCGTTTTACTCTCTATTTCTGCTGTTAACATCTCAAAATAAGGACCACCTTTTTCCTTTACATAATCATAAATATCTTCATAATACCCCATATCAGAAAATAATTTACAAGTATAATAATTCATAATAGGTGTTCCTGTATATTTTTGTAACTCACCACTTAATATCATTGATATATAATGTTCTTTGTTTCCTACTTTATCAAATTGATTAATTGCCTCATCTAGAGCCTGTTCTACCCGTCTTTGTAGTGTTTCAAAATCTGTATCACTATTCAGATGAAAACTACCTTTATCTAATCCTGTTCTTGCCCTGAATTGACATTCATATTCTTTAAAAGATTTATTCACAAGTTGGTTATCAATTTCTATATACAATCCATAGTTAATAAAGAATTCCAATTCATCAGCAGTATTCCATTTTGATTTTTGAAAATTTATAACCCGTCCCAACCCAGATGCATCTATATATCTAAAATTTGAACCCTGCTTTTTCCAACCATAGGGTTTGAATTTTAATAAAAATATTTCATTTATTAATCTCTTAAATATATCCTGCATAATTTTCTCCATCTTCATAAATTCCGATTTTCTTAATTCTACAAACTTGAATTTTCAAATTAGTCTTTGCAAATAACCTTTGAATCTTCACCATCAATTACAATTCCCTGACGGTTGTTAATTGGGCATAGATTCAAATCCGAAAACTCAGTCATTATTTTCTCGGTAACTTTCTTAAATGGTGCTGTAAGATAATGCGGAAGAACATAGAAATCAATCAAATCAAGCCCTGCATCATCTTCTTGTGAGTAGTCCTCCGGCTTTTCATCCATTTGCTCGATATATTGGATGCTTGGAGCGCATATAATTGCGCCTGCCGACTCGCCGATCATCAATTTTCCATTTGCCAATTCCTTTTTCAGCAGTCCATCAGTTCCCGTTTTACGGAGCTGGTCCATAAGAAAGAAAGAATTTCCGCCGGTAAAATATATCACATCTGCATCTTCAAAAACAGACTGTATCGTTGAATAAGCCTCCGTTGAAATATCAATTTCAGTTACGATTGCTCCCAACTTTTTGAATAATTTTCGAGCCGAGCCGACATAACCGGTGTAGCCTTCACGCAGTGAAGCTGTTGGAATAAATGCGACTTTCTTATTTTCAATTTCTTCCTTTATCAGACTTCCTACACTTGAAAAGTGCGAACATAAAAATAATTTCATCAATATTCTCCTTTATAAATTTCGATTTGTATAACAGTAGTCTAACACACGTTGTTTAAAAATACTACAGCCAAGCCAATGTCTGTAATTTGCCCTAAAATTTCATTTTATGGAATTTGGACTACTTGATTTTCTAATTGCATACGCAATTCGTGAAATGTATCATTATACTGTTGATACATCAGACACACAAATGTAAATAGGGACAAAAATAACAATTTTAATACAAAAACAAACAGTTTGCCTCTATTTCATCAAAGCCAATCAAACCAAATTTATCCTAAATTTACTAAAACATGCGAAAGAGCTGGGAAACGTAAAATTTCCGTCTTAGAAACACATTATTTTTTCTAAAATTGTATAAAATGATCTGTTACGTAAAAAGTTGCTTTCTGAGAAGCTTGCTTTTTACTATTTTGACTATATTGAGGCTTTTTTCAAAAATCAGTAGTCCCAATACGGGCTGTTTAGATTCGTTACATCCGCAACGAGCCACGCTATTCATAAGATTGTCAGCAAAGAACGCTGCCAATCTTATTTCATATCGCGGCGTTCGCCGCATCTCGGCATAAGTAAAGACAGCGAATTGTGCGCAAGCGCCCATCGCTGTCTTCACTATGCCTATGCGCGGCTATGCTTTCGTAACTTTCCAGTTAATTCATAATTGCTTGCATTCTGCATATACATATAACACCAATGGCAGGAGGTATTTTTATGGACTATGCAGTGAATACATACGATCTGTATCGGGATATACAACAAAGGACGGGAGGGGAAATCTACATAGGGGTACTGGGACCGGTGAGGACCGGAAAGTCTACATTTATCAAGCGCTTTATGGATGAAATGGTGCTGCCCTATATGGAGGATGAACATGCCAGAATGCGGGCGCAGGATGAACTGCCTCAGAGCGCGGGAGGTAAGACCATTACCACTACGGAGCCAAAGTTTATTCCCAACGAAGCGGAAAAGTTCGACTGAATGATGATATTGAAGTATCGGTACGGCTGATCGACTGTGTGGGATATATGATCGACGGTGCGGCGGGACACATGGAAGAAGATGCGGAGCGCATGGTGAAGACTCCCTGGTCGGAGGAAGAGATTCCGTTTACCCAGGCGGCAGAGATCGGCACGGATAAAGTCATGCGGGATCATTCCACCATCGGTCTTGTGATCACTACGGACGGCAGTATCGGGGAACTTCCCAGAAGCAATTATCTGGGAGCGGAAGAGAAGACAATCCTGGCGCTGAAAAAGTCCGGAAAACCCTTCCTTGTGCTGGTGAACAGCCAGAAACCTTATTCCGAGGAGACCAGACAGGTAGCGGAGGAAATCGGGAAGAAATACGATGTGGCCGTGATGCCGGTGAACTGCGAGCAACTGAAAAAGGAAGACATTAATCGCCTTCTGGAAAAAATCCTGTATGAATTTCCTCTGACAGCAGTGGAATTTTATTTCCCGAAATGGATGGATATGCTTCCGGTGGATCATGCGGTAAAACAGGACCTGTTAAGACAGATCCGGGAATTGATGAACAGCTATGACCGGATTCGGGATGTGGCGGGACACCCTGTGGAATTGCAGGGAGATTATATTCAAAGCTGCAAGATGGAGCCGGTGCAGTTGTGGAACGGTATTGTTCCGGTACAGGTAGGAATCGACGACAGGTATTATTACGAAATGCTTTCCGGAATGTTAGGAGAGAACGTAGAGGATGAATACCAACTGTTGAATAAACTAAAAGAGTTGGCAGAAATGAAAAAGGAATATACGAAGGTGCAGGATGCATTGTCCATGGTGAAGATCAAAGGCTACGGCGTTGTGACTCCGGACAGAGAAGACATTGCACTGGAGAAACCGGAATTGATCCGCCATGGCAACAAGTTTGGTGTCAAAATCAAGGCCAGCAGCCCCTCCATACATATGATCCGCGCAAATATCGAGACAGAGATCGCTCCCATCGTGGGCACAGAACAGCAGGCTCAGGATCTGATCCATTTTATCGATCAGGCGGAGGCGGAGCACGGTATCTGGGAGACTAATATCTTCGGCAAGACTGTGGAACAGCTGGTGGATGACGGCATCACCACGAAAGTTGCTTCCATCGGAGAAGAGAGCCAGCTGAAACTCCAGGATACCATGCAAAAGATCGTCAACGACAGCAACGGTGGCATGGTTTGTATTATTATATGATTCCATAACCCACCCATGGAAAGTCTGCAAGACTGCCTGCAGGCAAAACAGACTTTCTATGAGGGGAGTAAACACACATGAGCAGGGGAGAACGATAGTCCGAAATGCGAATGTGGGTTACAATTTCGAGAGTGCGAAGCACGGAGAAATTGTATGGGATGTTAGCTTTCCATTGCTTTTTTCCCGTGCATTTTGTATAATACCTTTGTTGACTTTGCTTTATTTTTCTGAAAAACAGGAAGAATATTTGCTAAATTGCATGAAAATACGGCTAAACGGAGGATATAGATGAATCAGGTATATGCAAAATTACAGAACTGTTATGAGTGTGTGAGAAAAAAGACGGATTTTGTACCTAAGGTGGCGATCGTTTTGGGATCGGGCCTGGGCGATTATGCGGAACAGATCCGTGTGGTGACGGAGATCCCTTATGCGGAGATCGAGGGATTTCCTGTTTCCACCGTACCGGGGCATGCCGGTAAATTTATCTTCGGTTATCTCGATGAGATTCCTGTGGTGTGTATGAAGGGAAGAGTACATTACTACGAAGGTTATGATGTGACGGATGTGGTACTGCCCACCAGACTGATGAAACTGTTAGGCGCTGAGATTCTGTTTCTGACCAATGCCGCAGGCGGTGTGAATACTTCTTTCCATGCTGGTGACCTGATGCTGATCAGAGATCATATTTCCGTGTTTGCCCCCAATCCTCTGATCGGTGCCAACATGGATGAACTGGGACTGCGTTTTCCGGATATGAGCCATGTGTATGACAAGGACTTACAGCAGATCATCCGTGAGACTGCGAAGGAGAACGGTATCTATTTACAGGAGGGTATTTATACCCAGCTGACCGGCCCGTCCTTCGAATCTCCGGCAGAGATCCGTATGCTCCGGACACTTGGCTGTGACGCGGTAGGCATGAGCACAGTGGTGGAAGCAATTGCTGCCAACCACATGGGAATGCGGATCTGTGGCATCTCCTGTATCAGTAATCTGGCGGCGGGAATGACAGATCAGCCTCTGAATCATGAGGAAGTACAGGAAGCTGCGGATATGGCAGCTCCCAGATTCAAGAAGCTGGTAACGGAATCTGTGAAGAAATTTGTATAGACACAGAGAAAAAGGAGATGCGGATGATCCAGGAGACAGAAGAAAAGGCATTGGTCAGCCAGGCATTGGAAGCCAGAAAACTGGCATATGCTCCTTATTCCGGTTATACGGTGGGAGCGGCACTACTGACTGCGGATGGACACAGATACCTTGGCGGTAATATTGAAAACGCTTCTTACGGAGCTACGAACTGTGCGGAGCGTACCGCCTTTTTCAAGGCGGTCAGCGAGGGAGAACGGGAATTTACAGCCATTGCCATTGCCGGAGGAATATCCGGAGAGGCACCGGTGGAATATGCGTATCCATGCGGTATCTGCAGACAGGTGATGCAGGAATTTTGCAGGGATGATTTTGTGATCTACGTGGTAAAAAGTGAACAGGATTATCAACGCTATACCTTAAAAGAATTACTTCCCTTTGGATTTGGAGGAGATGCAATCAGATGAATATCAGATTATATAATGCACGAATTCTCACCATGGAACCCGGCAGAGAAGTCTTCTATGGTGAAGTATGGGTAAAAAATGACAAGATCGCCTATGTGGCGGAACAGAAAGAACTTGCGGAGGAATGGGACAAATTCCAGTTTCCCAGAATTGCGTGGGATATCGAACTGGATTGCAAGGGAAACCTTCTGATGCCCGGATTTAAAAATGCACATACACATTCCGGTATGACTTTCCTGCGCTCCATGGCAGATGACCTGCCTCTGGATCAGTGGCTGAACAAGCAGGTATTTCCTCTGGAAGCAAAACTGACCGGTGAGGACATCTATGAACTGACCAGACTGGCAGTGCTGGAATACCTGACCTCAGGAGTGACTTCCATTTTCGATATGTACCTGACACCGGATACTATTGCTGAGGCCTGTCTGGACACCGGAATGCGTTGTGTACTGGTATCCGGACTGAATAATTTCAGTTCTTCTCCAAAACAGGTAGAAGAGGAGTTTTTAAAATGGAATAAGAAGAATTCCCTGATCAGTTACCAGCTAGGATTTCATGCGGAATATACCTGTTCCAAGGAACTGCTCTGGAAAGTGTCGGAAATGGCACATCATTACCGGACACCGGTATATGCTCATATCTCCGAGACGGAGAAGGAAGTGGAAGAGTGTAAGGCTCGCTACGGAATGACACCGCCCATGTTCTTAGACTCTCTGGGAATGTTTGATTTTGGCGGAGGAGGTTTCCACTGCGTTCATGTGACGGAACAGGATATGGATGTCTTCCGCAGACATCGGATGTATGTGATCACGAATCCCGGCTCCAACACGAAACTGGCCAGCGGCATTGCACCCATTGCCGACTATGTGCGGCACAAGATCCCGGTAGCCATTGGAACCGATGGACCGGCCAGCAATAACTGTCTGGACATGTTCCGGGAGATGTTCTTAGTCACCGGCTTAAGCAAACTGTTAGAGAAGGATGCGTCCAGCATGGATGCCGTGGAGGTACTGAAGATGGCAACGGTGAACGGTGCCAAGGCAATGCGCCTGAACCGCGCAGATGTTCTTGCAAAGGGAAAATATGCAGATCTTATTATGATCGATCTGCACCAGCCCAATATGCAGCCCATTCACAACATCCCCAAGAATCTGGTTTACAGCGGTAGCAAGTCCAATGTCTGCATGACCATGATCGGCGGCAAGATTTTGTATCGTAACGGAGAATTTAATGTGGGAGAGAATCCGGAACGTATTTACACAAAATGCGAGAAGATCGTAAAGAGACTGTTGACTGAGTAAGAAAAATAACTCAGAAGACATAGAACGGAGCTCCCGCGTGGCTCCCAGAATACTTAGGAGGGAAAAGATGTTAGAAAAAATCTTCAAACTGAAGGAAAACAACACCACCGCAAGGACAGAGATCATTGCCGGACTGACCACGTTCATGACCATGGCTTATATCATAGCCCTGAATCCGAACCTGCTGACCGGTTTTGGCAAGGATACCATGCCGGAGCTGTGGAACGGTGTTTTCCTGGCAACCTGCATTGCATCCGCCATCGGTACCATCGTAATGGCATTTCTGGCAAACAAGCCTTTTGCCATGGCACCCGGCATGGGACTGAACAGCTTTTTTGCAGTCGTAGTAACCAATATCGTAGCCCTGACCGGCATGACCTATGTGGCATCCTTCCAGGCTGCCCTGTGTATTGTTCTGGTGGAAGGTATTGTATTCCTGATCCTCTCCGTGCTGAATATCCGTGAGAAGATCGTGGATGCCATTCCTTTGGGCGTACGTCTCGGTATCGCACCGGCCATCGGTCTTATGCTGTTAAACATCGGCGTCGGTTCCAATGCAGGAATCTATTCCGAGAACGGAGGACCTTTCTATGCTATGAGAGACTTCTTCGGTGCACTGACTCCTTCACTGGCTAAGACCAATATGGGATCCGGATATTCCGCAATGGTGCTGTCGGTTGTTACCATGTTCGTAGGTCTGTTTGCCATTGTTGTTCTGGCACAGAGAGGTGTCAAGGGTGCTGTTTTACTGGGGATGCTGATCGCCAGCATCATCTACTGGGCAGGAGAGGCCATTTTCCTGGGAACAAATCCCTTTGCTTCTCTGGCAACTGCATCCTTCGTACCGGCCTTCGGAGATATGGCGTCCACTACACTGTTTAAGTTTAACTTCCAGGGCTTTGCACAGATTGGCTGGTTTACTGCAATTACTCTGATCGTTACCTTCTGTATCATTGATATGTTTGATACTATCGGTACTCTGGTAGGAACCGCAAGCCGTGCGGGAATGCTGGATAAGGATGGAAAAATGCCTAACATGAAGCAGGCACTTTTGTCTGATGCAGTAGGCACTCTGGCAGGTTCCGTAACCGGTACTTCCACCGTTACCACCTTCGTAGAGTCTGCCTCCGGTGTGGAAGCAGGCGGACGCACCGGTCTGACCGCACTGACCACCGGTATTATGTTCCTTGCATGTATCTTCATCGCACCCATCGCCGGTATCATTCCTGCGGCAGCTACTTCTTCCGCATTGATCTATGTGGGTGTCCTTATGGTAGCAGGTCTTAAGAATGTAGATTTTGATGACATCTGCCAGGCGCTTCCCGTGGCTCTGATGATGATCGCCATGCCGATCTCCGGATCTATCGGACATGCCATCGGTATCGGTCTGATCACCTATACCGTTATCAAGGTATTTACCGGTAAAGCTAAGGACGTATCCGTACTTACCTATGTATTATCTTTGATCTTCCTGTTAAAGTTCTTTATTGTCGCATAAAGAGTTTTACAAGTAAGAAATATAAAAAACAGGTCAGAATATGGGGGCGGGCACTGCACAGGGCGGTGCCTGCCTTCTTATATCCGGAAAAGAGAGAAAAAATATGGAATTTGTTGTATTTGCGGGCGTATTGCTTTTGCTTTTTATATTTATGATAGTGCAGGAGCTGATACAGACGAAAAATCAGGAAAAACTTTTCAAGAAGTATCTTCGTGAAAATTACGGAAAAGAACCACCGAAGGAATATTCACTGGAGAGGTTTGCAAGACTGGGCAGCTATCTGGAACGGCATAAGGAAGAGAAGCAGCTGGATGATATCACATGGAACGATCTGGGAATGGACGAGGTCTTTCGCCGGATCGACCGGACCTATTCTGCGGCGGGAGCGGAATATCTGTACTATACGCTCCGGAATATTTCCTGCGGGAGAGAGGCACTGGAACATCTGGAAGAAGTGGTTAACTGGCTGCAGGAGCAGGAGAATATAAAAGTAAGGATCCAGCTGTTGATGAAACGGCTGGGACATCTGGGAAAATATTCTCTCTACGATTATCTGGATAACCTGGATTATCTGGGGGAGCGTTCCAACCGTAAGATTGTGCTGGGAAATCTGCTGTACCTTCCATTTCTCCTGTTATTGTTCGTACAGCCTGCGATGGGTACCATAGGAATCGTCTTGTGTATGCTCTGGCATATCATGACATATTTTCGGGAGAAAAAAGTGATCGAACCGTATATTATCAGCTTCGCTTATGTATTACGGCTGATCGATGTATGTGAAGAACTGGAGAAGCAGAAAATACCGGTATACAGGAGAGAACTGGATGAACTTCGGGAGGCACTGAAGAGCCTGCGGGAGTTGAGGCGGGGAGCCTATTGGGTCATGGCCGGAAATCAGGGAAAGATTGGTGGAAATCCTCTGGATATCCTTGCGGATTATCTGCGGATGATATTGCATCTGGATATCTTTCAGTTTAACCGGATGCTGGAAAAGCTGCGGAAAAAGACCGGACAAGTGGAAACCATGCTTGCAATCACCGGGTACCTGGATATGGCCATATCCGTAGGCGGATTTCGGAAATCTCTGGAAGGGTACTGTATTCCGAAACTGGAAGAAGATACGGAGAAAGCTTTTCTGCATATGAAGAAGGGCTGGCATCCGCTGTTGTCACAGCCGGTGAAAAACAGTATCCGGGCGGACAGAGGAATTCTGCTTACGGGGTCCAATGCTTCCGGTAAATCCACGTTCTTAAAAATGGTGGCGGTGAATGCTGTTCTGGCACAGACGATCCATACCTGCGCGGCGGAAAGTTATCATGCACCGATATTTCAGATCTTTTCCTCCATGGCCCTGCGGGACAGCATGGAAAACGGGGAGAGCTATTATATTGTGGAGATCCGGTCATTGAAACGAATCCTGGATGCGGCAGGGGAACGGAGAACTCCGGTACTTTGTTTTGTGGATGAGGTGCTTCGGGGAACCAATACGGTGGAGCGGATCGCTGCGGCAACGCAGATCCTGATCCGTCTGGCGGAGAGCGGAACGCTTGGTTTTGCCGCTACCCATGATATTGAAATGACGGAGCTTTTGAAGGAATACTATGACAACTATCATTTTGAGGAAGTGATCCGGGACGGTGATATCCTGTTCCCCTATCAGCTGCTGCCGGGAAAAGCATCCACCAGAAATGCGATCAGTCTGCTTCAGATGATGGGGTATGAGGAACAGATCATAAAGAAGGCTTCCGTACAGGCGGAAAATTTTCTTAAGACAGGAAAATGGATAAATACACCGGCGGCCATATCCGAAGGGAACACTTGACGATACGGGGATTTCGTTGGTATACTTCTAATACATGCAATAGTTTCGGGATACAAAGATATCGGGAAAAGGAGAAGACATTATGGCAGTAAGCTTTTTGAATTCATTTTTATCTTATCTGGTAGTACTGGTAGTCATTGCGGTTGTAGGTGCAGTGGCCATTACGTTGGGAATCACTCTGCGCAAGAAAAAGAATGCAGCAGAGGAAAAGAAACAGACAGAAGAATAATCCATGGCAAAATCTTCGGGACAGAAATTAAAACTTTTATATCTGATCAAGATGCTGCGGGAGAACACGGATGAAAACCATCCAATGAGCACACCGGATATCATCAAATATCTGGAAAATCAGGGAATCCATGCAGAGCGCAAGAGTATCTACAACGATATGGAATGTCTTGCGGATTTCGGCTATGATGTGGTTCAGGTGCAGAGCAGACTGGGAGGCGGATATTATCTGGGCAGCCGGGAGTTTGAACTTCCGGAATTAAAGCTGCTGGTGGACGCGGTACAGTCTTCCCGGTTTATCACCACGAAAAAATCCAGAGAACTGATCCGGAAGCTGGAGCAGATCGCCGGGAAAAACGATGCCGGTAAACTGCAGCGACAGGTCTATGTGGCCGGAAGAGTCAAGACGGAGAATGAGAGCATTTATTACAGCATTGATGCGATCCACCGGGCTATTCAGGAAAATAAGCAGATCTCTTTCGTCTACCTGGACTGGAATCTTAAAAAGCAGCTGGTGCCCAGACCAAACGGCAACAAATGCGTCAGTCCCTGGGCCCTGATCTGGCGGGAGGAAAATTATTATCTGGCCGCCTACGACAGTGAAGACAGAGTGATCAAGCATTACCGTGTGGACAAGATGGGACAGGCGGAAGTGACGGATCTGCCCAGAGAAGGAGTGGAACAGTTTTCACAGATCGATGTGACCTCCTATACGAACCAGACCTTCGGCATGTTTGCCGGAGAGGAGAGCGTGGTGACCATGGAGTTTCCGGTGCGCCTGACCGGCGTGGTACTGGACCGCTTCGGAAGGGAGACGGATATCCGTCCCATGTCGGAGGAAGTGTTCCGGATCCGGGCAAAGGTGGCGGTCAGCGGACAGTTCTTCGGATGGCTGGCCGGTATCGGACAGGGGGCCCGTATCGTAGCGCCGGAAGCGGTACAAAAGCGCTATGTACAGTGGCTTTCAGATATTTTACGGGAACAGTCACAGGAGGCGGAATAAAAAGTTACCCAAAATTTGAAAATTTTTTTTGTATAGTTTTCTAAGGGATCCCTCGTTGACAAGCCAGGGATTCTTTTTTATACTGATACATAACACCCACAATATATTGCTTTTTGATGACTACAGATACCATATATGGTATCTACAAACGTTATCGTAAGTGAGGGGAATACAGTAAATCCGGGCAACAGCCGGGGATTATCGGATGAAGGGAAGAGAAAGATGAGCAGTAATTTTGAACATGCCCATGAAGAAAATGAAGATTATGGCAAAAAGTTCAGACCGGACAGAGAGATCTACGTCGTTAAAAAGGACGGGAGCAAAGAGCTTTTTAATGTACAGAAGGTGATCAGCGCTGTAGGCAAGAGTGCGTACCGTGCCCTGACAAAATTCACCAGAGAAGAAAAAGAGCAGATCTGCCGCTATGTGGTAGAAAAAGTAAATGAACTGGAAGTGGATGAAGTACCCATTCCCATTATGCACAATATTGTGGAAAGTGCCTTAGAGCAGGTAAAACCGGTCGTTGCAAAAAGCTACCGCGATTATCGCAACTATAAGCAGGATTTTGTACGGATGCTGGATGATGTCTACAAAAAGAGCCAGTCCATCATGTACATCGGAGACAAGGAAAATGCCAACACGGATTCCGCACTGGTATCCACCAAGCGCAGCCTGATCTTTAATCAGCTGAACAAGGAATTGTACCAGAAGTTCTTCCTGACCACGGAAGAGATCCAGGCCTGCCGGGACGGTTATATTTATGTCCATGACATGTCCGCCAGAAGAGATACCATGAATTGTTGTCTGTTCGACGTGCAGAGTGTACTGACCGGCGGATTTGAGATGGGCAATATCTGGTACAATGAGCCGAAGACACTGGATGTGGCGTTTGATGTTATCGGCGATATCGTTTTAAGTGCAGCCAGCCAGCAGTACGGCGGATTCACCGTACCCAGCGTGGATCTGATCCTGGAACCGTATGCTGAGAAGTCTTATAACAGAGCGCTGGCAAAATATGAGCGTCTGGGTATTGCCGCAGATGTGGCGGAAGCAGAGGCACTGGCAGATGTCCAGAAAGAATTTGAACAGGGCTTCCAGGGGTGGGAGTACAAGTTCAATACTGTGGCCAGCAGCCGTGGTGATTATCCGTTTATTACCGTGACCGCAGGAACCGGCACCGGTAAATTTGCAAAGATGGCGACTATTACCATGCTGGATGTCCGCAGAAAGGGACAGGGCAAAAAGGATCACAAGAAGCCTGTATTGTTCCCTAAGATCGTATTCTTATATGATGAGAATCTGCACGGCCCCGGAAAGCCGTTGGAGGATGTTTTCGAGGCAGGTGTGGAATGCTCTGCCAAGACCATGTATCCCGACTGGCTGAGTCTTACCGGCAAGGGCTATGTGGCAAGCATGTACAAGCAGTATGGCAAGATCGTATCTCCCATGGGATGCAGAGCATTTCTGTCTCCATGGTATGAGAGAGGCGGCATGCATCCTGCAGATGACAAGGACCAGCCGGTATTTGTGGGACGTTTCAACATCGGTGCGGTATCCCTGCATCTGCCTATGATTCTGGCCAAGGCAAGAAAAGAAAGCAAAGACTTTTATGAAGTGCTGGATTATTATCTGGAACTGATCCGTCAGCTGCATATCCGGACCTATGCTTATCTGGGAGAAATGCGTGCGTCCACGAATCCTCTGGCATATTGCGAGGGCGGTTTCCTGGGTGGACATCTGAAGCTGGCAGACAAGATCAAACCGTTACTGAAATCCGCTACGGCCAGCTTCGGCATTACGGCATTAAATGAACTGCAGGAACTGTACAACGGCAAATCACTGGTGGAAGACGGTGCATTTGCGGTAGAAGTTCTGGAGCATATCAACCAGAAGATCTCCGAGTACAAGGAAGAGGACGGCAATCTGTATGCCATCTACGGAACCCCAGCAGAGAATCTGTGCGGTCTTCAGGTCAAGCAGTTCCGTGAAAAATACGGTATTATCGAGGGGGTATCCGACCGAGAATATGTCAGCAACAGCTTCCATTGCCATGTGACAGAGGATATTACGCCGATCCAGAAACAGGATCTGGAGAACCGTTTCTGGGATCTGAGCAACGGCGGTAAGATCCAGTATGTAAAATATCCCATTGATTACAATACCGAAGCCATCAAGACACTGATCCACAGAGCCATGGATATGGGCTTCTACGAGGGTGTAAATCTGTCTCTGGCTTACTGCGACGACTGTGGACATCAGGAACTGGAAATGGATGTATGTCCTGTCTGCGGCAGCCGGAATCTGACCAAGATCGACCGCATGAACGGCTATCTGTCTTACTCCAGAGTACATGGAGATACAAGACTGAACGATGCCAAGATGGCGGAGATCGCAGAGCGGAAAAGTATGTAGAGACAGGATGGACAGATAAATGAGATATCATAATATAACCAAGGACGATATGCTGAACGGCGATGGTCTGCGGGTCGTACTGTGGGTGGCAGGCTGCAACCATTGCTGCAAGGAATGCCAGAATCCTATTACCTGGGATCCTGACGGAGGACTCTTATTTGACGAAAGCGCAAAACAGGAGATCTTCGAACAGCTGGAAAAGCCGTACATTTCCGGTATTACCTTTTCCGGCGGAGATCCGATGCATCCCGTGAACCGGGCGGATGTCAGAGAACTCATGAGTGAAATCCGGGAAAAGTATCCCACGAAAACGATCTGGATGTACACCGGGGACAGCTGGGAAGACATCTGTGATCTGCCGGTGATGCAGTATGTGGATGTGGTAGTAGACGGTGAATTCCATGTGGAGGAAAAAGATGTAAAGCTCCTGTGGAAGGGCAGTAAGAACCAGCGGGTGATCGATGTGAAGAAGACCCTGGCCAGTGACCATAGACGGGTGCCGGTATTGCACTGCGGGGATTACGCATAGGAAGCGGCTGGTTTCAGCCGGTAATGTAAGAAGAAAAAGGAAAGAACAGACAATGCACAGAATAGCAAAATTTCATTTTGTAAGTCCGGGGCAGTTTTTGACTGCCATGCAGGAGGGATATCCTCAGTATACGGAAGCACAGATCAAGGAAATGTATGAAAATTTAAAACTTCCCAGGAGAGCCACGAAAGGAAGCGCAGGCTATGATTTCTTCGCACCGTTTGCCTTTACCCTGGCCCCGGGAGAGACCATCAAGATTCCTACCGGCATTCGTGCTGAAATGAAGGAGGACTGGGTATTACAGATTTATCCGAGAAGCGGACTGGGCTTTAAATACCGTTTGCAGATGAACAATACCGTGGGCATCATTGACAGTGACTATTTCTTTTCAGATAATGAAGGACATATCTTCATGAAGATTACCAATGATTCCAATGAAGGCAAGACCGTGGAGGTTCCTGCGGGAACCGGATTTGCACAGGGAATCTTTATGCAGTATGGCATCACGGAAGATGATGATGCGGAAGGAATCCGTAACGGCGGCTTCGGAAGCACCACGAAGTAACAGGTAAAACAACAAAATAGCAGAATAAAATCCCCCGAATGGGACATGATGAAATTTAGATCATAGACCCAAGGGGGATTTTTTATGCCACAGAACAAACAACCAAAGCTCGTCAGAATATCGGAAAAGCTTCAGCAGAATATGCAGTATGTGGATGAACTGATGGGACTGGAAACCAATTTCGATATTATTCACCGGGTGATTCGTCTCGGTGACACCGATGCCTGCATGTATCTGATCGATGGTTTCTGCAAGGACGAACTGATGCAGAAAATATTACAGTATCTGATGGATCTGAAGGCGGAGGACTTCCCAAAGGATGCCCATGAGATGTCCAAAATCGCGATTCCCTACGTGGAGGTGGATCTGGACGATACCTGGGAGAAAATACTGGGAGCTTTGCTGTCCGGCGTCTTTGTCCTGTTATTGGACGGTTATGAAAAGGCGGTGTTGATCGATGCCAGAACCTATCCCACCAGAGGGGTGGAGGAGCCGGACAAGGACAAGGTACTCCGGGGATCCAAGGACGGCTTCGTGGAGACAGTGGTATTCAATACAGCATTGATCCGCCGCAGGATCCGTAGTACGGATCTTCATATGGAAATGCTTAATGCCGGGGAGAATTCCAGAACAGATATCGTACTGTGTTATATGGAGAGCCGTGTGGATCCGAAACTTCTTACGCAGATCCGGGAACGGATCCGTTCCATTCAGGTGGATGCTCTGGCCATGAATCAGGAAAGCCTGGCGGAATGTCTGTACCAGCGGAAGTGGTACAATCCGTTTCCGAAGTTCAAATACACGGAGCGGCCGGATACGGCGGCAGCCCAGGTGCTGGAAGGCAATCTGGTGATCCTGGTGGACAATTCCCCTTCTGCCATGATCCTGCCCACCACGATCTTTGATGTGGTGGAAGAGGCGGATGATTATTACTTTCCGCCGGTCACCGGAACGTATCTGCGTCTGACCCGTTTCCTGATCGCACTGCTCACGTATTTCGTGACACCCACATATCTGCTCCTTATGAATCATCGGATGTGGATCCCAGAGAATCTGGAATTTATTATTCTGAAAGAGGATCCCAATGTGCCTCTGATCCTGCAGTTTTTACTGTTGGAGCTGGCCATTGACGGACTGCGGCTGGCGGCGGTCAACACACCGAATATGCTGAGTACTCCCTTGAGTGTCATGGCGGCGCTGGTGCTGGGAGAATTTTCGGTGGAGAGTGGGTGGTTCTCCAGTGAGGTTATGCTTGCCATGGCATTTGTGGCCATTGCTAATTACACGCAGGCTAATTATGAATTGGGTTATGCCTTGAAATTTATGCGGATCCTCAATCTGATTTTGACACAGCTTTTCGGAATATTGGGTTATATTGCCGGACTGATTATATTTGCGCTGGCGCTCCTTACGAATAAGACAATCTCCGGACAAAGCTATCTGTATCCGCTGATTCCTTTTGACAGAGCAAAAATGAGAAATCGTTTCTTCCGTGGAAGAATGCCAGGAACCAGAAAAATGTGACAAAATGTATCACTTTTGTCAGCGAAAATTGAAATGGGTGCCCTTTTGATGTATGCTTAGGAAAAATTGATAGCATCAGGAGGGTAACCAATGTTTAAAATCGTTACAGACAGTACTGCTGATCTGCCGGTAGAGTATCTGAAGGAACATGATCTTGGATGCATGAACCTTAGCTATATCATGGATGGTGTGACTTATGGACAAGGACAGGAACTTCCCGAAAAAGAATTCTATGCATTGATGAGACAGGGCAAGATGCCGACTACATCCCAGGTCAACCCTGAGGAGGCAAAGGCTCATTTTACGGAATATCTGAAAGAAAATAAAGAGATCCTCTGTATCGCTTTTTCCTCCGGACTGAGCGGTACTTACAACAGCATGCGGATCGCGGCGGATGAGATCATGGAGGAACAGCCCGATTGCAAGATCATCGTGATCGACAGTCTGTGCGCTTCTCTGGGAGAGGGACTGCTGGTCCACAAGGCAGTGACTTTGAGAGATCAGGGCAAATCCATGGAAGAAGTGGCAGAGTGGGTGAAGAATAATCGTCTGCATCTGGTACATGTATTTACCGTGGATGATCTGTATCACCTCTACCGCGGCGGACGTGTCAGCAAGGCTACGGCGTTTGTAGGAACACTGGCCGGTATCAAACCCGAGCTTCATGTAGATAACGATGGACATCTGATTGTCATCGGTAAGGTAAGAGGACGTAAGAAATCTCTGCATGCACTGGTGGATTACATGGAGGAGAAGATGGGATCCTACCGTGACCAGAACGATATTGTTTTCATCAGCCACGGTGATGATCTGCCTGCGGCGGAACTGGTGAGAGACTTGGTAAAGGCGCGTTTTGGCATGGACAGCTTCCTCATCAACTATGTGGGCCCCACCATTGGTTCTCATTCTGGCCCCGGAACACTGGCATTGTTCTTCATGGGTGAAGAGAGATAATACCTGGCGAAAAGAGATAATTCTGAAAATTGAAAAAAGGCTGCCAGTTTCGAAGCGGAAATTATAGGATTCGGAACCGGCAGCCTTTTCTAAATTGTTTTGATACAAAATTGGATTCTGGAAGCGTGCATGGTAAAAAAGTTATCAGGTCTCGCAGGAATCACAGCGGTCAAATCCGGGATTGAATGCATAGAAGTTCCTGGAGTTCAGGTGATCCTGGGCAATGCGCAAGGCTTCACCGAAGCGCTGGTAGTGGACGATCTCCCGGGCTCTGAGGAACTTGATGGGTTCACAGACATCCGGATCCTTGATCAGGCGCAGAATGTTGTCGTAGGTGGAGCGGGCTTTCTGTTCTGGCACGACCTTGTAAGTACAACATATACAAAAATATAGAGGGTAAAGCAGATATTCCGCCTTTCCAGTGTATCAATTCAGACGTTCAGAAATGAGCGTCTATTTTTTTACCCTAAAACCAGAAAGGACGTGATACCACGAAGAAATCACCACCACCGGAGCGTTCCCCTCCGCTTCCAGACCAGAACCCAAAAACAACTATCAAACACAACATTCAGAAAGGACAGGTACATCTATATGGAATTAAAATTCGTTATCCCCAACATGGAAAAAACATTCGGCAACTTGGAGTTTGCCGGAGAAGACAAAACAGAACAGAGAAGAATCAA
>ENA-ORLW01001953-ORLW01001953.1-human-gut-metagenome-genome-assembly--contig:-NODE-1953-length-20218-cov-4.016136_pt1 | contig 20218 bp, 15 predicted proteins | sample MGYA00243017_ERZ508829 | MGnify/ENA primary metagenome ERZ508829 (study PRJEB26277, sample SAMN04329776) | human gut metagenome | biome: human-associated habitat | host: Homo sapiens | place: USA...
AATTTCCCCATATTAAAAATATATTCTGTTAATTATTTATTATATTTTATGGCTACCATTAATTAAGCGTTTTAAATTACAAAAAGTCTCACTAATTTTAAAAAAAATTAAAATAAAAAAGCGGAACAATTTAGTTCCGCTTTAAATATATATGAAATTTTCAGTTTAGTTATCTGCTGAAACAGTTTTAATATGAAGCTCTTCCAGTTGCTTTTCGTCAACCTCAGCAGGGCAGGCACTCATAAGTTCACTTGCATTCTGAACTTTAGGGAATGCAACGACATCACGGAGTGATTCAGCACCGCACATTATCATAGCAAGTCTGTCAAGTCCTATTCCCATTCCGCCGTGAGGAGGTGAAGCATAGCGATATGCGTCAACTAAGAAGCCGAATTTCGCGTCAATTTCTTCATCGGTCATACCAAGTGCTTCAAACATCTTCTGCTGAAGTTCAAAATCTGTGATTCTCATAGAACCTGATGAAAGCTCTGTGCCGTTCAAAACCAAGTCAAATGCTTTGGCACGAACATTTGCAGGGTCTGAGTCCAGCATTGGAATACATTCTTCTAACGGCATTGTGAACGGGTGGTGCATAGCAATCCATTCGCCGGTTTCTTCATCCTGCTCGAAAAACGGCATTTCGGTTATCCACAGGAAGTTATAGCCATTAGGAATTATATCGAGTTTTTTAGCAATAAGCAGTCTGAGTGCACCGAGAGTAGGAAGGACAACTTTATTCTTATCAGCGACAATTAAAATCACATCACCCTTTTTAGCATCTAGTGCTGAAAGAATATTTTCGAGATCGCCGTCATTTAAAAACTTTTTAAATGAACAGTTAGGCTCTTCATCGTTCCAGCGAATATAAGCAAGCCCCTTGGCACCTATACCTTTTGCATGTTCGGTGAGCTTGTCAATCTCTTTTCTTGTGTATACATCTGCTGCGTCTTTGGCGACAATCGCTCTTACGCTTCCGCCGTTTTCCAGTGCATTTTTGAATACGATAAAATCGATATCACTTACAGCTTCTGAAATATCCTGAATTTCCATTCCGAATCTTGTGTCAGGCTTGTCTGAACCGTATCTCGACATAGCGTCTGCGAAGGTTAGTCTAGGAAGCGGTAAAGGAATATCAACATCTAAAACATCCTTAAAAAGCTTTTTAACAAAACCCTCACCCATAGACAGCAGGTCATCAACATCGACAAAAGACATTTCAAGGTCAATTTGTGTGAATTCAGGCTGTCTGTCAGCACGAAGGTCTTCATCACGGAAGCATCTTGCCAGCTGAATATATCTGTCATAGCCCGAAACCATTAAAAGCTGTTTATAAATCTGAGGTGACTGAGGAAGTGCATAGAACTTTCCCTCATGAACACGGGAAGGAACTATATAGTCCCTTGCACCCTCAGGAGTTGACTTTATCATCATAGGAGTTTCAATCTCGATAAATCCGTTGTCGTAGAAATATTCTCTGGCACATTTTGATATATTGTGACGCATAATAAGATTTCTTTGAAGCTTTTCATTTCTTAAATCAAGATATCTGTATTTTAGCTTTAGCTCGTCGTTTACTTTATCTGTTTTTGAAACCTCAAAAGGCGGGGTTTCAGCTTTTGAAAGAACTCTTAAATCAGTAACGATAATTTCAATTTCACCGGTTTTGATTTCTTTGTTTACGCTTTCGCGTTTTTTTACATTGCCTTTAGCCATGAGCACATATTCTGCATGACAGCTTCCGGCTTTTTCAAAAATTTTTCTATCAGTAGAGTCGTTAAACGAAAGCTGAACAATTCCTGTTCTGTCTCTTAAATCAATAAAAATCAGATTGCCTAAATCTCTTATTTTCTGAACAAATCCGCATACAACGACTTCACATTCTTCATTTGGAACTTCGCCGCAGTAATGTGTTCTTCTGAGTCCGTTCATAGTGTCTAATTTCACATTTATCATACCTTTCTTTTTTAGCTTTCAATGTTTTTGCTTTCAGATTGAGGGGGTGTATTATATCTTGAAAAATATTCTTTTATTTCTTTTGGGGTGTTGTTATCCCAAAAGAAAATATAAACCGCAGCCAAAGTAATAACTAAAAGAGCAAGCCCTGCAATCCGGTTTTGTGTGAATGTAATAACCGTAATAATCAGCCAAAACAAAACAATGATTAAAGAAGAAATAAGATTAGAAGTTTTTCTTTTGAACTTTCCTGAAATTTTTGTGCTGTTTTCATCATTGCCCTTGCATATCTTACCGTAAAACATAGGATTGTCAAGATCTCGTTTAGCGTATTTGTGATAATGAACTTCGATAATATTATCGTTTCTTCCGCCATAGAAAAGGTCCATCAGATAACAGTCCTTTCTAAGCTGGCGATGTGTGAAGCTTTTAATATCACGGTCGAATTTCTTTTTAAAGTCTGTGTTAGAATACGGACATTCAAATTCATATTTTTTTGAGGTTATAATGAACATAAACAGTGTCCTTTCTTTGATTTAAAGGGTTTTAATCTATATTTGGCAAAATATCTTTAAACATAAAGTTTGTAAGTTCATTTGAAAAAGTGTCGCAGAATTTTTCATCAAGTGTTATTGAGATTTCATCACCTGTATCCATTTGCTTTAGTTTAGCTTGTTTTGTTTCAAGTTCATTGTCACCTAAAACAAGAGTGAATTTAGCGTCTATTTTATTTGCATATTTCATCTGGGCTTTTAAGCCTCTTCCCATGAGGTCATATTCTGTAAAGAAGCCTTCGTTCCTTAATGCCAATGCCAGTGAAGCAGCATGCTGCTGAGCCTTTTCACCCATTGAAGCTATATATAAATCGCAGGTGTTTTTCTCTATAAAGTCACAGCCTGAGTTTTCCATAGTCAGCAGAAGTCTTTCGATTCCCGAACCGAAGCCGAGTGCGGGAACAGACTGACCGCCGAGTTCTTCAACAAGACCGTCATATCTTCCTCCGCCTAGAACAGTCCCCTGTGAGCCAATAGAATCTGTAATAAATTCAAATACTGGTTTTGTATAATAGTCAAGTCCTCTTACGATTTTTGTATCGATAACAAATTCAATGCCCATTGACGCTAAATTTTGCTGAAGCTTTTTAAAGTGTGTGTCACACTCTTCACACAGATAATCTAATATAACAGGCGCGTCTTTTGCAATTTCCGAGCAAACAGGTGATTTGCAGTCTAAAATTCGCATAGGATTTTTTTCTAATCTTTCCTGGCAGGTATGACAAAGTTCATCTTTTCTGTCTGAAAAGTATTCTTTGAGTGCCTGGTGATATTTTGCTCTGCATTCCGGGCAGCCTATTGAATTTAAGTGAAGTGAAACATCTTTAATACCCAATCTGTCAATAACACTTTTCGCTAAAGCAATAATATCTGCGTCAGCTGACGGCGATGAAGGACCGATCATTTCACAGCCGAATTGGTGAAATTCTCTCAGTCTGCCAGCCTGAGGCTTTTCGTGTCGGAAGCAAGGGGTTATATAAAATATTTTTTGAGGAACACCTTCGTTGAGAATTCCGTTTTCCAGCATTGCACGGATAACTCCTGCAGTTCCCTCAGGTTTTAATGTGAATGTAGAATCGCCTTTTGCAGAAACAGTATACATCTCCTTTTGAACAACATCTGTTGTGTCACCGACTGAACGCACAAAAAGTCCTGTGTCTTCAAATGTAGGTGTTCTTATTTCTTTAAATCCGAACCCTTCAGCCGTTTCTCTGCAAATCTTTTCTATGGTATGCCATTTGTACACCTCGTTTGGAGTAACATCTTGTGTTCCTCTCGGTCTTTGTACAGTTGATTTTGCCATAATAGTCCTCCGTTTCTTATTGTAAAAATAAAAGGCCGCCCCAAAGGGACGACCGTAATAATCGTGATACCACCCTAATTGTTCAGATAATTTTTATCTGAACCACTCGTGTCCTTTAACGCAGGTAACGCCCGTCCTTTTTATTCAAACGGGAGCTCATAGGTGTCTTTCATAAGTTATTTCAAAAGTGTTTTCACCATATACACTCTCTCTGAGTTGAAACAGCTTATTACTTTTCTAATCATCGCTTTTAATTATTTGTGTTAAATTTCTGATTCTGCCTAGCGTTTTGTAGGATTAACAATGTCACGCCAATCTAAATCACCCCGTTCAAGCGCATGAATCAGTGCTTCTGCTGTTGCTGTATTTGTAGCAACAGGTATGTTGTGAACATCGCAGAGCCTTAAAAGATTGGCTTCATTAGGTTCGTGAGGCTGAGGAGTAATAGGATCTCTGAAAAATAACAGCAGGTCAATTTCATTGCATGAAATTCTGGCAGAAATCTGTTCATCACCGCCTTGAGCACCGCTTAGATATTTTTGTATGCGAAGTCCTGTGGCTTCTGCAACTTGTTTGCCTGTTGTACCAGTTGCACATAGGTTATGCCGGCTTAAAATACCGCAATAGGCAATACAAAACTGCACCATAAGTTCTTTTTTCTTGTCATGAGCTATTAACGCAATATTCAAGGCAATTCCCCCTTTGATTTATTTAGAGCATAAAACCCCTTTAATACACATTCTAACATAAATTATTACAATTGCAAAGAGAAAAACAACAAAAAAAATAAAATTGTTTATTATGAAATATAACTTAAAGAAAAATTAGCAATATTGCACAATATATTGCTTTTAGTTGCATTGTAATTAAGTAAATGTTTACTTATTAAAAGCATTTTTTATTCCGAAAATGTCAGCCTGCCGAGTTTGAATTTTCGGCAGGCTTGATTTTAAATATTATTTTTCAGATAAAAGCTTTTCAGCAGATGCTATTTTAACGGCAATACAGAAAATTTCAATGGCTTGCTTTAATTCTTCAACAGGAGGGAATGACGGTGCAATTCTTATATTTGAATCTTTAGGGTCTTTTCCGTAAGGGAATGTTGCTCCTGCACCTGTCAGCACAACGCCGGCATCTTTGCAAAGTGAAACGATTCTTTTTGCACATCCTTCCATTGCGTCAAAGCTTATGAAATAACCGCCGTGAGGTCTGTGCCAGCTGCCTATTCCCAAAGGTGTAATTTCGGTTTCCAGTTCTTCCAAACATACATCAAATTTTGGTTTAATAATTTCTGCATGTTTTTTCATATGTTCCTGAAGACCTTCATAGTTACCGAAAAATTTAACATGCCGTAGCTGATTGATTTTATCAAATCCTATAGTTTGTATGGTCATAAGTGAAAGAAGATAGTCTACATTTTTTTTGCTTGCACCTAAGGCAGCTATTCCTCCGCCTGCAAAGGAAATTTTTGATGTTGAACCGAAAATATAAACCATATCTTCATTTCCTGACTTTTTACATTCATCAAGAATGTTCAAAAGCTTATCAGGTGTATCGGTCAGATGATGAATACAGTATGCATTATCCCAGAAAATTCTGAAGTCATTTGCTTTTGGCTTTAAGTTAGCGAATCTTCTTACCACTTCATCTGAATAAGTTATTCCTGTTGGATTTGAGTACATAGGAACACACCATACGCCTTTTATAGTTTCATCATTTGAAACAAGGTTTTCAATCATATCCATATCAGGCCCGTCAGAATACAGAGGAACATTAATCATTTCAATTCCGAAGCTTTCACAAATTGCAAAATGTCTGTCATAACCGGGAACTAAACAAATCCATTTGATTTTTTCATAGTCTTTCCAAGGTTTATCAACGCCGTTCACACCGAAGATAATACCCTTTGCAATTGTATCATACATAAGATTCAGACTTGAGTTTCCGCCTATAATTATTTCATCAGTTGAAACACCGAGCATTGGGGCAAAAAGCTCTTTAGCATCACAGATGCCCTCAAGTCCGCCGTAGTTTCGGCAGTCTGTTCCGTCAGAAGCTGTATAGTCAGCATCAAAGCTGTTTACAGAAGCCAGCATTTTGACTGCAAGGTCAAGCTGCTGAGTGCTTGGCTTTCCTCTGGCCATATTAAGCGACAGTTTCCGGGCTTTGAATTCTTCAAGCTTTAACTTATTTTCATCAAGAAAAACTTCAAGTTTCTCTTTTGACATATCTTTAAGTTGCATTTGCAAACCTCCAACAAGTTATAAATTCATTATACTTTATTTTATTACAAAATGATATAAAATGCAAGCCGATTATAAGAAACTTGCAAAAAATTCGCTAAATGCACTAAATTAAAGTTTGAAATTTCATATATATGGGCATTTAAAACAAAAATCCACCATATATTTATGGTGGATTTTTTGCAGAATACTACTCAGTCTGGTATTTAAACTAATGGTGTTTTGGAAAAATTGTTTGCAATATTTCTGTTTTGAGCTTTGAGTTTCAGAGAGATTTTATCAGTGATAAGTGCTATAAATTCGCTGTTTGTAGGTTTTCCTTTTTCGACATTTACTGTATACCTGAAGAATGAATTTAAAGTTTCTATATCTCCTCTGTCCCATGCTATTTCAATTGCATGCCTGATTGCACGCTCAACCCTTGATGCTGTTGTGTTAAATCGTTTTGCAACTGTAGGATATAACACTTTTGTCACACAATCAAGCATTTCCCTGTTCTGAACGGACAGCATAATTGCTTCCCGTAAATAGTGATAACCTTTGATATGAGCAGGAACGCCGACCTGATGAATAATTTCCGTTACAGCAATTTCAAGTGAAACCAAATCATATGACTTAGTAACATCGATTTCTTCAACGGCAGGGGCTTCTTCAATTCCCATAAGTTCATTTATACGCTTTGCCAGATAGTCGATGTCAACCGGCTTGCGAATATAGCACTCAATTCCTTTTTCAAAAGCTGTTTTTTCTAAATATGGATCCGAGTAAGAAGTACATACAATGAAGTGTGGCTTCTTGTATGGTGTGTGGTTGAATTTTTCGACAAGGTCAGCTCCGTTCAGATTAGGCATGATTACATCCATAATTACTATATCCGGTGTTTCATTTTTAATAGCGTCAAATAAGATTAGTCCGTCCTTTGGTCTTGCAATTACATAAAATCCTTTGTTTCTTAGCAGGCTTGCGAAATTAACTCCGAAATCCTTGCTGTCATCGCCTAGTAGTATTTTTATTCTGCTCCTCATTGTATTTACCGCTCCTTAATGTTAAATTTTTGTATACCATAATTCAGAGAAACATAGTTTTTGACTTGATAATTTAAGAGCAAAGTCATCAACTTGAATAGTGGTATCTTTTTCCCAAAGAAGAGTCTTGATTAAAGGGCAGTTCTTTCGCTCGCCGGATTTTAATCCGAAAATTCTTTGAGGTATTTTTGATGTGTAAAAGTGCTAATAAATCTGAATAAAAGAAAATTTCACAGATTTAGCGTGGATTGTGTTTAAAATATTTTAAATTACCTCAAAATCGCCAGATTTTTTAGGTATGTGTTTCCACTTCCATATATTAGCACAAAGGAAGATTAATTACAATAGGAAATTGCAAAAAAATACACCTTTTTATCGTCAAATAGGGCATAACTATGACATAATACTTTAATAAATATTACAAATAGTATAATTATAATGAAATATTACATAATGTTGTTTAATTCGACGAATTAAATTGAAAAAACCCCGAAACATAGCGATTTGTAGATTATGCAGCAAAATTTAAAGAGCTTTTGTCGCTTATATTGCTTTTTTGTGACTGAGTGTACATTGTGTCAGCGAATATACCGTATCCCATTGAAGAATTATTTACAAAAACATGTGTGACTGCACCAACCAGTTTTCCGTTTTGTATTATTGGGCTGCCGCTCATGCCCTGAAGGATTCCTCCGGTTTTTTCTAAAAGAGTTTTATCCGTGATTCTGATAACAAGGTTTTTTAAATCCGGATCATCAGGATTAACCTGTTCAATATTGATAGAATATTTTTGAGGTTCTGAACCGTTTATTGTGGTTAGTATTTCGGCTTTTCCGGTTTTTATTTCGCTGTTGTCAGCAATTTCAACTTCTTCGTGCTTACTCGGTGATTCGTCAATTTTTCCGAAAACTCCTGATTCAGTATTCTGAGATAGAGTACCTAACTCATTTCCGCTTAGAAATCTTCCGTGAAGCTCACCCGGTGCTCCTGATGAACCTTTTTTATATCCGGTAACAGATACTCCGCATATTTCACCGCTTAAAAGGGGAAGAAGGTCTCCGGTGTCTGAATCACAAACAGGATGTCCCAATCCGCCGAAATTTCCTGTATATGGATTATAAAATGTTATAGTCCCGATGCCCGCAGAAGAATCTCTTACCCACATTCCGGTTTTATAGCATTTTTCATTATTGCAATATTCAGGAGTAAGCTTTAATGTCAGATTGTCTTCACAATTATTTCGTTTTAAAACTACTTCAACTGTTTTTCCGCCTGAAGCAGAAATTACCTTTGATAAATCTTCATTAGAAGTTATTTTTTTTTCATCAATGGAAATAATAATATCACCTACTTTAATTCCGGCTTCCTCTGCCGGGCATGAATTATTTTTTCCGTTTATATCTGACAGTCTGACAACCATGATGCCTTCAGTCAGCATTTTTATTCCGAACGGCTGTCCGCAAGGAACAACCTTTTTAACAGAAGCATTAACTTTTAAGGCGTTGTCTGTTTTTGCTGAAAATTTATTGTTATGATTTGAATAATTTATCACCGCAATTGATTTCGGCAGATAAAAATTATAAGATGATAAAAAGGTAATTGATGATATCAGAAAAAAAGCTGTCATCAAAATAACAGTTAAAGATTTTATTGTCTTCTTCATAAACAATTATCCTTTCTTGTAATTTTAAGTGTTTAAAAATTTGAATGAGCAAATTTTTAAAGCATGAATCTGATGAATTTGATGCCGCATCTCTATTATATTTTGCAGATTAACCTGCATAATTCTATGGTTTTTATAGAATTATTTGCATTGGTCGTAATGTAAATTAGGGGTTGAGTTTTATAGTAGAATTATGTTATACTTATATGTAGATTATTGATATGTGATAAAAACTTTTAATTTTTAAGTTTTCAAAAAGGAGGAGTGCTCTTCATTAAGAGCATATATAATGATATGTCAAAAGCTGATCGTCTAAGAAAAATAAAAGAAGAAAAAATGAAAAATGATGAAGCTTTCAGAAAAAAAGAAGAGAAGCGTAAAGAAGCTTCAGCTAAAGTTGTCGGGAAATTTGTGAAAAAAGAATCAATTTGGTATAAGATTATAAAATTTATAATGATACTTCCTTTTTTATATTCGGGTTTTTTCTACGGATTAATTACTGCGATAAATATTTTTAAGAAATGGGTTCCATGGATTGATAATACATATATAGGATGGATAATTATTATAAGCATAGTTGCAATGCTCATTGCTGTTATTCTTGCGTTTAAAAGGCTTTATTTTTCAAGCTTTATAATTTCTCTTGTCTCGACATCAGTATATTTTTTCATAACAAAAAAACATTTTGTGGATTATCTGACCGGAAGAGTTACGGAAAACGGCAATATACATCCTGAATATGAATTTATGATCAGGCATTATCCTATACTTCTGTTTTTATTATGTTCATTTATTTTATTTATTATGACCATATTTACAGTTTTTAAGAAAAAGAAAAAGGAAAAAGCTAAAAGAGATAATGCTCCGACAAAAAGTATCGTTGATTATTAAATATATAAAAAATAAAGACCGCCTGCTTTTCGGCGGTCTTTATCGTTTATATAAGTTAATATTTTGTAAATTTTAATTCAGGATATTAAGCTTAGCTTTCAACAGTATTTTAATAAAAAATTAATTAATATTTGAAAGTTTGCATGATGAAAAACTGGAAAACTAAATTTCTTTGTTTTATCAATTTAAAGTGAGGAATTAATTATTAAAAAACAGTTAATGATATAATCAAATATAAAAACAATTAACTTATTTTGGTTGATTTGACTTTTTTCTTTTATAATAATAGTATAAACATAAGAAATAAGAGGCAGCAGATAAAAAATATATACTTTAGCGAAGGGATGATTATAGTGAAATGTATAAAGAGAATTTTCAGCGGACTAACAGCTTTATCTTTATTATTAATTATTTCATTGCCTGTTTTTGCTGTTTTTGAGTTACCTGAGTATAAATATGACGCTGATTTGCCGCTGGGTATTGCTACTGATTTTCATATGTTTATCAGGAAAGACGCTAATATAAATGCACATTGTTTTGGAAATATAGCAGTCGGAAATTTAGTCAGTATCAACAGCACTTTCGGTCAGGCTCTTGTAAAGGATGATGACGGAAAAGAAACTGTCAAGAACGATTTCCCTAACTATATAAAAAATTTATCAACTGGTTTTAGCACTGCATTTTACGGCAACCCGTTCGTTTTCGGCAAAGGTGCGAAAGTTGTTTTAACTGATAACGGAAATAAGAACAAAGTTCAGATGAATGGTTTTTCAACTACTGAAATGCCTCCTAAAGATTGTAAGCTTTTTGTTGAAGATGAATCAAAACCATATATTGATTTAGATAAAGAATTTGAGAATTTAAAAAATCTGTCCAAAGAATACGCAAATGCTAAGAACTCTGATAATGTTCAAACAAAATTTGAAATGAACAGTGCTGAAATTAAAACAACAGCAGATGGAGTACATGTTAAAAATATAAAATATAAAGATACTATTGCACTTTGTAATCATGCTTTGCTGAATGTTTTGGTTTCTGATACGAGTAAAACTACCCTTATTGTTAATGTTGATTTGGCCGGTACAGGCGATGAGGTATATGTTCCTGTAAGAGTCAGATTCAACGGTGAGGCTAATAAGGAAAGATGCGATGTGGAAAACTCAAAGATTCTTTGGAATTTTTATGACAGTTCAAAAGCTGATAAAGTTTATAACGGAACAATAAACTTCCCTAATGAGTGGATCGGAAGCATTATGGCACCCGGTGCAAAAGTTAACTTCAGTTCAAATTTTGACGGAACTTTAATTGCCGAAAGCTGTTCTATAAATGGTGAATCACACTCATGGTACTACACTGGTGAAAAGCCGGAAGATGTAACACCGACAAAACCTACTGACCCAACAGATCCGACAAAGCCGAGCGTAACGCCGACAAAACCTAGCGATCCGACAGACCCGACGAAGCCGAGTGTAACACCGACAAAACCTAGTGATCCGACAGATCCGATAAAGCCGAGTGTAACGCCGACAAAACCTAGTGATCCGACAGACCCGACAGATCCTAGCGTGACGCCGACAAAAACACCTACTAAACCTACACAAACGAAACCGACTGAGACTACAAAGGTTACAGTAAAGCCAACTACTGTAGTTACCGGCGAGAATTCAACAACTACTTCTGCAACTACCGCTCCTGAGCCTTTGATAGTGACCAATACGGTTACCACAACTCCATTGGTTACTGTACCTGAGAATCCAACACCTCAGCAAATCAGAAGAACACTTGCGTACATAGATGAGTTGTTAAAAAAACCTGATTTGACCGAAGAGCAGAAGAAAGAACTCAAAAGTTTAAGAAGGACTCTTGCATTGATGCTGGAAATGCCTAATACAGGTACTGAGGACAGAAAAGCAACACCTGTTGTTCTCGGCGGACTGTTATTAGCTATGGGGTTATATGGATTTTTTAACAGAAGAAAATTGATTGAAGCCGGAAGTAAAGGCAAGTAATATATAAAATATAAAGCAGACACATGAGTGAATTATGCGTCTGCTTTTTTTGGTTATGAGTTTTAATGAAAAAATCACGCACTGTACTTAATGCGTGATTTTTGCTGTTTGGAGCTTGTGACGGGACTCGAACCTGCGACCTGCTCATTACGAATGAGCTGCACTACCAACTGTGCTACACAAGCAACTGATATCATCAGTGACTATTATATCATACCGAAATATTATGTCAATACTTTTTATTTTTAAAAGTTGCAGACAGCCTTATTTTTATTGCTAAGTAATGGTGATAAATGTGGAAATAAAAAAGTGATTGAAAAATTATAATATTTGTGTTATAATGTTTTTGTGAAATTTTGTGTGTATAAACAATAAGAAGGGATGTTACTTTTATGGGCAGTAAGGAAATCAAAACTTCTCTGTTTAAAGTCTTTGGAATAATATTTCTGATAATACTCATTCTTGCATCTGCATTTGTTGTGATGGTTCATATTGCTTTTAAGAATGAAAATGTTACTCCAAGTATAGGCGGATATAGTCTTTACCTTATTCATGACGATTATATGGCACCTAACATTGAAAAAAACACTTTGATTTTTGCAACAAACGGTGTTCCTACAAATGACGATATAGGCAAAGTTGTTATTGCCGATAATGTTAAAGATTATGGGACAACCGCTATGCGTCTTGTGAATTTAGCTGTTGAGAATGATAAGCTTTATTATGAGCTTAAATTTGACCGTTCAACCGATACTGTTATGACTAAAGGCAGCAAAATTGTCGGAATTGCAAACTATCAGTTTGAGCTGTTCGGAAAGATTATTGTTCTGGCTAATTCAGGTACAGGATACTTTATTTTTATAGGTGTGCCTGCACTTGCAGTGATAATTTTCTTTGTTTTGAATAAACGAAATAAGAGAAAACAAATAGCTAAAAGAGAGAAAAACAGAGAAGAGTATCATAAATCAAAAAATGACTCGGACAATGATGCACAGAAGTCATTCGATGATTTTGTAAATGAAAATGAAAAGTTAAACAATGATATGTTGAATAATAAAGGGATTACTCATTTTTCGGATTCAAGAGGCTCTGAAATACTTAATGAACCGCTTATTGAAGAAGGCGTGAATAAAGATGATCTGGTTGAAATGAAAGAGGACCTTACGAAACCTACCAATAATGCAATAGAAGAGCTTATGAAAATTCTTGAAGAAGAAAATGCAAAGCTTAAAGAGCTGGAGCTTCCAAAAGCTGAAAAAGCGGCACAGGATATTCAAGAAAAAACTGATAAGCTTAAAGATACTGAGGAAAACAAAGACTTGCAAGAATAACTTATTAAAGACTGTTCGTTTGAGCAGTCTTTTTTTCAGATAGGTTTGAATGCCGGTTAAAGTTATAAAAACATTAGTTACAAAAAGTTAATAAATTTATTGCTAAAAAAAGTATAAACTACTTGACAACTTGTCCAAAATACTATATAATATATAAGTCGCTGAAAAATAGCGACAAAACGGTGGGAGCATAGCTCAGCTGGGAGAGCATCTGCCTTACAAGCAGAGGGTCACAGGTTCGAGCCCTGTTGTTCCCACCAAAATTAGTCCTTGCAAGAGCGGGGGCTTGTGGCCTGGTAGTTCAGTTGGTTAGAACGCTAGCCTGTCACGCTAGAGGTCGTGGGTTCGACTCCCATCCAGGTCGCCAATTTATTATTTGCCTCTGTAGCTCAGTCGGTAGAGCAGAGGACTGAAAATCCTCGTGTCGATGGTTCGATTCCGTCCGGAGGCACCAAAATGCGGGCATAGCTCATCTGGTAGAGCGCCACCTTGCCAAGGTGGAGGTAGCGAGTTCGAGCCTCGTTGCCCGCTCCATAATTTGCACAAATCGCATTTCGCTTTTTGCGGGATGCGATTTTTTATCTGAAAAGACTTTATTAGCAGGGAACTGCTGTTTTTGTAATTATGAAAAATATAGTGGAAAATGAAAAATAAATTGTGCTTATAGGGCAAATATTTTGTTAAAGCTATACAACAAAATTGATTATTTTTACCAATATGGGACAAGAAGTATGCTTGTTTCATATGTCAATTTCCATTTTGCACAAAATATTAATTGATTTTTTGATTAAGTATACAAAAAAAAAATTATATATTCAAAAACTATTGATATTTAAAAAGTTTAATGATAAAATGAAATTGTATCAAAAAGATATAATTTCAAAATTTTTAAGGAGGAAATTATTATGAAGTTAAAAAGACTTCTGTCTGGTGTAACAGCGGCAATTATGGCTTTCTCTGCAGTTGCTATTACATCATTTACAACAGCTTCAGCTGCTCTTGAGCCTATCAAGCCTACAAAAGGCTGGTACGGCGGTGGCGAGACAGGTACTCTTGAGGGTTCTCAGCTTAAGCTAATTCAAGACTATAATGGTGCAACCGCAAAATTCTCAGCGATTCAAAACAAAAAATTCTATGTTGCATTTGAAGTTACAGGTGCAACAGCAAACACTACAGCTTACATTTGCCTTAATAATGGTAGTAGTGTACAGGCATGGGACCCAGGAGATAAAAACCCTGCAATCTCAACACCTAAAAACGGTAAGTATGTTGCAACATTTGAAGGTAATGACAGCGATGTAACACAGTTTATGGCTGTAGTCTTCAAGAATGACGGAGAAGACGATTACGGTATAACAAGTGCTAAGCTTATCGGATGCTATTTAGAAGATCCTACAGATGAGCTTGGTGACATCGGCGGCGGTGATGACCCAGACCCTTCAGACGCTGCAAAAGTCAGATTAATTGATAACAATGGCACTCAATTAGGAGATATAATAAGCGTAAATAAAGACGGTCAATATGAGGTTTCAGCTACAGGTATTAGCTTAAACAAGCAGTCAGCTGTTACACTTAGATCAACTGGTGCAGTTAAGGGTACATTAATTAATGAAAATGCAACTCTCACTGTAGATGAGGTAACTGTTAACGGCACATCAGTTGATGTACCAAATGCTCTAAAGAATATTTCAGTATATGGTTGGGATGCTCCAGAGGATATTAAAGTTGATGTTTATAATGCATGGAACGCAGCCGGAAGTATTGCACTTCCTGCAGATGTGTCAACAATTACATCAATATCAGTTAAATTCACTTTAAAGGGTGCTGAGATTAAAAAAGATCCAACTCCTGGCCCAACACCTAGTAAAGATAAAGTTACTGCTGCAATATATTTCACAGACGGTGACTACTATCCTTGCATTGAACGCACAATTTCAGTAGATATTGATAAAGACGGTCAATACAAATTAGTTATACCTGCTGCAAACGGAGATGGTACAGAGACTGATGTAAGCGGTATAATGTGTTTGGTTATAGATTTCTTAGATTGTAAGAATGATTTTAGTTTCGATGCAAAGCTTGATTCTATAACAGTAGCAGGAAAAGAAATTGTTCAAGATGCTAGCAAAGCATTATTCGGTGATCTTGAAGATGACAATGATAATCTAAGACTTGAGATTTATAATACTTGGGGTGATACAAGTTCAGTTGGTGCACCTATTGATCCGCTTGATGTTGATTACAAAGTAGGCGAAGAGATGGTTATTACATTTACAGTTTCAAACTTCAAGAAGATTGTAAGACCTTCTAATCCTACAAATAGCGGAAGACCAAACCCTTCTGTTACAACTCCAACAAAGCAACCTGTAGTAAAGACTACAAGAAACCCTAAGGTTGTTGCTAAGGAAAAGGCAGCTGCTAAGAAAGCTATGAAACAGGCTAAGCTTAATACTCTAAAGGTTAAGAGCAAGGCTAAGAAGAAGATCAACGTAACTTGGAAGAAAGTTAAGAAAGCTAAGGGCTATCAGGTTCAGGTTTCAAAAAACAAGAAGTTCAAGAAGAGCAAGATTATCTTCAAGAAGGATGTTAAGAAGACAAAGCTCACAATCAAGAATAAGAAGATTAAGAGCAAGAAGACATACTTCGTAAGAGTTAGAGCTTATGCTACATACAAGGATAAGAATGGTAAGACTATCAGAGTATACAGCAAGTGGAATAAGAAGCTCAGAAAAGTTAAAGTTAAATAATAAAATTTAACATACTAAAATCCCGTGTCAATATGATGCGGGATTTTTTATGTGTATTTATAAATAAAAAACCGAAGCTTGAATGATTTTTCAAACTTCGGTTTGATAAAATATTAGTTTAATATCTTATTTATTACTTAGTTTCAACGCCTTCCCAGTCTTTGAGGAATCTTTCAATTCCGCTGTCTGTAAGAGGGTGTTTAATCATTTGCTTGATTACACTCATCGGAATTGTTGCGATATCACAGCCGAGCCTTGCAGCAGCAGTAACATGAATTGGATTTCTGATAGAAGCGGCAATAATTTCTGTTTCGATTGCCTGAGCATCGAAAATATCAACGATTTCTTCAATTAAGTTCATACCTTCCATGCCGATATCATCGAGTCTGCCTAAGAAAGGTGAAACATATGTTGCACCGGCCTTTGCAGCTAAAAGTGCCTGAGCAGCTGAGAAAATTAAAGTTACATTTGTTTTAATTCCGAGTTCTGTGAGCTTTTTGGTCGCCTTGAGACCTTCTGCACACATTGGAATTTTAATAACGATGTTCTTGTGCATAGCTGCAAGAGGTTTAGCCTCTTCAACCATTTTGTCAGCTTCCAGTGAGATAACCTCAGCTGAAATAGGTCCGTCTACAATTTCTGTGATTTCTTTAACAACATCCTGAAAAACTCTGCCCTCTTTAGCAATTAGAGAAGGGTTTGTTGTAACTCCGCAGATAACGCCTAGGTCATTTGCTTCTCTGATGTCGTCAACATTCGCTGTGTCAATAAATAGTTTCATAATAAATAAATTCCTTTCAATATTATATTATTTCCTGAATAACAGGGATTATACGATTATTTTATTAAAGAGTTCCAAGCTTTTTAAAACTTGCCTTGAGTGCAGGGTAAATTTCACGATACAGCTGATAGTATTTTTCATACTCAGGAACATTATTTTCAATAGGTTCTTGAGTTTTGTCTGTTTTAATTACAGCCTTGCAAGCCTCAGGAACACTGCTGTAAATTCCGGCACAGACAGTTGCCAAAAGTGCGACTCCAAGAGCCGGGCCCTCTTTTGAAGCTACTGTTTTAACAGGGCAGTTATATAAATCAGCGAGCATTGAACGCCATAAAGGTGAAGTTCCGCCTCCACCGCAAGCCATCATGTCAGAAACATTTATGTTCATTTCTCTGAAAACTTCAACGCAGTCACGAAGGGAGTATGATACACCTTCCAAAACCGCTCTGAGCATATCTTTCTTGGTGTGCATAGCGGAAAGTCCGAAAAATGTTCCGCGTGCATCAGGGTCGAGGTGAGGAGTTCTCTCACCCATTAAGTAAGGAAGATATAAAAGTCTGTTTGCACCTACAGGAACAGTTTCAGCTTCCTTATCCATTAGATAGTATTCGTCTACACCCATTAAAGCGGCAGTTTCCTTTTCGGCATTGCAGAAGTTATCTCTGAACCATTTCAGTGACAGTCCTGCCCCTTGAGTAACACCCATAACATGCCATGAATTAGGAACGGCAGCACAGCATGTGTGTACACGCCCTTTTGGATCTATAGAAATGTTTGAAGTGTGTGCGAAAACTACACCCGAAGTACCGATTGTTGTGAAGGCTTTTCCGTCCTCAACAACCCCTGTTCCGACAGCGGCAGCAGCATTGTCGCCTGCACCGCCGACAACGATAGTTCCTGCTTTAAGTCCTGTGAGTTCAGCCATTTTTGCAGTAATTTCTCCTGTTACTTCACAGCTTTCATAAACCTTGCCGAGAAGGCTTTTGTCAATATCAAGAGCTGATAAAACTTCGTCAGACCAGCATCTGTTTGGAACATCTAAAAGCTGCATTCCCGAAGCGTCAGAAACCTCTGTTGCAAACTCACCTGTAAGTATAAATCTTAAGTAGTCTTTCGGCAGAAGAATATGAGCACATTTTTCATAAATTTCAGGCTCATTATTTTTAACCCAAAGAATTTTTGCAGCGGTCCATCCTGTAAGTGCAGGGTTAGCCGTAATTTCAATAAGCTTCTTCTCACCTAGCTTTTGATTCATTTCTTCAACTTCGTTAGCTGTTCTCTGGTCACACCAAATAATAGATTTTCTAAGAACATTTCCGTCTTTATCGAGCATAACAAGACCATGCATTTGTCCTGATATACCGACACCTTTGACATCATCTTTTGATACACCGCTTTGTGTCATAACAGCTTTGATTGTATTAACCATAGCATTTGACCAGTCAGCAGGATCTTGTTCTGCATAGCCGTTCTTAGGCTGATACATAGGGTACTCAATTGTTTTTGAAGCTATAACTTTTCCGCTTTCATCGAAAAGCACAGTTTTTGTACCGCTTGTACCGCAGTCGACACCGATTACATATGCCATTTATTCTTCCTCCAATTTGAATTTTTGTATTTTATTACCCTTTTATTGTACACCATTAAACCGTGCTTTGTCAAACATTTTATATCGAAATTAAAAGGTCCTGATAACATTTTTTTGTTATCAGGACTCTTTAAAATTTACTTCACATTCTTATACACAACTTTTTTGCCTATCAAAATCTTAGCGTTTCTTACTCCGCTGCCTTTTAATTGTTTCTTTAGGCTCTTAGCTACTTTCTTATTCTTTACATAAAATTTTATGCCTTTTTTGGTGTTTTCAAAGACTTTATCAGTGATATTATAACGAGTTTTTTTAGAAATCTTAGGTGCTTTCTTTTCGTTTTTAATTATTACTTTGGATAAACCTTTGCAGTTACTAAATGTATAACCCTTTATAGTTTTTACCGAGCTTGGTATAGTTACTTTTTTTATATATTTATTATCTGAGTATGTACCGTACAGTGCAGTTATACCTTTAGGAATAGTAACACTTTTTTGTTTTCCGAAATACTCATATGCCGTTTTACCGTTCTTTGAGCATAAATACCGAGTGTTTCTCATTTTGTATTTAGGATTGTCTTTTGAAACTGTCATTTTAAGATTAGGGCAGTTTTTAAAGCCAATTGATTTAACAGACGCAGGGATATAAACACTTTTTAGCTTTGGACAGTTGAAAAAACCTGATAGTGATTTTAAATTTGAGTCTATTGGGACGTTGATTGTTTTAAGATTTTTCCATATTATCGAAGAAGGCAACATATGATTATAATATGTATTGATATATTCTAAGTTTCTAGATATATTAATTGTTTTTATAGTATATATACTTGCATGCAAACCATCCCATTCGTCAAAATTTACTGATGTAATCGTATAGGTCTTGCTATCGCTTTCATTTTTTACTGTTTCGGGTATATTAAATGTTTCTAATTTTCCATTCATAGTACCTCCAAGCATAGTTGCTTTTGTTGAATCATCATCATGAACATAGCTAATACCATCAACAAAAAAGTATGAAATGGGATTACCATACTCATCTATTGCAGAAGACAGAAACATATTTGTGCTTATAGCTAATGTAAGTACAGTAGAAGTTATAATTTTATATATTTTTTTCATTATAATATTCCCTTTCTAAGTTAAATTTGTAGTTTGTATTTACTGTTAAGATAAATTAAATTAACATCATCATAAGGTATATCGAAAATAGAGTCCATAAATCCGTAGTTAAAATAATGCAGAAAATAATCAATCATTGATTCTGATGACAGAACTCTGTTTGGTATGCAGTTTGGATTATCCTCATAACGAGTTAGTTTGTTTCCGTTAAAATTTTCTGAAAAATAATCTTGTATATGTGTAAAATCTAAATTTGCATTGTCAACTTCTGATTTTATTTTGTTCCAACCAGCAGTTGTAAAATCACTGATTACAAATCTGCTTTTATTGTTTTTGTTAAAAGTTGAACCTGCATTGGTAACCATTTTTTTCGGTACAACAGTTCTATGAGCAGTTACATCGCCTAATAAGTGCATGATAAGTCCGACTATAAGATATTTTCTACCCTCACCGTTTTTAAATTTTCCATATGTATTAATAACATACTCTGTGGTGTTAGCTAATGTTACCAACTGAACATAGTCTTCTTTATCATAGTTTCTGTTATCGAACTTTTGTTTATCAAACATTGCTAAACATTGAGATTTAGCATTTGAAGATTGTACATGATAAGCTTCACCGCTGTTAACACTTATCTTTTGTGCATAAGTCCATAAAAATTTTAATGTCGCTACATAGTTTCTGTTCCCATGCAGACATGTAGTTTTTGGTATTTTACTTTCATCATCACACCATTTGCAAATTTTATAAACTAAATCCGAATATGCGGCCGGTATGTAATTACTATCGCCTCCCATGATGATTTCATCGTGTGTATCACCCGTCCAAAGCGGAGAAATCCCCGAATTGTCGTTATCAGATTTTTCATTCCTCATTTTGTCCAGAATGATACAGCCAAAGCTTTGATTTTCGTTAGCATTCTCCCCGCCGATTTCAGCCGATACTGTCAAATTAATTGCTGAAGTGAATGTGACTGCTGCTGCAAGTGATAAGCATAGAATTTTTCTGAGTT
>ENA-ORLW01001971-ORLW01001971.1-human-gut-metagenome-genome-assembly--contig:-NODE-1971-length-20004-cov-3.651327_pt1 | contig 20004 bp, 17 predicted proteins | sample MGYA00243017_ERZ508829 | MGnify/ENA primary metagenome ERZ508829 (study PRJEB26277, sample SAMN04329776) | human gut metagenome | biome: human-associated habitat | host: Homo sapiens | place: USA...
CGATATATGCATTTCCGCCTTGCACTCGCATTTGCGTAATCAAGGTGAAATATGCTATCATTCTTCGGTTAAATGAGTCCTCCATCTTCTTATCAAATCGCTCAAAATCAATACCAGACGGGCCAACGACCTGCATACTGTCATAAAATAAAACCGCTTGCTTTGATTGCATCAAAATCCAGTCAAGTTCATCTGCTTCTGTTGTTAATCCAAGCTTCTCACAATTTGCTTTAAATGTTCCCATGTAAGAAATGTTTTTATATTGATGCAGTCTATGTGCCTCATCTACTAACAAAATGTCATATTTCTTCTTGGTAACATCTGAGGGCGAAAGGACCTGCGATGGAGACAAGCCATATATACTTCTAAAAATGATCTTCATCGTCTTACGAAGAGATGTCTGAGGTACAACAAAACCTATCTGCTTTCCTGCATATTCTTCACTATCAGCCAGATATTTCATCAAATATACTGCAACGATAGTTTTTCCGCTTCCAGGCATTCCATTGACAACTACTTTATCAACAGTACCTTCTTTAAGCTTTTGCACAATGTCCTCGACTGCTTGTCTCTGACTATCATTGAGTTCTTTGTACGGCGAATACTTAAACAAATCAGAGTTCTCAATTTCCTCGATGGAATGCTTTACCAGCTTCTCTCTTTGAAGCTTTCTCCAAAGGGTTGCAAATTTCTCGTCGTATTCCTGCTTTTGATAATATTGCTTATCCGCAATACCTTTATTTTTATTAGTCACTTCATAAAGCTCATCCGCAGCGATATACTGAATCAACTTCGACTCATAATCAAATGTAACCGACTGATTAAAAAGCTTTGAGTAAATGAAATGCACCTTGTCAAAAATACGCTTCTCTTCTATAGAGGAATGCTGCGTCATTCGGGTTTTCACATGGCTAGACTCTCCAATATACGCTTGGCGACCATTCTCAAGAATATAAAGCATTGGCCAATTGTCCAAATACTCTTCATCACTATATTTATTATTTTTAAAATTAGATTTATTTTTTATTTAATTATTTATTTTTTATTTAATTATTTATTCTTTATCTATTATTTTTATTTAACTCTTCCTCTCTAAAAATTTTTTATTTATTTTATTATTATTTTATTATTATTTTTTTATTGAAATAATTTCTCCTTTAATTATTTATTTTATTTTTATTTAGTTTTTTATCTTTTTAATAATTAATTCTAATAATTTTTTTATTTTCGAAATTCTTATTCATAGCTCTTTATAAGTTTCTTGATATTTGATTTTTTATTTATTATTTTTTGTTTTAATAGCTTTTTTTATTTTATCTAATTATATGTTTTTCTATTTTTAATTTTTTTATTCCTTATTAAATATTTTTTATTTGATTTATTTTATATAATTTTATTTCATTTTTTATTAATTAATTATTTTTTTGTTTTAGTAATCCATTTTTTATTTAATTGTATATTTCTTCTATTTTAATTTTTTATTTATTTCTTATCCAATTATTTTTTTACTTTCAATTTATTTTATATAGTTTTATTTCTATTTTTTATTTTTTATCTTATTTAATTATCTATTTTAGAATTTTTATTTTTTCTTATTTTAGTAAATTATTTAAATAATTAAACTTTTTTTGAAATATTTTTATATAATATTATCTATAATTCTACACCTTAAAATTCTGATTAAATTTAAGCTCTTATTTTTATTTGAACATAAATTCTGATATATTCTTTTGGTGATGATTATTTTATGTCAGAATTTATTATAATTTTTATCGAGAATATGAAGATGAAGCTGCAAAATTTATAGGTATAATCCCTGAAAATAATACTCAGCTTTCTAATCTCAAAATCTATATCTTTTAAGCATATTTATTTAACCTTTTTTCCTTTTTTATTCTAAAAGTAGAACTTTCCTATAATATTAAAACAATGGAACAATTTACTATAAAATTGTTCCATTGTTTTTTATTAATCATCATTTTCTTGGCTAATAATCTCAATACTAACGACTTTTCCTCCATCATTAGTCCTCATAAGTGTTACTCCTTGTGTGGCTCTTCCTAATATACTAATTTCTTCAACTTTTAATCTTATGATAGTTCCTTTATCAGTTATTAACATTACGTCTTCTTCTCCATTGGCAATTCTAATTCCTACTATACTTCCAGTTTTTGGTGTCACTTTATAAGTGATTACTCCTCTACCTCCTCTATTTTGCACTCTATATTCATCTAATTCTGTTCTTTTTCCAAATCCATTTTCCGTAATTGCTAATAGTGTAGCTTTACTTCCAGATATGATAGACTCCATTCCAATAATTTCATCATCATCATCTAATCGCATCCCAATAACACCTTGTGCAGATCTTCCTACAGGTCTTACATCTTTTTCATCAAAAGTAATGCTTAATCCCTTCTTGGTTACTAAAACTACATTATCTTCACCATCTGTAAGTCTTACATCTATAAGTTCATCATCTTCTTTTAGTGTTATTGCTAATAGTCCTGTCTTTTTTGTAGAATTATATTCTGTTAAAGCTGTCTTTTTTATTAAACCTTTTTTTGTTCCCATTAACAGATATTTTCCATCTGCAAAATTAGAAATTGGTATAACAGCAGAAATCTTTTCTCCATTATCTAATCTTAATAAATTAACAATAGCTGTTCCTTTTGCTATCCTTCCACCTTCTGGAATTTCATATCCTTTTAATTTATATAATTTACCTTTATTACTAAAGAATAAAATTGTATCATGTGTAGATGCTGTAAATATCTGTTTAACAAAGTCTTCTTCTCTAGTAGAAATTCCTGTTATTCCCTTTCCTCCTCTTTTTTGACTTTTATATGTATCTATTGGCATTCTCTTAATATATCCAAAATGCGTTAATGCTACAACAGTTTGTTCTTCTTTTATTAAATCTTCGAAATCTATTTCTCCTTCAGCGCTAACAATTTTTGTTTTTCTCTCATCACCATATTTATTTTTTATTTCAGTCAACTCTTCTTTTATGATATCAAATACTAGTTTTTCACTTCCTAATATTGCTCTTAAGTGCTCAATTAACTTCATTAACTCATTATATTCTTCTTCTATTTTTTCACGTTGTAATCCTGATAATGTTTTTAATCTCATATCTAATATTGCTTGTGCTTGAATATCTGAAAGCTTAAACCTTTCCATTAATTTTTCTTTAGCATCATCATAAGAAGATCTAATTATATTTATGATTTCATCAATGTTGTCTAAAGCAATTTTTAATCCCTCTAATATATGAGCTCTTGCAAGTGCTTTATCTAGCTCAAATTGAGTTCTACGTAATATTACAGTTTTCCTATGATCAATATAATATTCTAAACACTGTCTCAAAGTTAATATTTTAGGTTCACCATCAACTAACGCTAGCATTATAATTCCAAAAGTATCTTGCATCTGAGTAAACTTATATAGTTGATTTAAAACAACTTGAGCATTTGCATCTCTCTTTAGTTCTATTACAACTCTAACCTTTTCTTCTCTATCTGATTCATCACGTAAATCTGATATTCCTTCTATTCTCTTATCTCTCGCTAGTGCTGCTATATTTTCTATAAGTTTTGCCTTGTTAACTTGATATGGTAAAGAGGTAACAACTATTCTTTGCTTATTACCACTCATTTCTTCGATTTCAGCTTCTGCTCTGACTGTTATTTTTCCTTTTCCTGTAGTATATGCTTGTTTTATTCCTTCTCTACCCAGTATTATACCTTCTGTTGGAAAATCAGGTCCCTTAATTATTGACATCAACTCATCATCAGTTATATTATCTTCTTCAATAATTTTTATAATTCCATCAATAACTTCTGTCAAATTATGTGGAGGTACATTTGTAGCCATACCTACAGCAATTCCTGATGACCCATTTATTAATAATGTAGGTATTTTTGACGGTAATACTTTTGGTTCTTGCAATCTATCATCATAGTTAGGCATAAAGTCAACTGTATTTTTTTCTATATCAGTCAACATCGTTTCTGCTATTTTAGCCATTCTTGCTTCTGTATACCTCATAGCTGCTGCACCATCACCATCAATAGATCCAAAGTTACCGTGTCCATCAATTAAAGGATATCTCATTGAGAAATCTTGTGCCATTCTTACCATCGCATCATATACTGATGAATCACCATGAGGATGATATCTTCCTAAAACAGATCCTACTGTATTTGCACATTTTCTATATGGTTTATCTGAAGTTATTCCATCTTCATACATTGCATATAATATTCTTCTATGAACTGGTTTTAACCCATCTCTAACGTCTGGTAACGCACGAGATACAATTACACTCATTGCATAGTCAATATATGAATTCTTCATCTCGCTTTCAATGTCTCTTTCTATTATTTTTCCATCTTGTGTAGCCATATTACTTTCCCTCTCTTCTATATATTGTCTTTTGTTATTATACTAGAACCAATTTAATTATGCAAGAAAAAACTTGATTTTTTGAAATAAATAATTCTTAGGGAAATAAACATTTCATGAATAAAATATATTATAGATACTAAAAATAAAATACAGAAATAATTATACTAATTTTTTTGCAAGTTCTAGTTCTTCATTAGTGAGGTTGAAATCACCCCCTTTCTTTTTTATGAGTAGATGCAAATTTTCTAATTCTCTAATTTCCTTTATTTTTTCTTCTATTGGTATTATATCTTTCATATTTTTTTGTATTTTTTTATATACTTTTTCCATACTTTTAAAATCTTTTGAATTATAAAACTCTTTCCACTCATTTATATATTCATTATTTTTTTTGAATAATTTTACATAATTTGATATTTTTTTATCTAATTCTTCTTCTACTTTATTGGAAATAATTTTTTTATTTTTTTCTAGTTCACTAGTTTGTTCTGTGCTCAAATTATAAGCATCTTTTACACTGGATATGAATTTACTTGCTTCTTTTTTTATATTTAACTCTTTTATATTTTCATTTATTTTTTCTTCATTTTTATTATTAATAATATTTTTAGTAAAATTTTCCACCTTTTTTGATAATTTACTTAAACCTAATTGATCTTTTATTTCTATAACTTTATCTTCTATTGAATCTGGTAAAAAACTTTTTAATATTTCGTTATATATATTATCAACAGTTTTACTTATTGACTCGCCAAATTTTTCATCTATCTCATTTAGAGTATCTTTAATTCCATTTGATATTAATTCCATATTACTCCTTTCCATAAATAAATTTTTATAATTTTTATTCTAATATTTATCTTATATCTTATTTTTTATATTTTATTTTTATTTTTTATTTTATATTTTATTTTTACTTTCATTTATTTTAATTAATTATTCATTTATTTTTATATGAATTTATTACTAATTTAGTTATATATTTAAGCCTTAATTTTTTATTTTTAATTTTCCATATAGAATATCAACAATATTTTTTAATGAATATTCTCTTTTCCTAAAATTAACTTGTAATATATTTTCTCCTATTTTTTTATACTCTTTTATTTCTTCTTTTTTATAGTATAAGTTTTTATTATTTTTATTTATAATAGAATTATATAAATTCCTCATTTTTATTTTTCCTAATATTTCATATTCCTCAAATATATCTTTAATTATTTTTTCATCAACAGATTTTTTGTTATATTTATTTATAATAATCTTTATATTATTAGAATTTAATTTCCAACTGTTTTTATACAAATCCAATAATCTTTTTGCTTTTGTAATTTCTAATAAGTTTGCTTCGACTAAAAATATATTTCTATCCGAATTTTCTATTAATATTTTATTGTATTTAAAAAAACATTCTGAAGAAGTATCAACTATTATGTAATCATATTCTTTTTTCATCTGATTTATTATTTCTAAGATTTTTATTTCATTTATATCTTCTTCTGAATTAAATAATATATCTATTCCTGTTAATAAATCTACATTTTTATTAGCTTTTATTATTAAATCTTTCACAGTTATATTAAAATTATTTATATTTTTTTCTATTATTTTTTTTCTCACTTCATTTGAGTATTTTTTTATTCCAAATATAGTGTGTATACTATTATTTAATATATCAAAATCAATTATTAGTATTTTATTTTTTTTATTTTTTAAATAATTAGAAAAGCATACAGAAAAAATACTTTTTCCTACTCCACTATTTCCAAGAATACAAAACATCGTATTTTTGGACTTTATTTCTTTCCTCGATTCATTACTAAATTTTATTTTTTTTATTTTTTTATTTATATTATTATCATTTAAAATAATTTTTTTTAACATTTCAACATCTTTTTCTATTTTTGTATTATTATTTATTTTTTTATTTTTTAATAATTTTATAATATCATTAATTTCCACTTTATTATTATAAAAAATATTAGATATTTTTCTACTATATAAAAAATTTTCTAATTCTTTATTTTCTTTTTCTAATATTATAATTATTTCAATGTTTTCATTCCTCATTTTTATTTTATTAATAAGTTCTTCTATAGTAATAGTCCCTGGTAATATTTCATTTAAAATTATATAATCTATATTTTTTTCTATTTCTAAAAACTCTATTATTGCTTCTTGATATTGTATATCATTAATCATAATTTGAAATTCTTTGTATTTTTTTAATTCATTGTTCAAAATTGGGTTTCCCAATGCTGTTACAATTTTTTTCATTTATGTCACCTCCTACTAACGTTTTTTCTATATCAGAAGATTCTATTTTTGTTAATATATGATTATCACCAGCAAAAATTAAACATTCTCCTCTTTTTAAAGATTTTATTTCTATTTTTTCTTTATTAGCTAAGTTAGTATATGTTTCTAACGTTTTTATATTTTCTTCTTCAAGTGAAAAGAAAATTTTATTACTTGAATTATTTAAAATACTTTTTCCATATGATCCATTATCTAAGCTAAATAAATCTACTACATCTTGTGTAATTGCTACTGCACTACCTCCATACTTTCTAATTGTTTTAAATATTTTGTAGACAAAACTCGCTACATTTTTATTTGAAGTTACTCCTATCAATCTCCATATTTCATCTAAATATATAGCTTTCTTTATATTTCTATTTTTTTTTATTTTATCCCAAAATAACTCTGTAAAAAGAAACATCCCATATTGTAAATTTTCTTCTCCCAATTCATACACATCTGCAACAATAATTCTATTTTCTAGTTGAATATTAGTATAATTATTGAAAAATTTTAAAGAACCTTTTACAAATGGTGTTAATGATTTTAATTTTATTGTACTATTTAAATGGTCAATTTCTTCAATTAATCTACATTCTTTAGTTTTTATCTAAAATATTATAAAAATCTTCTAATATTGGCATATCTTTAGTTTCTTTAAAAATTGGTTTAATATTTATTTTATCTTTATCATTTTTATATAAAGATTCATCATCAAATGTTATCCCTTTTTCTTTATATACCTCTATAATTTTTTCTTCAATTATTCCTTTTTCTTCTTCATTCATTTCACCAAATATCAAATTGAAAAATGCAATTAATCTAGCTATCTTTGTTGCTAAAAAACCCATATTATTTTCTTCTATACTATCTTCTCTTATATCAAAAATATTAATATATGTATTTGAAGATGGTCCAATTTTTATAATAGTGCCTTTTAGTGCTTCACACAATTTTTCATATTCTCTATCTGGGTCTATAATATATTGATATATTCCAAATAATCTATATCTAAGTATCATTAATTTAGTATAGTACGATTTTCCTGCACCACTTGTCCCAAATATACACATATTGGCATTTTTATATTTACTAGTATTATATCTATCTATAAAAATTAATGAATTATTGTAAATACTAGTCCCTATAAATATACCTTCCTCTTCAAATATTGATGAAGATATGAAAGGATATGTACCAACTAAACCACTAGTTAATATATTCCTTCTTGAAGCTTCTTTTAACAAATTATTATTCTCCATACTTGGAGTACAAGCTATAAATGCTGCTTCTTGTCTAAAATATGCTCTTTTTGTTATTATTCCTTTTGCTTGACATAAACCTTCAATTTGATTGATTGAATATTCTAGTTCTTTTTTATTATTAGAGAAAAGATTCATATAAATATATAAATAATATAAATCTTCATTATTGACTTGTATCTCTTTTCTTATATATCTTGCATCATTATATGTAAAAGCTGCTATATCCGCATCTTGTCTATCTTTGGCTAATGTTTTTACTTCCAGTCCTACGTTCCCTATATGATAGGTTAGTTCTCGTATTACTTTATATACATCTTCTTTTTCATAAAATATAGAAATATTTATATTTATATTATTATTTATTATATCTTTTAATAATAAATCATTATGTTCCCTATTATAATTTACAACTAGTAAACTAGAATAATAAATATCATTTATTTCAATAAATTTTGGATTTGAAATGTTTATATAACTAGGGCTTATCATATCTTTTTCATTGATTGTTCCCTTATATAAATGTGTACCAAAAATATTTTTATTGTCTTTTTTTAGAAATTTTTCTAAAATATTTATCCCTTCTTTCTATTTTTTATTAAAAAAAGAATTTAATATATTTATAATTACATCTCTTTCTTTTATTTCAAATACACTATTACCACATCTTGCCAAACATTCTTTTATTTTGTAAAATTGATCGTTTAATTCGCTTATTATTATATTTTCATTATCATTTTCTTTTATTATTGGAGATTTTTTTATTAGAATAAAATAATTTTTACTTGAAGAACTTTTTTTAGAATTTAAATTATAGATATATTTAATATAATTTTCTGAAATATTAATTATTTCATTTGATTCTAATTTACATTTATCTTTTATTTTGGAAATATGATTAGATAAATCTTCTTTATTACTTTGAATAATAATTTGTATATCGAAATTACAAGTTTTTAAGAAAATTTTATAAGAATTTAATATTGATTCTTTTTCTAAATCGGATTTTAGATTAAAATTTATAGGTATAACTTTAATAATTTTTACATAATTACCATTTTTCATTTTTATAATTCCTTCTTCTATTATTCTTTCGAATGGTAACCAATTTTGTACTGAATTGATTTTTTTATCTATTTTTATCTTCCTTTCTTTTTATTTTATATTTTTATTATTGCATATTCAAAAGTTATTTGTCAACATATTTCGTGTATCATTTTTCGACATTTAAGTGATTTTTACTCATTTTTAATAAATAGTATTTTATTTAATTAAAATTAATTATGTAAAAATAGGTTCTATTAATACACTTATTTTATAGCTATTAATGAAATTTTAATAATAATAAATAATTAATAATTATATTTATTATTTTCTAAATTTTTTGAATATTTTTTTTTGTTTTGATAATAATATTATTATAAGGTTAATATTAGTTGAACTAAGAGTAATATTAGATTTAATTTTAAGTTTTTTATTATTCGAGCAAAGATAAATATTTGCTAATCATTGGTTAATATTTGTCGGCGATGAGAGTATATTATTTGTATGTAAGCTATAATATATTATGGTTAAATTATAGATATTATATTCGAAGTTAAGATTATTCTTGTATGTTTTTAGTGGTTTCTATTAGTCCTCCGAGGATGAATTTAGCTATTATGTGTGCATTAATAGTCGAGCAACTGATTAATATATATGGTGCATAGCTTATTTATATAGTAATATATATTAGGTTAGAAATTATGTATATTAGTTTTAGCTGAAGATTAATATTAGCTTTATAGCTAATAGCAGATAATAATTTTTTATTATCTGCTATTAATAATTCTAAATATCTAAATTTTTTACATATTTCGCATTTGTTTCAATAAATTCTCTCCTTGGTGCAATTTCATCTCCCATTAATATTGTAAATATTTCATCTGCTTTAATTGCATCTTCTAATTTTACTTTTACTAAGATTCTTGTTTCTGGATTCATTGTTGTATCCCATAGCTGTTCTGGATTCATTTCTCCTAACCCTTTATATCTTTGAATAGAAACTCCATCTCTCCCTATTTCCTGTAGATTCTTTTCCATATCTTCATCTGTATAACAATAAATATCTTTCATTCCTCTTTTCGATAGTTTATATAAAGGTGGTTGAGCTAAATAAACATTACCATTTTCTATAAGTGGTCTCATATATCTAAAGAAAAATGTTAACAATAAAGTTCTAATATGTGCACCATCAACATCAGCATCTGCCATAATTATTACTTTTCCATATCTAATCTTACTAATGTCAAAATCTGCTCCAATACCAGCACCTACTGCTAAAATAACAGGTTGCAATTTATCATTATTATATATTTTATCTGCTCTTGATTTTTCTACATTTAACATTTTCCCCCAAAGAGGTAAAATTGCCTGAAATTTTCTATCTCTTCCTTGCTTAGCACTTCCTCCAGCAGAATCTCCTTCAACTATGTATACTTCACATTCCTCAGGTATTTTACTACTACAATCTGCTAATTTTCCTGGTAGGGTAGTAGACTCTAAAGCATTTTTTCTTCTAACTAATTCTCTTGCTTTTCTAGCAGCTTCTCTTGCTCTAGAAGCACTTATACATTTTTCCAAAATTGCTTTCGCAACACTTGGATTTTCTTCAAGAAAAGTAGATAAAGCATCATTCACTAAACTTTGAACAATTCCTGTAACATTACTATTACCTAACTTTGTTTTAGTTTGTCCTTCAAATTGAGGCTCTCTTACTTTTACAGAAATAACTGCTGTTATTCCTTCTCTTATATCTTCTCCTTGAAGATTTCCATCTTTTTCTTTTAATATATTATGAGATTTTGCATAATCATTAAATGTTTTGGTTAAAGCTCTTTTAAATCCTTCTAAATGCGTTCCCCCTTCAACTGTATTAATATTATTAACAAATGAATAAATATTTTCTGAATATGCTGTTGTATATTGAAATGCAATTTCAACTGGTACTTCTCCATCTTTTTCTATATACACTGGTTTTTGATTTATTTTTTCTTTATTTTTGTTTAAATATTCAACAAATGAATTTAATCCACCTTCAAAACAGAACTCTGCTTTCTTAGGATTTTCTTCTCTCTTATCTTCAATACTAATAAATAATCCTTTTGTTAAAAAAGCCATTTCTCTAAATCTATTTTCTAGAGTTTCGTAATCATATTCTAATGTTTCAAATATTGTATCATCTGCTAAGAATCTTACTCTAGTACCTGTTTTATTAGAATCTCCTATTCTTGTTAATTTTTGAACAGTTTTACCTCTTTCAAACTTCATCTGGAAAATTCCTCCATCTCTTTGAATGGTAACTTCTGCCCAAGCAGATAAAGCATTAACAACAGATGCACCTACACCATGAAGTCCGCCAGAAACTTTATATCCACTATCTCCTCCAAACTTTCCTCCTGCATTTAATTGTGTATATACAGTCTCTGCTGCTGATATCTTTGTCTTTGAATGGATTTCTACTGGAATTCCTCTTCCGTTATCCTCAACTGAAATTACATTTCCTGGTTCTATTTCAATTTTTATTTTAGTACAATAACCAGCTAAAGCTTCATCAACACAGTTATCTACAATTTCATATACTAAATGATGTAACCCTCTAATTGATACACTTCCTATATACATTCCTGGTCTTTTTCTTACATGTTCTAGTCCGTCTAAAACTTGTATTTGCTCAGCTCCATATTCGTGTTCAAATTTTTCCATTGTTTTATCATTTCCTTTCTCTTAAATACTTATTTCTTTTTCAAAGTTATTGAAGAAATAATAAGTATATATTTATGTAAATTTAACAATTTCTCCTCTTTTTACAAAATAACTACTATAATTTTTGTTCTCTAGTTCCATTTTTTGTGTACATGTTATAATTACTTGAATATCTTCTATGTTTTTTAAGAAACTTTTTCTCCTTTTTTCATCTAGTTCGGACATAAAATCATCTAATAATAATATTGGATATTCCCCAATTTCTTCGTATATTACTTGTAGTTCGCAAATTTTTAAGGAAAGAATTGCTGTTCTATTTTGACCTTGTGATCCATATATATTTATTGGTTTATTGTCTATTTTTAATACAAAATCATCTTTATGTATACCTTTTGTTGTAAATCCTCTAATGATATCTATTTTTTCAGAATTATGTAACTTTTTTCTAAAATCTTCTTGATTTACATAATCAGATATGTATTCTATTTCTATTATCTCCCTTTTGTCAGTAATCTCACTATGAATTTCATTTATTTTACTTTTTATGATATTCATAAATTCATTTCTATATTTATATACTTTTTCTGCGTATTCAATAATTTTCTCATTCCATATTTCTAACATATCTATTGGTTTATTTTCTAATTTTATCTGTTTCAAATAATTGTTTCTCTGTTCTAAAAATTTTAAATACATATTTAAGTTATATACATAAGCTGGTTTTAATTGTCCTATCATCATGTCTAAAAATCTTCTTCTTCCTGCAGGACCGCCCTTTAGAATATTTATATCATCTGGTGTAAAAATAACTATATTAATATTGCCTAATAACTCACTTAATTTTTTTATCCTTACTCCATTAATTTTAATATTCTTTTTATTTGACAATTCGTAATCTACTTTACCATTTCTATCACTTTTTTCATAGTCTATACTGATTTTTGTATAAGTTTCACCTAATTTTATTACTTCTTTTTCTTTATTAGTTCTAAAAGACTTTCCTATAGAACATAAAAATATGGATTCTAATATATTAGTCTTCCCTTGTGCATTATCTCCAAAAAATATATTAATTCCTTTGTTTAATTCTAAATCTAAATCTTTATAATTCCTAAAATTTTGTAATTTTATATTACTTATCAACATATTGTGCCTCAACTGTGGAAAACATTATTCATTTTTAATCTTTTAATCTAATTGGTAAGATCATATATATATAATCTCCATCATCTACTGGTCTTATTATACATGGAGATATGCTTGTCCCAAAATCTATAAATACTTCTTCATCATCAATTGCTCTTAATGCATCTAAGAAATACTTTGGATTAAAACCTACCTCTAGATTTTTTCCTTCTGTAGAAACATATATTTCTTCCTTTGCGTCTCCTGTTTGATTAGTACAAGAAATTGTTACTTTTCCTATATCTATCATCACTTTAACAGGATATTTCTTTTCTTTTTCTATGCTAGAAGATGAAATTAAACTAATTCTTTCAAAACAATTCTGTATAATATCCTTATTTACTCTTATTCTAGTCTCCCAATTTTCTGGTATAACGCTAGAATAATTTAAAAATTCACCATCTAATAATCTTGTAACAATTTTACAATTTTCCATTTCAAATAAAGCTTGATTTTTTGCAACTCCAATTTTTATTGTATCAAATGAATCTAATATTATTTTATTAATTTCATTTAAAGTTCTTCCAGGAATCACAGCTGTAAAATCATTTATTTTAGATTGTAAAAATCTACTTTTCCATGCTAGTCTAAAACCATCAACAGCAACTAAGTTTAATTTATTATTTGATATTTCAAATAAACATCCTGTGAAAATAGGTCTGTTTTCTTCCGTACTTACAGCAAAAATTGTTTTTCTTATCATATCTTTTAAAGCATTTTGTTCTATTTCTATAGAATTTTCTATATTAATTTGAGGTAGTTCTGGAAATTCTGTTGGATTCATTGTTGCAAGTTTATATAAAGAACCTTCACATTCTATTACTAAAAGATTTTTTTCATTTAGTTCTATATTTATTTCTGTGTCTGGTAATTTTCTAATTATTTCACTAAACATTATAGCATTAACTACTGTTGCTCCTTGTTCTTTTACTTCACATTCTATTATATATTCTATACCTATTTCTAAATCATATGTAGTTAATTTTACTTCATTTTCATTTGTTTGAATTAGTATACCTTCTAAAATAGGCATTGTTGTTTTAGAAGCTACAGCTTTTGTTACGGAATTAAGTGCTTTAAGGATTTTATCCTTTTCACAAATTATTTTCATTTTGTCATCGTCTCCTTTATAAATATTAAATATAATTAGCAGTAGTAGTATTAGGTTATGTGGATAATGTGGATAACTATGTGTATAGTTTATTTCCCTATAAAAATTGATGTTGATACTTTTGTGGAAAAATCATAAAGTTATCTACAGGGTAAAATTTAAAAGTGTGGATAATAAAGTTTTCAACATGTTATTAACAGGTTATCAACATAGGGGTGTGTATATCCAATGTAAAACTTCCCTAAGAAGATTTTGCTATTAATTCTGCAAACACAAATTTTTACAAACATAATTTTAAAAAAATCAATGTATTAATTTAAATATAAACTATTTATCAGTTAGTAATATGTTTTTCACACTTTCCACAATTAGTTTTGTATTTTGATTTTCTTTTATTTCTTGTTCTATTTTATTACAAGCATGCATTACAGTTGTATGATCTCTCTTACCAAAGTCCTTTCCTATCTGAGGCAAAGACATTTGAGCAACATTTCTACATAAGTACATAGCAATTTGTCTAGGAAATGCTATATCGTTAGAACGTTTTGAACCTTTTAATTCTTTTGCGCTTATATTAAAATACTTTGCAACAGTTTCTTGAATGAAATCAGAAGAAATTACTTTATCTTGTTGAGAAACTATATCATTAATTGCTTTTTCTGCCATTTCCATTGTAATAGGACTATTTGTTAAGGAAGATTTTGCAATCAATTTATTTAAGGTTCCTTCTAATTCCCTAATATTAGAATCTATTCGCGTTGCTATATTTGATAAAATTTCATCATCTATTATGATATTATCTAATTGTGCTTTTTTTCTTAATATGGCTAAACGTGTTTCGTAATCAGGATTTGATATATCAGCAATAAGTCCCCATTCAAAACGAGATTTTAATCTATCTTCTAATAATTGAATATCTTTTGGAGGTCTATCGCTTGAAATTATTATTTGTTTTCCACTTTCATGTAATGTATTAAAAGTATGAAAAAACTCTTCTTGAATTCTTTCTTTACCAGCAATAAACTGGATATCATCTATTAATAATACATCTATATTTCTATACTTAGTTCTAAATTGTTCATTTTTATTATCCTTAATTGCATTAATAAGTTGATTAGTAAATTTTTCTGAGGTTACATATAAAATTTTTGAATCTCGGTTTTTTCTTAGTATTTCATTTCCAATAGAATGCATTAAATGTGTTTTTCCAAGACCAACGCCGCCCATAAATAAATAACGGATTATACGAAGTTGCTGGAGCTTCTGCTACTGCTAAAGCAGCTGCATGAGCAAATCTATTATTGTTACCAACTACAAAAGTATCGAAAGTATATTTTGGATTTAATGTAGAATTGGAATAACCACTAGTAGTGTCTACTGTAGAATTAGAATTACTAGACAAATTAGATTCTTGGACTTCATCTTTTGCAATAATAGTAACAGAACACTCTTTATTTGTAATAAAGTTAAATGTATTTGTTAGTAAATCATGATATCTTGACTCAATTGCATCTCTTTGAAATGTTGAGCTTGCAAGTAAAATTATGTTACCATTATCAGCGCTTTGTATCTCTAAGTTTTTTATCCAGGTTTCATATGAAATTTTTGTGGTCTCATCTTTTAAAAGTTCTTTTGCTTTAGTTAAAAGTTCATTTAATTCACTTTGCATTATATTTTCAGTCCTTCCAAAATTCTAAAATGAATGTAGAAACATTACTTATCCACAATTTTATCCACATATGTTGATAAATATCCACACATGTGGAAACAGCAGTAAATAAAGGGTTTCTACAAATATACAACAAGAAAAAATACTTTTGTTTTCTTATATTTTCTATAATAATAACAGACATATAAAAAGAAAGTCAATATAAAAAGAAAATTTTGTTGTAAATTTGTTTTTTAGTATTGACATAACTACGTATGTTAATGTATAATTGTAACATTATCGAATAAAATGAAATAATCCGTTTAGAACGGCTTATATAAATAGGAGGTGCAATAATGAAGAGAACTTTTCAACCCAAAAATAGACAAGAACAAAAAGAACATGGTTTTATGAAAAGAATGAAAACTAGAGCTGGAAGAAATGTTTTAAAGGCGAGACGTGCAAAAGGAAGAAAAAAATTAAGTGCTTAAATTTTAGAGCCATTAAGAAATGGCTCTTTTTGTAATTATTAATAAAGAGTGAGTTTTATGAAAAAGATATTAACGTTAAAAAAAAATTATGAATTTAGTTATGTATTAAATAAAGGAAAATCTTATTATGGTAACCAGATAATAGTATACATAAGTAAAAATAAAAAAGATACTAATATACTTGGAATAGCCATAAACACTAAGCTTGGTAAAGCCGTAAAAAGAAACAGAGTAAAAAGATTAATTAGAGAAAATTATAGAATAATTAATAAAGACATTGAGCAAGGTTATAATATTGTTTTTTTATGGAATAAAAATAAAAACATAAAACAAGCTAATTATTTTGAAATAAAAAAAGATATGAAAAATATTTTTAAAAGAGCAAAGCTGATGAAATTATGAAAAAAGTAACGATTTTTTTTATTAAAGTGTACAAAAAATTTATTTCACCCATGTTTAAATCTATGGGGATAGAGTGTAAATATTATCCGACTTGTTCAGAATATACTGTTCAAGCAATTGAAAAGTATGGATGCATAAAAGGGATATATTTAGGAATAAAAAGAATATTAAAGTGTAATCCATTTTCAAAAGGTGGATATGACCCTTTAAAATAACAAAGGAGGATATATGGGATTATTATCAGATCTTTTTGGATATTTATTAAATATATTATATAATGTATTTAATAATTATGGTATAGCTATAATATTATTTTCTATAATATTGAGAATAATTTTAGTTCCTATAACAATTAGCCAACAGAAATCAATGAAAAAAACTTCTAAGATACAAAAGGAAACTCAGGAAATTCAAAAGAAATATAAGAATAATCAAGAGAAATTAAACCAAGAAATAATGGAATTGTATAAGAGAGAAAAGATGAATCCTTTTAGTGGATGTTTAAGTGCTATTATACAAATAGTTATAATTTTATCTGTATTTTGGTTAGTTAGTCAACCATTAACTCATATGAAACATGTTCAAGAGTTAGATATATATAAAGAATATGAAAAAAGAGTAGAAGAAAGTAGTAATAAATCGTCATATAAAGAGATAGCAATAATAAATGCTGCGGAATCTGACTATCAAGAAATAACAAATAACTTACAAAATGATAATATAGAAGATAGAGAACAATTAGAGAATAAGAAAAAAGAATTAGAAAATTTAAGATTAAATATGGATTTTATAGGTTTAGATTTGAGTAAAGTTCCAACACAGAGTTTAAATGATTATAAAGTATATATTATACCTATTTTATATGTAATATCTTCTTTTATTTCTATCAAAATGACTACTAATATGCAAAACGATAAAGATAAAAATGAGAAGGAATCAGTTAAAGAAGGAGATTCAAATGAATTAGAAGCAATGCAAAGCATGAATAAGAGTATGTCATATATGATGCCTATTATGTCAGTATCAATTGCTTTAATAGCACCATTAGGATTAGCTTTATACTGGTTAGTAAGTAATGTTTTAATGATTATAGAAAGAATAATTATTCAAAAAATTATGAATTCTAAGGAGGAAAAAGAAAATGCTTGAGAGTATTATTTCCGAAGGAAAAACAACAAACGAAGCAATTGAAAATGGATTAAAAAAATTAAATGTTTCTAAAAATGATGTAGAAATAAAAATTTTAGAAAATACAGAAAAGAGAAGTTTTTTTAGTATATTAACTCCAAGAGTTGTTAAAGTTGAATTAAAAATAAAAGAGAAAAAAGAAAATAATATCATCAAAAAAGAAAAGAAGCCTATTACAAATATAGAAGATAGAAAAATAATATTAGAAGACTTTTTGAAACAATTTATAGAAAAATTACCTAATAATGAAATAGGATATAAGATTAATATTGTTAATAATGAAATTTTAGTTGAATTAAATGGAAAATATGCAGGAAAATTAATTGGATATAGAGGAGAAAACTTAAATGCTTTACAAATAATTTTATCAAACATAGTGAATAAAAATTTTGAAGATAGGGCGAAAGTTTTATTAGATATCGAGGGTTATAGAGAAAAAAGAGAAAGAACATTAGAAGAGTTAGCAATTAAAATATCAAAGACAGTTATAAAAACAGGAAAATCAATTACATTAGAGCCAATGTCTGCTTATGAAAGAAAAATAATACATAGTAAATTACAAGAAAACAATAATATTGATACACATAGTATTGGAGAGGAACCAAATAGAAGAATTGTAATTTCAAAAAAATAATTGAATAATAAATCGGAAGTCAAAGTTCGGATTTTAGTTTATAGATATTAATTATTAAACTGATCTCTAACTTTGATTTTTTTAAAATTAGGAGGGAAAAATATGGAGACTATTGTTGCAATTTCTACTGCAATGGGAAACGGTGGAATAGGGATAATAAGAATGAGTGGAAAAGAAAGTTTTAAAATATTGAAAAAGATTTTCAAACCTAAAAATAATAATTTTGACGATATAAAAGGATATAACATAAAATTCGGATATATTGTAGATTCTGAAACAGATGAAATAATAGATGAAGTATTAGTATCGTTTTTTAAATCACCTAAGAGTTATACAACTGAAGATATGTGTGAAATTAATTCACATGGTGGATTGATTGTTCAAAAACTAATATTAGAAGAATGTTTAAAAAATGGAGCAAATCTTGCGCAGCCAGGTGAATTTACTAAAAGAGCTTTTTTAAATGGTAGAATTGATTTATCTCAGGCTGAATCTGTAATTGATTTAATTAATTCAAAAACTGAAAAAGAGGCAAAAGCGTCTATTAATCAGCTAGAGGGAAGCTTATCAAAGAAAATCGAGGAAATAAGAATTGATTTATTAGATATTATGTCAGATATAGAAGCTACAATCGATTATCCAGAATATGATATTGAGGAAGTCACAAATAATAGAGCAATAAAAGAATTGAGTAATATATTGGAAAAATTAAAGGCTTTAGAAAAAAGCTTTGAAACTGGAAAAATATTAAAAGAAGGAATAAAAACAATAATAATAGGAAAACCAAATGCTGGAAAGTCTTCACTATTAAATTTGATTCTTGATGAGGAAAGAGCTATTGTAAGTGATATTGCAGGAACTACAAGAGATACAATCGAGGAATATATTAATTTAAAAGGAATACCGTTAAAACTAATTGATACGGCAGGTATTAGAGAGACAAGCGATAAAATAGAAGAAATTGGTGTAAATAAATCAATTAGTTTAGTGAATAAAGCAGATTTGATAATTTCGATTTTTGATAATTCAAGAGAATTAGAGAAAGAAGATTATAAAATATTAGAATTGATAAAGAATAAGAATTCAATTATTGTTCTAAATAAAAATGACTTAGGGAAACATGTATTAGATGAGAAAGAAGAAATATTAAACTTACAAATTCCTGTTGTAAAAATGTCTGCTAAGTTAGGTGATGGTATACAGGATTTATATAATAATATAAATAATATGTTCAATATAGGTGATATTGAATTAGATAATTCGATGGTAATAACAAATGCTAGACATAAAAATCAAATAAAAAAAGCAGAATGTAATATAAAACAGGCAATAAATACAATAAAGCAAAATTTACCAATTGATATAACTGGGATTTATATTAAAGAATCACTTAGTGATTTAGGTACAATTACTGGGCAAAATGTGTCAGAAGATATAATAAATGAAATATTTTCAAAATTCTGTTTAGGTAAATAAAGTGAAATTTAATATATAATTAAATAAAAAAGAAAAATAATTAAAAAATAATTAATTAAAAAGAAAATAAAAAATATCATTAAAATGAAAAATAAAGAAAAAATAAAATGAAAACATAAAATTATATATAATAAATAAAAAAATAAAAGTAATGA
>ENA-ORLW01001981-ORLW01001981.1-human-gut-metagenome-genome-assembly--contig:-NODE-1981-length-19886-cov-3.142006_pt1 | contig 19886 bp, 16 predicted proteins | sample MGYA00243017_ERZ508829 | MGnify/ENA primary metagenome ERZ508829 (study PRJEB26277, sample SAMN04329776) | human gut metagenome | biome: human-associated habitat | host: Homo sapiens | place: USA...
CAAAGGCCCGCGGCTGGGAACGAAAGCTCATTCTTGCATGTCTCTTGCATGATGCCAGCGAGGCTTATATTGCAGATATTATCCGCCCGGTAAAGCCGTATCTTACCAATTATCTGGAAATCGAAGATCAGATCATGTCTGTGATCTGGCAGCATTTTCAGCTTGAACTGACACCGGAAGAACATAAAAAATGGAAGCAGATCGATGACGAGATCCTGGATTCCGAGTTAAAAGAAATGTTTTCCGGAGAAGCAGAAAGGATTCCTGTTCCACTCAGATCCGCGCCGGATTTCAGCGAACGTCCACATGGGGAAGTGGAAGAAGAATTTATCAGAATTGCTGAAGAACTGCTGAATTGATCCCCCCGAACCGCCCAAAAAACCAGGACATCACTGCCCTGGTTTTTTGTTTCAATGTTTATTTATCCTCATCAAGAAATGCGAGTAAAGATGACTCTTTCGGAACAGATCATCCTGAAATCTCCACAGTAAGAATAAAATCACCACAACAGCCACAACAATTCCAATGAGCAGCCACTGCATGGATGAAAGCATGCTGATGTTAAAGCAGCGGATATTGATCCACATCTGATTGATGTTGGCATTTCCTTCATCATCAAAATACAGCATAACCGCACTTCGGCTGATCTCTTCCTCACTGGGATACTGGGCAGAAAGCTGGCGGTGCGCCTGCTCAGCCGGTGCGGTGATGACATAGTCCTCATCACTGTTGTCACCGGAGAAGAAATATCCTACCGGATATTCGATGGTATCTTCTTCATCCTCTTCCGCACCGTAAGTCCAGTCCAGATAGTCAAATATCACATCGCTGTCACCGCCTGCGATGGCAGAAGTGTATCCAATGTAATACATATTGCGGACAGCATTATCCGGTCTTGACAGGAAGTTGATAAATGCCTCCGCCGCCTGTTTCTTGGCAGCGTCTTCCCCGATGCCGCTCTTCAGCATCACCCAGCCATCAAACCACAGGTTGGTACACTCCTCCGGCACGGCCCAGTCCAGATAAAAATCGTCATCCTCTGCCTGATCCATGGTATACACGCCATCTCCTGACCACTGCAGGTTGGCAACTACTTTCCCGGTGATCATATCTGCTTTTCCACTGTCAGTCTCGAAGGAATACACATTCTGACGAATTTCTTTCAGCTTCTGTTCTGACTCATCAATGGTCTCCTTACGGGTGTCATTCATGATCGCGGACAGTTGTTCGTGATAATCGCTGCTGTTTCTATACGTTTCACTGTTCAGCAGATCTTTATTGAGAATTGCCAGCGTTGGGAAGTAAGCATCACGCACATTATCCTTTATGGTTACCTGACGGTAGAATTTCTCATTTTCCAGAATGCTCCAGGTAGAAGCCTCCTCTTCCGTCACCTCCTCCGGGTTGTACACCATACCGGTGATGCCCCACATATAACCTGCCGCATAATCAGACCACGGCTCTCCATCGATCTCATTTTCACGGAACACACGATCAATGTATGGAGAAACTCCATTCACATAGTAATTATTTTCATCAGAGGTATCAAAAAACTCATCGGATAAGGGCTCCAGCTTATTTTCTTTCATAAGCTTCATGATCATGTAGTCCGACGGGCACACCAGATCATACTCATTTCCAAGATTTAACTGACTGTACAGCTCCTCGTTGGTTCCGAAGGTGGAATACTCCACTTTCACAGGAACTCCATAGGTCTCGTAATACCACTCTTCAAAATCAGATACCAGCGAATTCTCTCCGAAGATATCTTCGCTTGGGAGATCTATCAGTTCGTCATCCTCCCAGCCGCCTTCATCAATGTATTCCTCCCAGTTGCATACCCGGAGAACAACAGGCTTTTCCATATCTTTTGCAGCTGCCATTGTGGTCAGCGGAGCTGCAAACGTTCCAACGATTACGGAAAACCCCGTCCCCACTGCAAACGCGCGGACAGTCAGCTTCTTATAACGTCTATCTCTCATTTTCCGCACCTGCCTTTCTGTCAGCCAGAAGATTCCATGCAAGCACGCCCGCTACGATCACTACAAAGATCAGTGTTGACAATGCCCACAGTGCAGTCTTGATTTCTGTGTGCGAACCCTTGGTGGCATTTACCACGTCGGTACTGATCGTATCGTAGGGAGATGTCTTGGTGTAAGTCGTAATAAAATAATCATCCAGTGACAACGTGACAGACAACATAAATCCGGATGTAATGCCCGGCATGATTTCGCGCACAATCACGCGCCACAAAGCCTGTCTGTGATTGCAGCCAAGGTCCAAAGCTGCTTCATATAAATTCGGATCCATCTGTTTTAATTTCGGCAGCACCGACAAATACGCAAATGGAGCGCATAATACCGTCTGTCCGACAAGCAGCGGCAGATACGTGTCCTTGTCCACACCAAACAAAACAATCATCAAAACGCAGATACTAAAACCGGTTACAACTTCTGCATTGGCAATTGGAATCTGATTCAAAAAATTGATGCACTGCCCGCTTTTTTTCCCAGCGTAAAAGGAACCGATTGCACCAATGGTTCCAAGAAGAGTGGACAAAAAAGCAACCGTAACCGCTAAAAGAAGCGTTCCGCCAATCATATGGAGCAGTTCCTTCGTGGTAAATAATGTGACATAATGCTCCAGTGAAAAACCACGAATCGCACCAATCATCGTAGAACTCGTAAAACTGTAAACAATCAGCACAAGAATCGGTGCATACAAAAACACAAATACACAAAAAAGCCAGAGTCTTTGTCCTAATTTTTTCACCATATGCCACCTCCTCTTGCTTCCACTTCCTGCTTCTTTGCAAAACGGTCCGTAATCCATGTCACAAAGAACATTAAAATAAGAAGAAGGATTGAAATCATGGAGCCATTGTGCCAGTCATACGCATTGAAATAACTGCCGATCAGGCTTCCCATAATATAGGTACTGTTATAAATCATATCTAACACAACATAATTTGTCATCGCCGGCAAAAATACCATTGTCACACCACTGATAATCCCCGGTAACGTCATCGGAATCATGACCCGCCAGAACACATGGAAAGACGATGCGCCTAAATCAGCCGCTGCTTCCGGAAGACTGTCATCCAATTTTGATATCGTTGTGTACAGGGGCAGAATCATAAAGGGAAGAAAATCATACACCATGCAGAGTATCGTATTGAAAAACGGATACATCGCAAGATTTCCCTCCATGACATCTAAAATTTCTTTGACAGCCGTAATGCGCAGCGTAAAATTAATCCACATTGGCATCACAAGCAAAATCACATAGACCGGTCCCCGTTTCAGATTGCCCCGTGCCAGTATATAAGCAGTCGGATACGCAATCAATAAACAGACAATCGTTGTTGTAACAGCAATCATAAGGCTGTAAAACAAAGTTCCCATGGTTTTCCCATCGACAAAAAACTCACGAAAATTTTCCCATGTAAACTGTCCCTCTCCATTCGTAAGTGCATAATATAAAATAACAAAAAGCGGCAATACCACAAACACAAGCAGAAAAACAAGGTAGGGGATCCGAAGCTGCTTCCTTGAAAATTTAATCATCCCGCGCCCCCTTATTTATCACTTCATATGTTATTTTTTCATCCGGCACTACCACACTGACATAGTCGCCCATATTCCACAGCCACTCGTCATCCACATAATAATCCACATCATTTTTGCTTCGGATTTTATATTTGTAGTGGTCGCCTTTATATATAATAGAAATAATATTTCCTTCAACAAATCCTTCTGCCGGGTCATCACTTAAATTTGCATCTGCCGGCAAAAAGGACTCCATATCATGAATTCCTTCTGTATTTTCCGGCACCTTTCCTGAAAAAAGTTTTGTCAAATCCGGTTTCCTGCTGCCGTCCACAAATAGAACATGTCCACTCGCATCCATCAGTCCCTCGTAATGGTTGATGTTCTGATTATACGGCATAACATGAATCCCCTGCGGTTTGATATCGATTCCGACCTTCGTGCCTGCTTCAATTGCTTCCTCATTCTGCGCTACAATTTCACTTTTTCCGGAATAAATAACAATCTCATGAAACGTTCCCTTGAACACGGAGGAATGAACTTTTCCTTGTATTTTTCCATCTCCTGCCGGGCAAAGAATAACCGACTCCGGTCGAATCACAGCCTCAACATGGTCGCCAAGCGGAAAATTCTCCTTGCAGCCAAACTCCACCCCGTGAATTGAAAGCCTGCAGTCACCGACCATTTTGGCATCAAAAATATTGCTCTCGCCAATAAAATCGGCGACAAATGCATTTTCCGGCACCTTATAAATATCTTCCGGTTTTCCCGCCTGCTGAATTTTTCCATCCGCCATAACCACAACCTTATCTGAAAGAGCCAGAGCTTCCTCCTGGTCATGAGTAACAAAAATAAATGTAATGCCAAGCTCTTTATGCATTTCCTTTAATTCAAACTGCATTTCTTTCCGCATCTTGTAATCTAAGGCTCCAAGTGGCTCATCTAACAAAAGAATTTCCGGCTCATTAACAATTGCTCTCGCAATCGCAACACGCTGCTGCTGTCCGCCGGACAACGTAGAAATTTTTCTTTTTTCAAATCCTTCTAAATCAACCACTTCCAACACTTTTTTTACCTTTTCCCGAATCACTTCTTTCGGCACTTTTTTCATTTTCAAGCCAAAGGCAATATTGTCATAAATATTGAGATACGGAAATAGGGCATACTTCTGAAACACCGTATTGATTGGGCGTTTCGCCGGTGGAAGTTTGCTGATATCTTTTCCGTGTAATAAAATTTCTCCCCCGGTCGGCTGTTCAAAGCCGCCAATCATACGCAATATCGTCGTTTTTCCGCAGCCGGACGGTCCCAAAAAGGTAACAAATTCCCCTTTTTTTATCGTAAGGGAAAAATCCTTGATAACGGGCGTGTCCTTTTCATAACACTTTTTTACATGACGCAATTCAATGATATTATTTTCTGTAGTCATCTTTGTACCTCGCAAGCAAATTTGCCGTTATTATAGCGTATTTGGTGGACAAAAATCAAGTGCATCATGGAATACTGTCCGCCACACACAGCATTCCCCATCCTACTCTGTCATTTGGAAAGGTTTCAAATGCTCTTGTTCTCCTGGCCCCCCGGATTAGGTAGGCTTTTACTTTCTGACCGTATAAGTATGAATCGTTTCCACTGATAATCCCATACTGCATTAAGAGGGCGGCGCTTCCGGTGACAAATGGACACGCCATTGAAGTTCCGCTTTTTCTCGTATATCCACCACCGGGTGCACAGGACAAAATATCGACACCCGGCGCTGCCAAATCCGGCTTGCTTTGATTGCAGCAGACATAACCGCGCCCGGAAAAGGGTGCATAGGTGTCTGTATTCGCATCGTATGCGGCTACGGTAATTGGCCGTCTGGCAGTTGAGGGAATGGTAAGCGTAAGTGCTGATTCGGAAACTAAAAATCCGGTTTCTTCATTAATTTGTGCACCGCTTGGCATCCAAAAATCAAAACGCCCATCCACCAGTTGTTTAGGCGTGAGTGTTAATTTCCAGATACCGCCCTGAATCATTGTCCGGTCATATGCGGGGATAATTTCCAGATAAATTTCCTGCAAAATCTGATAGGGAGACGGCTCACCAAAATACCATAAAATTTCCATTCCATCCTGCAAAGAGCGAAAGGTTCCTGCCGTTTCCTCCGATACGACAATCTGACTTCCGGATGGTGTTGTTAATGTAATTTGATAAGAATCCACATACTGCTTCCACAATTGAATGGACAGACTTGTTTCATAGGGAGAAACGCTAAACTCCACAACTTTCTCTCTGCTCTCCTCTAACTGCCCGGAAGCGTGCCGCCGCAAATTGCCCTCGTTGCCGCTGCCAATGCAGATTGTTGTGCGCCCCACTAAAGCTGCTTCATCCAAATACGTTTCCAATAATGACGTACCGGTATGTGAACCATAATTATTTCCATAACTTAAATTTAAGGCAAGCGGCTGGTTTCTTTCTGCTGCAAGACGAATACAAAAATCAATTGCCTGCATCAGTTCTGCCGTCTGCGGAAAATCTCTTTGCGTCCTGCCGCCTAATTTCACAATTAATAGCTGTGATTCATACGCCACACCGCGATTTTCTCCCCGGCTGGCACGTCCATTGCCTGCTGCAATCCCGGCAACATGTGTTCCATGTCCGCTTGCATCCACTGCCGGCGCAGGACCTACTGCTTGTAACAATTCATTTATTTTTTCTTCCGAATAAAACAAGCCGAAGGAATAACCGGACGGTGGCATAAGCTCCATTTTGCCCTCATTTACCGCCGTCTGGTCCCAAATTCCCACGATTCTTGTTGTTCCATCTTCCTTTCGAAAATCCGGATGATAAATATCAATTCCGGAATCTATGATTCCTACCAGAATACCCTGTCCGGTCAGAGAAAGGGGCTCCCTCTGTACGGGAGGAATGCACGATACCAGTTTTCCTTCGTATACGGCAAAAGACAACGCCTTTGGCTTTTCGATATATTCTACCTGTGGTTCTTCTGCCAACGCTCTCAACTGTTTTTCTGTCACTTCTAAAACAGCGTACCCTCGTAACAGCGGCGTCGCCCGCTCATAGTTACCTGCCAATTGCAAAAGTTCTCCGGAATACCGAATAATCACCTGCCACAACTTTTCTTCCGGGTCATAACCGGCAGATAAATTTTCGCTTTTTTCTCTTGTATCTTCTGAGACATCTAAAGACAACTCCAGTAAATTTTCTATTTTAGGATCCGACATCTCAGTTTTTTCTCCTTCCATAATCATATGCACGCCGAAGCTTTTGTAGTGCTTTTTTTTCAATCCGGCTCACATAGCTGCGCGAAATACCAAGCTGTTTGGCAATTTCACGCTGTGTAATTTCCGGATGTTTCGGTGTTCCCTTTCCCTCGGACACACCATAGCGGAGGCGGATAATTAACTTTTCTCGTTCCGTCAGATTTTTCTCAATATAACCGTATAACTTTTCAATATTTTCTTCCTTTTCCATCCGCTCCGGAATATCCTCGTCGACACTCTCCAATACATCCAAAAATCGAAGCGCATTTCCCTCACCATCATCCCCGCTAATCGGCTCATACAAAAAAATTTCCCGCGCCCGCTTCTTATCACTTCGAAATGTCATCAACAATTCATTGTCGATACAGCGGGACGCATACGTCGCTAACCGAACGCCCTTCCCCATTCGATATGTGTCGACCGCTTTAATCAGTCCAATTGTCCCTATGGAAATCAAATCATCGACACTATGGTCAGAATTGCTGTATTTCTTCACCAGATAGGCAACCAGCCGAAGATTTCGTTCAATCAGAATATTTCTTGCCTCTCTGTCACCCTGTTCCCATCTCTCAATTGCTTCATTTTCTTCCTCTACACTTAAAGGCTGTGGAAATGACTGCATGATACACCTCAGAGATTGTCGTTACTTTCATCCTATGTAATTTTTTGTCCATAAGTGCCTGGACGTAAAAAAAAAGAGATGTCCTCGGGGCATCTCCTTTTTTAGGATAAACTTCTCTACAAACCACGAATAATATTCAAATAATCTTGGCGTTGATCTACGACTGCATATACAATCACTTGCTTATTTTCCTCATGAATTTTATAAAATACTAAGTCTTTTTCTAAAATAAGCACTTTATACCCTTGTCTCTTAAGAATAAGATATCTTGGCTCGGTTCCAATATATGGATCATCTCCTAATTCAAGAATTCGTTTTTCAATCTCGTCAAGTTTCTCAAGTGCTGCTGTATTTCCAAAATTTTGAGCAATATACAAAATTATTTTTCTGATACTTGCATCGGCTGTATCAGTCCTTATTACCGCATACTTCATCATCACACCTCCTGAAGCATTTTTCTCAAATCATCAAATGTTTCCGTTATTGGAGCAACTCTGCCATTTTTAACATCATCTTCCGCTTCAGCTAATACTTCTAATAATTCTATTCTTGCTTTCATATTTTTATATTCTTCATAGGAAAGTACAACCGTATCGCCTCTGCCATTTACTGTAATAATCACTGCTTCTTTGTTTTCCTTACACAGTTTTGATATTTCAGAATAATGATTTCGCAAATCAGCAGATGGTCTTATTGTTTCTTGTAATGTCAATATATTAGTCACCTCCGTGTATAATATATGCAAATTATATCATCTTTTGTATATATATTCAATATCGGATGTTGTGCTGTTTGTTTGTGTCAAGTGTTCGTTGGCACTTTTTTTGTTTTCCGTAATACAAAGGAACCGGCAGTGAACAATTGTCACAATAAATCTTAAATTACCATCAGCGTATAAATCACACATACGCTTCATCATTAAGCCCCTGCTGCATAAGACGAACTTTCGCCTTTTTACTGCTGTAGAGTTTTGTCACTTTCGTATTTTTGTTGTAGGAATAATAAAAAAGTTCACCTTTCTCATTTACAAATTCACCAATCCAGGTACCGTTTTGCGTTACATCCAGTATCATTCCTGTACGCACGGTCCAATTGTGCATGCCACACTGATTGCCGTCATTATATCCATTTCCATAATTCTTCAAAAAAGAACTTAGTTCTTCCTCATAGGTAATCGACTTCCCGGTCTTTTTATTTAAACTTACAACAACATAATTTTTGTCGTATGAAATTTCCTGATATGCTCCAATTTTATACTGATAATCTACTGCTAATTGCAAATACATTGTATTGCCGATAAAATAGAGCTTATCAATATGCATTGAATGGAATGCATCTGTGGAAAACTTCTCTTTTACACACTGCATTAATACATCCATTGAAATCAGGTTTGTTTTCTTCTTCTTTGCCGTATCATAACAGACAATCCACTTTTCTGTTGGAACATACAGTTTTTTACCGGAAACGCCAACCTGTGTATCTAACTTTTCATGATCATCATAACGGTAGCGTTTTGACTCATACTGCGAAGCCTTATTTACTATTTTTTTACGTTTTCCGGTAGACAGATTTAACTGGTAAAAAGCTTCATCAATTTTTTTATAACAACTCTTAAACCGCGAGTAATAAATGCAGTTGCCAATCTTTGCAGTAAGCCCCGATGCATCCTTTGCAACATTAATACTGCTGTAATAGACAGGCTTTCCGGTAAGTGATTTTTTCTGTTTCGTTTTCTTATTATAAGATACAATCGAATTGTTTATGCGATAGACAACTTTTTTATCCGTCGCATAAAGGAACTCCCGCCATTCGTAGACATAAAACAATTTCTTTTTCTTCTTCACTTTTAACTTTCCGTTTTTTTGACTCAAGGGAACCTGCCATACATAACCGGTCGATGAATCTTTCTGATTTACTTTGTAATAATAGATATAACTTTTCGTCTTGTAAATTTCCCTCATTGAATACTCTTTTTTAATCAATGTGTACTTTTTCTTTTTACTGCCATCCTTTCCATAGAGTTCAATTCCGTCTTTGTAATTACTGCAGTAAACATACTTTTTGCCGGTGTACGGATTCGCTGTCTTTGCTTTTGAAACCGCCGCCTGCGGTAAAATCGTAGAAAGTACAAAAACCATGCAAACCCCTATTTTGCTGATTTTTTTCATCATATACATCATCCTCCTTCTCGGGTTGTTTCTATAAAGAATACGATTGAAAATGGTAAAATGTTGCAGCTTTAAAAATCTTTTTTCCCTTTTTTTCTCCCTGATGTGGTACAATGGAAAAAGACAATTTCCGGCGACTGCCGGTTAAGGGAGGTACATATGAACAAAAAAGAAATCGCAGAAATCAAAAAACGATTTACAAAAACAAAATGCAGTTTCACGCGGCTCTGCGGATGTTACGTGGATGCTGACAAGCAAAAACGCATGACTTTAAAGGAAGCGTTTTTAGGCCTTCCGGAAGAAGAAATGTTTAAATACATTGACATTTTCCGCAAAACACTTTCCGGCTCCATCGGAAAAACACTTCTGAATATGGAGTTTCCAACCGAACAGGAAACAAAAGAAGATGGCACACAGGTATTTTTAATTAAACTGTTACAAAGCAAACTGACCGATGATGAATTGCTGGATGCCTTTTACGACAAAGTAATTGAAAATTACGGCTATCCGGAAAATTATTTTATTATTTTGGTTCATGACGCTTATGATATTCCGAAAATCACAACAGACGGCATTGAAAATTTTGATGCATCGGAATATGTGTATGACTACATTCTTTGCAGCATCTGTCCGGTTAAGCTGACAAAACCGGGACTTTGCTACAATGCAGAGACCAACCACATCCAAGACCGAATTCGCGACTGGCTCGTACAGCCGCCGGAACTTGGCTTTTTGTTCCCGGCTTTTAATGACCGCAACATGGATATTCACAGTCTTTTGTATTATTCCAAAAATGCGGATGAGGTGGATGAAGTGATTACCGACAAACTCCTCGGCTGCCGTATGCCGCTCCCGGCAAAAAGCCAGAAAGAAACATTCAACGCAATTGTAGAGGAATCGCTTGGCTTAGAATGTGATTATGAGGTGGTTAAATCCATTCATGAAAATCTGAATCAGATGGTAGCAGAAAACTTAGAACGCTAGATAAATCCGACATGACGCATCTTCTGGAAAAATGCGGTGTTGAGGAAGAACAAATTGAGGCTTTTGAGGCACATTATGACGAATCCGTCGGGGAAAATGAAACACTGGTTGCCACCAACTTATCCAATACAAGGAATTTTGAGGTGCGCACCCCGGATGTTAAAGTTTCCGTTAATCCGGAGAGAACCGACTTAGTAGAAACTAAAGTAATCGACGGCGTTCCGTGCTTAGTCATTGAAATTAATGATTTGGTAGAGGTAAATGGAATTCAGATTGTATCTGAGCTTGCTCATAAGGACAAAGAAACCGAAGAAGAATAATATATAAAGACGTTTTCACAAAAAAGGCAGTTTCACGAAAGGATTTTTACTTTCTGAAACTGCCTTTTTACGTCTCTAATATTGAATTATAAATTATGCTAACAATTCATCTGCTAACGCTTCCATCTGAGCGACATCTGCCTCTTTCATCGTCGACTTGATTGTAACCATGTTGTCACAGAGTGTCATATTTTTCATCTTCTCAAATGCTTCGCGCATTTTCTTATTTGCTACCGGAGCCCAGCTTCCGTTTTCCATGAAGGCAACTTTTTTGTTCTGGAAGTTTTTGTGACCTAAGTGGTACAGGAAATCCTGCATAACCGGGAACAGACCGCCATCATATGTTGCACAGGCAACTACAATTTTATCATAACGGAATGCATCTTCAATTGCCTCTGCCATATCTTCTCTCGACAAATCACTAACAACGACTTTTTTTGCCCCTTTCGCTTCTAACACTTCACCAAGTTTTTTCGCTGCTTTTGCCGTATTTCCATGAATGGATGTTGGCATTTCCTCCATTCCTATGTTTTCGTTATAATAATAAATTATCGGGTCAAAATCCTTATCTTTTAATAATTCCTCGTCAAATGTAAAAGACAACTTTGCAGAATCAAACGTTCCATCTACAGAAAATTCATATGCATTTCCAATGTATCCAGGCATTTCTTTTGGAAAAAGGAATTCAGTTCCGGTTGGTTTTACCGTAAGTGTTTCAACCTGTTCACCATTTAAATCAATCGTAACAGATGCCTGCACTTTTCCATCACCTTCCGCTTGTTCTGTAACATGAAAACTTTCTTCTTTTTTCAGTGGATCTGTCCCTATTTCAATTTCTTTTTTATCTGAAACTTCATCCCCATCAGAGTCCTCATTCACTGGATCTGTCCCATATGTATTTATTTCTTCAAAATCATTCAATCCATCCCCATCGGTATCCTCATTCATCGGATCTGTTCCAATCTCCAATTCCTCTTTATTTTTTAAACCATCTTCATCACTATCCTCTTCCCCATCTTCTATGCCATTTTGATCACTATCCGACATTGTCGGATCTGTTCGCAACTGATCAATTTCTATTCTATCATTTATTCCATCTCCATCTGTATCTTCTTTCAATGGATCTGTTTCTAATATTCTCTCTAACTCATCACTTAAACCATCTTTATCTGTATCTGTTTCATCTATATAATTAAACCAATCTGCATAAAGCACTAAATCTTTTACAATAGGTGTTTCATCCGGAATAAAATATTCATCTCCATTTACATCTGTACTCCATCCCAAAAAAACATATCCATCTTTTTGTGGATTTTGTTCTGGTTCCTGCATATATTTACCTGTTTCCACAATTTGATCCTCTGGTATATTCGTAACTCCATCCGGATCAATATTAAGTTCAAAATGAATCGTCTTATATTGTTCAGCTTCATCATTATATGAATACAAATGATATGCTTCCGGCTCCATTTCCTTTTTTCCATTTATTCCATTAAATCCAAATGAAATAGTTTGCCCCGCCATTATATTACTATTATATCCAGCATTTTGAATTATATAATGATTTTCTTCATGTAATTTGATTTTTCCATCCCAAATATTTGTAATTTGACGCGCAAAATCCATTTCCAATACCCAATCTTCTAGTGTCTGCTCTGTATTGTTTGTAATTAAAACTCTCCCTGTAAAGCCATCTCCCCAATCACTATCCAACTGATATTGAATTGTATAATCATCTTTTTTCACTTCCGAGCTATCGCCAACCAGTTTACATTCTTTTGGAAAGCCTGTAAAACTTTTATTTCCACTAAAACCAAATTCAATTGATTTTCCTGATTCAATATCCTGATTCCATGTAACATTTTTAATTATATAGTTTGCATCTTGATGTGACTTCACTTCAGCATTCCAGATATTTGTAATATCTTCTTCATACACCCACTGCAAATACCAGTTTTCAATTGTTTCCTCACCTATATTTTCAATTTTTACATTAGCATTATATCCACTATCCCAATGTTCTTTCAAACTAATGATTATCTTATATTCTTTCTCCTGATATACAACTTCCAAATTATTTTCAACTATCTCTGTCGTTTCTTTTTCTTCATCCGCGTAAACCTTCCATTGGGCGAAAGTTACCATAAGTGTCATTACAAGTATAATGCTCACTGCTCGTTTCCATTTTATTTTCATAAACTTTACTCCTTATCTTTTTATTTTTTCTTTGGTCTTTTAGGTTGATGATAAATTCCCGCACAAAGTGGCGGCCATGATAATTTCTGCTTATCCACTTCTCTTGTAGCAATTTTCCAAAGCACTTTTAATGTTTTTTCTGACAGCTTCGACATTTTATTTTTCACTTCCTTTCTAAACTATTATTTAAACTTTATATTCTACCTCCATTTTTACATTATAAGAATAATTTTCTCCAAGCAAGCCTATGAACAAAAAACAGCATTACTGGTACAAAATTCGACCATTTATCACAACAAAAAAGAGAACCCTTACATAATATCTGTAAAAGTTCTCTTTTCAGCTGCTTGAATCTCTATTCTTCCATCCAGAATAAAATAGTCACAATAAATTTTCCCTGTATTTTTTTATACTGTAATTTCCACCATAAGATGTGATCACATGTTCTACATTTTTTAATCCTATTCCGTGTAGTCCCTCTTTCTTTTTCCTATTCATTTCGCAATATGTATTTTTTACGGATAAAATAATTTTTCCCGATTCCTGAACACATTTAAACCAGATATGCTTTTTGTCTTCGCATAATTTGCAGGCTTCAATTGCATTATCAAGCAAATTTGCAAGCAATATCGTCACATCATTGTAAGCCATCCTCCAGCCAGATAAATCATTAATCTTTATCGTAACTCCAATTCCACTTTCCTGTGCTTCCTGATATTTTGCGTTGAGAACCGCATTTACGATCATATGATTCGTATCAATAACATTCCATACATCCGCACCCACATTACACATCTGCTCCAAATACTGCTCTGCCTCCTTGTAATTTTTTTTCATCAGCAATGTTCTGACACACTGCATCTGATTCTGGTAATCATGTATAAAAGCCGTCTGCTTTTGATATAATTGTATTTTTCCCTCTGCTTTCGCCATGGACACCATATATTCTCTTGTCCTGACTTCTTTCTGAAGGATATCATAGAGCAATCCATAAATAAAAACATTGAGTCCTACCAGTGAAAATGCCAACACTATAGGGATTTTTCCAGATCCCGCCTGTGAACTCTGAACGACCACCAGCATCCATGCGATCATAAAAATGGTGAATATCGGAAATACCAGAAACTTTATCCATTCTCTCTTCGAGAGTGTTTCTACTGCCGATTTCCCGAATATTCGTCTTACCAAAAGAATAATTATAAATAAGAACATTTTCCCAAGCAATGCAATCAGCCATGCTTTCCACCCATACACTTTTGTTTCCCCTCCCATACGAAATTGCAAAATGTCATTACAGGCATATGCCAATACATCCACAACCAGAAGAAGGGCATAGTACAAAGCTCCCATTCCCAATGCTTCGAAAAATTTCATTTGAAACATTCCATACATCGATACCGCAAATAAAAACCAGACTGTTGGCATTTTCCAAAAAGGAATTGTTGCAAAAAGATAGATTACCGCTGTCATACACCCTGTCAGCCCAATAAATTGCAAGATTTGTATTTTCTTTGTAAACCGAAATTTTGAAAACGTTTGAAAATACAGACAGCAACATATCGTCTCAATTAAAATAAAAAACAGATTTTCCACAAAATCAATCATTTCTGTTTTTCCACTCCTCATACTGCATTTCCACCACTGCATAACGCTCTCGCGGAATCGGCAGCTGTTTTCCCGAAAATAACTGAACCTGATAACGTTTGAGCGTACTGATGTCGTTCATATTCACCAAAAAACTTTTATGGATACGCAAAAATCTTCCTTCATCCTCCGTCAGTTCTCTCTGCATTTCATCAAGTGTCCGTTTTCCCATACATCGACAGGTATCATCGCACAAATAAAAAAACAGCTGATGAGCTTTGCTTTCAATATACATAATCTGATCCAGTAAAAGCGTTACGGTCTCCCCCCGAAAACGAAATGTTTTTTTCTTTTGTCTCTGCGTATACACGGAAAGAACGGTATCCATGCTTTCTTCTATTTCTTTCTGCAAATCTTTTGCATTTTTCAAAAGATAACGTAGCGCATTTACGCGATATCCTTCTACGGAATATTTAATAAATGCCGACACAAATACAATCGGAAGCATTGCATTTCTCTGATGCACCTCTCTTGCAATTTTCATTCCCTGCGCTTTTCCACCAAATTCCACATCTAGAAACAAAGCATCAAATTCCGCCAGCATACCTCTTTCTAACAAGGCATTTCCATCCATAAAAATTTCTGTTTTCCCGTATATATGATGCTTGTCCAAATATATTTCCACACATTCCTGTATCTGTTTGCAGTAATGTTTTTCATCATCACATATTGCAATTTTCATCGATATTCTCCTCCATTTTTATTTTACCATTTCTTTTATCTACGTCAAACTGATCCTGAAAATGTTACCACAAAGGAAATTTTTGACCAGTATTTCTACGCGAAAAAGGCGGAAACCGCAACCAGGTTCCCGCCTTTTTTACTGCCATCCAAGCGATTAACAGCCTTCCGTATTCACTTCAATCTTATCCAGTTTCCAGATATCATCGACATATTCCTGAATGGTTCTGTCAGAAGAGAATTTACCACTGTGTGCAATATTTAAAATTGCAGATTTTGCCCACGCACTCTTGTTGGTGTAATAAACACCGATCTTCTTCTGTGCATTTGCATATGCACGGAAATCTGCAAGGATAAAGTAGCGGTCTGCTACCTGTCCCTGCTGTGGATTGAGCAGTGAGTTGTACAGCTCGCGGAACAACTCACGGTCATTATGAGAATACGTTCCATCTACCAGCTGGTTGACAACCTTCTTGATATCCTCATCATTATTGTAAATATCATATGGATTGTAATCATGATGCTGCTCATGTGCAATGACTTCGTCTGCGCTCATACCAAAGATAAAGATATTGTCTGCGCCAACTTCCTCGTACATCTCAACATTCGCTCCGTCCATGGTTCCAAGTGTAATCGCACCATTTAACATAAACTTCATGTTTCCGGTTCCGGATGCCTCTTTACTTGCTGTGGAAATCTGTTCGCTGACATCTGCTGCCGCAAAAATCCACTCTGCAATGGATACACGGTAGTCCTCAATGAACACAACCTTGATCTTTCCGTTGATGGATGGATCATTATTGATTACATCCGCAACAGTGTTAATCAGCTTGATGGTCTTCTTTGCCGTACGATATCCGGCTGCAGCCTTTGCTCCGAAGATAAAAGTTCTCGGATAGAAATCCATGCCCGGATTTTCCTTGATCTGGTTGTACAGATACATCACATGCAGAATATTCATAAGCTGTCTCTTATACTCATGCAGTCTCTTAACCTGTACATCAAAGATAGAATTCGGATCGACTTCGATACCATTGTGCTCCTTGATATATTTTGCCAGACGGATCTTATTCTGCTTTTTGATCTCCAGAAATTCCTGCTGTGCTTTCGGATCGGTTGCATATTTTGTCAGATCCTCGACCTTCGCAAGACTTGTGATCCAGTCTTTTCCGACATGCTTTGTTACCCAGTCTGCAAGCAGTGGATTTCCATGTGCAAGGAAACGTCTCTGTGTGATACCGTTGGTTTTATTGTTAAATTTCTTCGGAAACAGTTCATAGAAATCACGAAGTTCCTGCTTCTCAAGAATCTCTGTATGCAGTCTTGCCACACCGTTGACAGAATATCCGGCAACAATTGCAAGATTTGCCATCTTCACCTGTCCGTCGTAGAGAATTGCCATCTTGCGCACTTTCTCCTCATTATCCGGATATTTTGCACGGATCTCTTCTACAAAACGGCGGTTGATCTCATCCACGATCTGATATACACGCGGAAGCAGTCTCTGGAAGATGTCGATCGGCCACTTTTCAAGTGCCTCTGCCATGATGGTATGGTTGGTATAAGCTACACAGTGTGTTGTGATCTCCCATGCCTCATCCCATGACATGCCTTCCTCATCCAGAAGGATTCGCATCAGTTCTGCAACAGCAACCGTCGGATGGGTATCATTCATCTGGAACGTTACCTTCTTTGGCAGATCATGCAGATCATTGTGATGTTTCTTAAAACGCTCCAGCGCACGCTGGATACTTGCGGAAACAAAGAAATACTGCTGTTTTAAGCGCAGTTCCTTTCCTTTTACGTGATTGTCGTTCGGATACAGCACCTCTACCAGGTTGCGGGCAAGATTTTCCTGCTCCACTGCCTGATCGTAATCTCCACGGTCAAAGGAATCCAGTGAAAACTCTTCCTTCGGCTGTGCATCCCAGATCATCAGGGAATCTACCACATGGTTGCCGTAGCCAACGATCGGCATATCATAAGGAATTGCAAGAACAGACTGATACCCTACCTGCTCAAAGTGCAGATTTCCGTCCTCCCCTGCGGTTTCTTCCACATGACCACCAAACTTGATCTCGTAGCAGTATTCCGGTCTGCGAAGTTCAAACGGATATCCGTCCTTTAACCAGTTATCCGGTACTTCGACCTGAAATCCATCAATAATCTGCTGCTTGAACATACCGTAGCGGTAACGGATTCCACATCCATATGCGGCATAGCCCAGAGTAGCAAGAGAATCCATAAAACATGCTGCCAGCCGGCCAAGTCCGCCATTTCCAAGAGCCGGATCCGGCTCCTGGTCTTCAATGACACTTAAATCCAGTCCAATCTCTTCAAGTGCTTCTTTTACTTCCCCATAAGCCCCCAGATTAATCAGATTATTTCCCAGTGCCCTGCCCATCAGAAACTCCATGGACATATAATACAATATCTTAGGGTCATCTTTTTCAATGACCTGCTGTGTTGCCATCCATTCATCCATGACAACATCCTTGACAGCCAGTGAAACAGCCTGATAAATCTCCTGCTGTGTCGCTTCTTTCAATGTCTTACGATACATCGTCTTGACATTTTCTGTCACGGAAGCAATAAACTCCTTTTTACTAAACACTTTGTCTCGCATCAAAAGTCCTCCTCTGTGCCTGGTTTGCGTGACACTATTGTTTTTCCACTGCCAGCGTAACCTTCTCACCGTTAATGCTCCATTCTTTCTGATATCCGGCAAGTGTGCCTGCAGTGATAGCATTTGCAAGTACCTCTGTCTGGATCTTTTCTCCGTATTTATTGAAAATACCAGTTACCTTCTCGTCTGCTGTATAGGAAACAGCAATATGATCCATAACTTCAAAACCAGCCTCTTTACGCATGGTCTGAATCTTACTGATCAGTTCACGTACAAAACCTTCTTCGATCAATTCCGGTGTCAGTCTTGTATCCATAACAACTGTCACATTGTTATCCCCCTCGGTCACAAAGCCTTCGGCCTGTGTCATGGTAATCAGAAGATCCTCCTCCAATAATACAACCTCGGAACTTACACTGTCAAGTTTCAGACATCCGTTCTCTTTTAATTCTTTCATTGCAGCATTTCCGTCAAGTTCTGACAGGACAGCCTGAATCTGTTTTAAATATTTTCCATATTTCGGACCCACGGTACGAAGCTGTGGTTTAAACTGATAATCGGTATAAGAAGAAACATCATCCGTAAACGTCACATTCTTCACATTCAACTCATCCGCAATGATATCCTTATAAAAATCACCCAGTGCTTCCGGTGCCTTGACATACATCTGACCAATCGGCTGACGGTTTTTGATATTGGCACTGTTCCGGCACGCACGTCCCATAACAACGATCTTTAATACCTCATCCATTGCAGTTTCCAGATCCTTGTCGATCATCTTCTCATCCACCGTCGGGAAGTCACACAGGTGAATACTTTCCGGTGCAGACGGATCAATGGAACATACCAGATTACGGTAAATATCCTCTGTCATAAACGGAATCATCGGTGCTGCTGCCTTGCTGATGGTAACGAGTGCTGTATACAATGTCATATAGGCATTGATTTTATCCTGTTCCATACCCTTTGCCCAGAAACGCTCACGAGAACGACGGACATACCAGTTACTCATATCATCCACAAATTCCTGAAGATATTTTGCTGCTTCCGGAATCTTATAATTGGACAGACAGTCATCCACACCGGCTACTGCGGAATTAAGCTTGGAAAGAAGCCATCTATCCATAACCGATAATTTATCATATTCCAGTTTGTATTTTGTGGCATCAAATTTATCAATATTTGCGTAAAGCACGAAGAATGCATAGGTGTTCCAGAGCGTTCCCATAAATTTACGCTGACCTTCGAGCACAAGCTTACCGGAGAATCTCTTTGGAATCCATGGTGCAGATGCCGTATAGAAATACCAGCGGATAGCATCAGCACCGTATGTCTGCAGTGCATCAAACGGATCCACCGCATTTCCCTTGGACTTGGACATCTTCTGTCCATTCTCATCCTGTACATGTCCAAGTACGATAACATTCTCATATGGTGCTTTGTTGAAAAGCAGTGTAGACTCTGCCATCAGGGAATGGAACCATCCTCTGGTCTGATCCACAGCCTCGGAGATAAACTTTGCAGGGAACTGCTGCTCAAACACTTCTTTGTTTTCAAATGGATAATGATGCTGTGCAAACGGCATCGCTCCGGAATCAAACCAGCAGTCTAATACTTCTGGTACACGATGCATATCCTTACCACACTCCGGACACTTGATCGTAACGGCGTCAATGTATGGTCTGTGAAGTTCTACCTCTGCCGCCTTTGGATCACCAGCCTTTTCTGCCAGTTCGTATCCGCATCCGTAAAGAGATCGGAAGACCCCCCGTCTGAACGCGAGTCAATCAGGAGTAGCGCAGTAACCGGTACGGGAAATTGAAAAATCCTG
>ENA-ORLW01001984-ORLW01001984.1-human-gut-metagenome-genome-assembly--contig:-NODE-1984-length-19864-cov-2.869662_pt1 | contig 19864 bp, 15 predicted proteins | sample MGYA00243017_ERZ508829 | MGnify/ENA primary metagenome ERZ508829 (study PRJEB26277, sample SAMN04329776) | human gut metagenome | biome: human-associated habitat | host: Homo sapiens | place: USA...
CATGTTCTCGCTCTCCAATGTCGTCATCCAGTCCTCGGTGAACAGCTTCGGCTCCATCGTCATTGCGGGCAACGCGGCGGGCGCGAACGTCGGCAACTTCGTCTATCAGGCGATGAACACCTTCCAGCAGGCCGTCACCTGCTTCGCCGGGCAGAATATCGGCGCGCGCAAGCCGCGCCGCGTGCTGACCTCGATGTATGTCAGCCTGTTCTGGGCGTTTTCCTTCGGCGTGGTCTTCGGCGTGCTCTCCTGCGTGTTCGGCGCGCAGCTGCTCAGCCTGTATTCCACAGACCCGGCGGTCATTCAGGTCGGTCTGAACCGCATGTATATCGTCTGCGGCCCGTATTTCCTCTGCGGCATTATGGACGTGATGACCGGCGTGCTGCGCGGCGTGGGCTATTCGCTGCTGCCGATGATCGTTTCGCTGATGGGCGCGTGCGTGTTCCGCATTTTCTGGGTCATGACGGTGTTCGCGGCGAACCGCACGATGGATTGCCTGATGGTCTCCTACCCCGTCTCGTGGGCGCTGACGTTCCTGGTGCTGGTCGGTATCTTCGTTGTGCTCTGGAACAAGAAAATCAAGCCGCGCTATACGCCGGAGGAATTGGCGGCGCGATAAAATAGCAAAACCGACCGATTGTCATTCTTCGGTCGGTTTTTTCTTTTTCGGCTGACAAAGAACGAAACGCTGCAGAACGCATGCCGTCCCCGCTTGGCGCTTTGAAATGCGTTCCTTCGTTTCTAAAGGAATTTGATCGGTTCGATAAGCCGGAATTTATCACTCTAAAATAAATGGGAGCGTAATCATAATAATTCCAAACAGGGCAAATGAAATACCACCAATTTTTGCGACTTTTAAGTAGAATTCAGACGGTTCATCTGCCCGATAAGATTTCCATTCTTCTGTCAATTTCCATACTAAGTCTGGCTTCAAAAAGATAAACATACCTAATGCAAAAATTATGATTCCGCCACAAATAGGCCACAACATATTCACCATCTCCTTCATCAAATTCCGATTTATCGTTCATCTTCACCTCCGAATTATACCATAAAGCGAGAAACGCGAAAAGCCCGAACAGTTTTCTGTCCGGACTTTTTCGCTATGCTCAAATTGACTTGATCCTTTTCGGTTTTCGGCGCTCGGCCATACGATTTCGCAAGCCTTTGCCAAGGCTTATGCCAGACTGAACGCCGCGAGGAAGAAGAACAGCACGACGGCGAGCACCGTGCCCAGCGACAGCGTGGTGGAGACGTATTCCGCGTCGTCGCCCATGTCGGCATACAGCGGGATGATGAACGGCGCGGGCAGCGTGTATTGCAGCATGAGCGCCAGCAGCAGCGGCTTGTCATACGGAATGATGGCAAACAGTATGCCGGAAACCACCGCGCAGACCACCGCCAGCACGCCGAGACGCAGACCCATCGTCGTGAGCACCGGACGCAGGAGCTGCTTGCTGACATGCAGCTGATAACCCATGACGATCAGAATCAGCGCGGAGGTCGGCGCGGTGATAAAGCTCAGCAGGGAGGTCACGATCTCCCCCGCCGCCGTGCCGTCGATGGCCTTGTGTACGCCCAGCGCGCCGAGGATGATGCCCAGCAGCATGCCGATGCAGGCTTTATTGGTCAGCATGTTTTTGACGATGAACTTGGGCGTCATCTTTTCGCCGCCCGCCGCCTTGAGCGCCGTCAAAAAGACGGTAAAGCCGAACACCGTCTGACCGATATCGACCATGGCGTACATCTTGGTCTGATCCGCGCCGCAGAGCAGCGCATAGAGCGCGTAACCCAGCATGCCGCCCTCCGCATTGGTCATCAGCAGCGGCATAAAACGACCATACGGCTTGACGAACCGGCGCAGCGCATAGCCTGCCGCCAGCGCCACGCCATAGCCAACGAACACCAGCACGAACACCAGCAGCATTCTTGTGCCGTAATCCGCGGTGAAGAACGCCTGAAACAGCACGACCGGCAGCAGAATATCACCGATCACATTTTTGAGGCCCGCGTGCTGTTCGTCGTTGAGAATGCCCTTTGTCGCGCAGACGCGGCCGAGGATAATCATCACAAGCACAGGCAGAACCTTTGCGAGAATTTGCGTAATCATATGTGACTCCTTCGGAAACGTTGGGGCCTTGCCCCAAACCCCAGCAGGAACCTGAGGTTCCTGCACCTCCCACATTCATGAATTGCTGCGCAATTCATGAGATTTCAAGTTTTTCATGCGTTTTTCCTCATTTATCGCATCGCGATAAATGTTACGGGAAATCCAAGAACCTCAGGTTCTTGGCAGGGTTTGGGACAGCGTCCCAATCGTTCCCCCTTAACGCGGCTAAAAAGAGGCTGCAAAGCTCAATTTGCTTTGCAGCCTCCTTTGATTCAAATTACTTGGTGTGGATCGCGTCGGTGTAGAACTCAAACGCTTCCTTGTCGGTCGCCTTGTGGTGAACGATCATGCGGATCGCCTTCGCCATCTCGACCGGATGGTTGCTCTGGAAGATGTTGCGGCCCATATCCAGACCACGCGCGCCACCCTGAATGGAGCGATACGCCAGCGTCAGCGCCTCATTCTCCGGCAGCTTCTTGCCGCCCGCAACAACGATCGGCACCGGGCACGCCGCGACGACTTCCTCGAAGTTATCGCAGTAATAGGTCTTGACGAGCTGCACGCCCATCTCGGCCACGATACGGGTCGCGAGCTTGAAGAAGCGGTCGGTGCGCTCCATATCCTTGCCAACAGCCACAACGCCCAGCGTCGGGATGCTGTAACGCATGCCCGCGTTGATGCAGCGGCTCAGGTTGTCGATGGAGGAAAGCTGGCCGTCCGCGCCGATGAAGGTCTGCACGGCCATGCAGTCGGCGTTCATGCGGATGGCATCTTCAATGTCCACAGCCAGGCACTCGTGGCTCAGGTCGTCGTTGATCATGGAGGAGCCGCTGGTCACGCGCAGGGCAATGCCCTTCTTATAGGTCGGGGAAACGCAGGTGCGGATCGCGCCGCGGGTACCCATGAACACATCCACCTGCTCCTGGAGCTTCGGGATCACCAGATCCAGACGCTCAAGACCGGCGGTCGAGCCCATGAAGTAGCCGTGATCGAACGCAAACATCACCGTGTTGCCGCTGACCGGATCAAAGATATTGGAAAGGTGGCGCTTCATGCCCCAGTCCGTGTTGTTCGCGCCCTTCACATGGAAGCTGCCCTGATTGCCAAACGGAACATCCGTATGATAATCCTTCGCGACTTTCAGTCCGTCCTTATCTGCCATTGGAATCAATCTTCCTTTCTGAAAATGGTCCATTCGTAGATGTTTTCAAACAGAGGCGAATGCCGCGTCATGCCGCAGCTTCCACCACAAAGGGAGGAGCCCCGAAGGGTTCCTCCTTGGATAAGCGATTGTTTTGGATTAGAAGTTGTAATCCGCAACGTTCTCAGCCGTGAAGACAACGCGCTCCGGCAGCAGCACGACGCCGTTGTTCTCAGCAGCAGTCTCCTGACCGGCGACGAGCGCGTCGTTGGCCAGCACTTCGACGGTGCCGATGTTCGGGATGTCGATCTTGTCGCCAACCTTCACGGTGTTACCCGCGGAGATGTAAGCGGCGAGGTAGCAGCCCATCGCGCCCTGGATGCCGCAATCCCACAGGCCCCAACGGGTGCAGATGCCGTTCTCCAGGTAAGAGGTCATGCCGGACGGGGTGCAGAAACCGGTGATGGTGATGTCCTTCGCGGTCAGGCCCTTGTTCTCAGCAGCCTTGCACTGTCCCGGCAGAGCGGTGGAGTCGTTGCAGATGATGACGTCAACATCAGCATACGCGTCGAGGATGGACTCGCCAACGCTGACGGACTGAGCCGGATCCTGGTTGGAGTAGTACGGATCATGGACAGCAACCCAAGACGGATACTTTTCCTTGATGTACTTGTCGCCGGCGACGTACCAGGAGTTCTGGTCGGAAACGGACGGGTTAGAGAAGTGCCAGACGTACTTGACTTCGCCGTTCACGTCCACGCCGCGCTCCTTCAGGGACTCAACAGCCATGTCCACCAGCATCGGGCCGAGGACGTCGGCGGTGCCCTGAGAAACCATCAGCGCACGGGCGTTCGGAGAGACGTCAGAGTCCCAGGTGCTGACATAGATGCCCGCGTCCTGAGCTTCCTGGAGCTTCTCGTCCAGGCCGGTGGCGTCAACGGAAGAAATGCAGATGGCGTCCACACCCTTGTCGATCGCCTGCTGGATCAGCTCCAGCTGGGTGGTAACGTCCGCGGTCGGAGCGCCGATGTAGTCAACGGTCAGACCCCAATCGGCAGCGTACTTCTGCGCGCCGTCGTTCGCGGCCTCGAAGAACGAGTTACCGGAAACCTTCGGGATGAAGGCGACGGTCATGCCGTCCACCGGGCTCTTGCCTTCGGCAAAAGCGGCGGAGCACAGCGTCAGAGCCATGCACAGCACGAGAAGCATAGACAGGATCTTTTTCATGTTTGGGTTCCTCCTACGTTTTTTTATTTATCTCAAGAGGTGCTCGACAGCGCCCCCTGAAATGCGACGGTTATTCTTTCCTCCTGCGCTTGAACAGGTGAGAAAGCATGTGCTGACCGGCGATTTCGCGGCCCAGAACGACCACGACCAGAATCAGGCCGATCGGCAGATCAAGGTTCTGCGTGCTCACGCCGAAGCAGAGCGGCAGACCGTAACGAAGAATGCAGATGATCAGCGACGCGAGCACCGTGCCGATGATGCTGCCCTTGCCGCCCGTGTTCAGCGTGCCGCCGAGCACGACAGCTGTGATGATGGCCAGCGTATAGCCGGAGCCGAGGTCATATTTGGCGGAGTTGACGTTCGCGGTCAGCAGCGTGCCCGCAATCGCGGCGCTCACAGCCGAAAGGACGTACGTACTCATGATCGTGGCACGGGTGTTGATGCCGGAATATTCCGCCGCCTGCGGATTCACGCCGATCAGGAACAGGCGCTCCCCATACTTGGTGCGGTGGAGAATCCACATGCACAGCAGAATCAGCACAACGTAGATCACAATCTGCGTCGGAATGCCGAAGATATTGCCTTTGCCGAGGAAACGGAAGCTGACGAACTCGCCCGCCTCGTTCTTCGCCGGGAAGCCGCCGATACCCTGATACGCCGGGGTCGCGGACATGCCGGAAACCATCAGTGCAATGCCGGAATACAGGAAACTGCCGCCCAGCGTAACAACCATCGGCTGCACGCCGCAGTATGCGACGAAGAAACCGGAGAGCGCGCCGCACAGCGCGGCGACCACCACGGCGATCGCCACAGTCGCCCAGATGTTCAGCCCGGCATCGCTCCAGAGCACGCCGATGATGATACTGCTCAGACCGATGATCGCCGGCGCCTGAATGTCAATGCCGCCGGTAATCATGACCATCGTCACAAACAGCGAGATGATGCAGACGCTGATGTAGTTGACGATGCTGTTCATGATGGACTGCGGACGCAGGAACTTCGGGTTGGCCGCGCCAAACACCACAAATTCCAGAATCAGGAAGATCACCAGAAACATTTCCCAGTGCTTGAAAACCTTTTTCAGCATGTCCTTCATGCCTTCGCGCCTCCTTCTTGATCCGCCGTTCTGGACAGAAGGCGCTTTCTGCGAGTCATTTCAATGGAACGGCGCTGCGCCAGCGCGTCGATGACGACGATGACGATCAGCATCGTGCCGGTGATGGTGTTGTTGTAGGTGGACGGCAGGCCGATGAAGACCAGCAGTCGGCCAATGGAAGACATGATGACCGCGCCGATAGCCGCGCCGATCACGTTGCCCAGGCCGCCGGAGAGCGAAATGCCGCCGAGCACGCAGGCCGCGATGGCGGTCATCTCATAGCCGTTGCCGGCCACGGTCATGACCTGACCGTACTTGGATGCGAACACGAAACCGCCCAGACCCGCGAACAGACCGCAGAGCACATACGCCAGAATCTTCGTGCTCAGCACAGAAATGCCGACCAGATTCGCGCCGCCCGCGTTATCGCCGACCGCAATGAAGTACTTGCCCTTGCGCGTCTTCGTCAAAGCCAGATGCGAAATCGCAACCAGCACAACCGCAATCGCGTAGTAAAGCGTAATGCCTGCGAACACGGTCTTATTGCCATAGCTGGAAATCGCGCCGCCGAAGTTTTCAATCGTGCGTCCGCCGGACATGATGTAAATCAATCCGCGAACCACGCTGTTTGTGCCGAGGGTGAAGATCAGCGACGGCACGCCGAAATACGAAACGCCGACGCCGTTGACCAGACCGATGGCCGCGCCCGTCACCAGACACAGCAGCAGCATCTTCGGGATGCTTCCGCCCTGCTGGGCGATCAGGCCCGTCATGCCGGCCGTCAGACCGAGGGTCGCGCCGATGGAAACGTCGATCTCGCCCGTCATGATGACGAACGCAATGCCGACAGCCAGCAGCGTGTACATCGTCGCCGTGTTGAAACAGGTGACGATGTTGTCATACGTCAGGAATCCGGGAGCCGCAATACCGGTGATGACAAACAGCAGAATCAGAAAGATCAGGCTGGTCATCCACCGCGCTTTAAACAGGTTCTTCATTTTCCTCACACCTTCCTTTCATGCGCAATGCCGAAGGAGGCGCTGGTAAGAGCATCCTGCGTGATTTCCTCGCGGCTGAACTCGCCGTTGATCCGTCCCTGGAAAACCGTGATCGCGCGGTCGGCCAGCTCGACGACTTCTTCCATATCGGAGGAAACCATCAGCACAGCCACGCCCGCGTCCTTGAGCTGGCGAATGATGTTGTATACGTCGCCGCGCGCCGCCGCGTCAATGCCGCGGGTCGGCTCATCGAGGATGACGACTTTCGGCTGGGTGGACAGCGCACGGGCGATAACCACCTTCTGCTGGTTGCCGCCGGAGAGACTGCCGATCTGGTCATCCAGCGAAACGATCTTCGTTCTGAAATCGTTGACGTACTTTTGAGAGATTTCGCTTTGACGGCGGCGGTTCATGTTCACCGCGCCGACGTCCTTGCCGCTCAGCAGCGCGGACGTTGTATTGGAAGAAATCGAGCGGATTTTGAAAATGCCGTGGTAGTGGCGGTCTTCCGGCACGAAGTTGATGCCCGCCTGCAAAATCTGCTTGGTGGAAAGACCCGTGATGTCCTTCCCCGCCAGAATCACCTTGCCGCCGAGCACCTTGTCGCGGCCGAAGATGGTGCTGATGAGTTCCGTGCGGCCCGCGCCGACGACGCCCGCAATGCCGAGGATTTCGCCCGGATACAGGTCGAACGTGATGTTGCTGAAGCCGTAGCCGCTGAAATCCTTCACCTGCATGACGGGTTTGAGATGGGCATAATCCACCGGGACATACGCCTTTTCCGTCTGCTGGCCGCCCTGCGCGTCGTTGGGCAGAAGACCCTGAATCAGCATTTCCTTGGTGAAGTTTTTCACCGGGCCTTCCAGCGTAATCACACCGTCGCGCATGATGGCCACGTGCGTCGCGATTTCAAAAACCTCGGTCAGGCGGTGCGTGATATAAATGATGGCAATGCCCTTTTTCTTGAGATCCTCCACCGTTTTAAACAGCGACTGCACCTCGTTGAAGGTCAGGGAGCTGGTCGGCTCGTCCAGAATCAGAATCTGCGCGTTGCGCATCATGCCGCGCAGAAGCTCGACCAGCTGCTGCTCGGCGATGGAAAGCGTGTTGGCCTTGCGCTGAAGGTTCAGATCGAAGTTCAGTTCCTTCATGCAGCCGGCCAGGCGCTTTTTCAGTTCGTTTTCGTTTTCATTGAAGCCCATCAGGATGTTTTCCAGAACCGTCATGTTCGGGAAAAGCATCGGCTCCTGCGGCACCAGATAAATGCCGTGCGCCAGCGACGCGGCGGGCATGCCCAGTTTGACCGCCTGCCCGTCGATGAGGATATCGCCCTCGTCGCACGAATAAATGCCCATGATGATCTTCATGAGCGTCGATTTACCGGCGCCATTGCCGCCAATCAGCGCGACAACCTCGCCCGCATCCACGCTCAGATTGATCCCTTTGAGCACGGCGTTCTGCCCAAACGTTTTGCGAATGCCCTTGACCTCAAGGCGCGGGGCCGTCGTATTCTTTGTGGCCATATCATATACTCCTGCGTTTTGCGATTACAAAGGTTTGCTCGTTGCACAATCTTTTGTTGCCTCCATTTTAAGCTTGCCTGTGCAATTTGTCAAGATATTTTTCTCAGTTTTTGAAAACGGTGTCCGCTCTTTTGAAAGATGTACGTTTATTTTGCAAAAGAATTGACATCATCTCCGTTCAGTGCTATACTTCTTGTGTAAACTTTTGTTTTACCGTTTGATATTTGTTTCATCTTTTTTAGAACCGGATGAGAAACGGAGCCGCTATGAATAACGCCGTTCATTACGAGGACGCGCTGATGATCAAAGCCGCGTGGTATTATTATTTTGAAAATATGACGCAGCAGGCCATCGCCGACCGTCTTTCCATCAGCCGCATGCGCGTCATCAAGCTGCTGGATGCCGCGCGCCAGAACGGCGTCATCCAGTTCCGTCTCCGCTCGGACAGCGTGGGCATGATGGAGCAGAGCCGTGAGCTGATGCAGAAATATCGTCTCAAGGACGTGTTCATCATCCCCGAAGCCGAGCAGGAAAGCCAGCTCAACGAGTCCATCGCCCACGCGGGCGCAATGTACGTCGCGGATCGCCTGGGCGACAACGCCTGCATCAACGCGGGCTACGGCGACACGCTCAGCCGCACGCTCAACCATCTGGCGACGATGGTGCAAACCCCCGTCACCTGCATCTCTCTGACCGGCGGCGTTTCCTATTATCTGCCCAATGGGCGCAGCAACGTTTTCAACGCGCGGCTGTATCTGATGCCCGCGCCGCTGCTCGCCTCGTCTCACGAAATGGCGGCGGCGATGCGCGCGGAGGCTTCCGTCAGCGAAATCATCCGCATGGCGAAGCTCTCCTCCTTCACGCTGGTGGGCATCGGTTCGATGCACGAGACGGCGACCATCGTCCGTTCCGGCATCATCACCCAAAACGAGCTTTTCCGCCTGCGCATGGCCGGGGCGGTCGGCGACGTGCTCTGTCATTTCGTCAACGAAAACGGCGAACTCATTCCCAGCGATATCGAAGAACGGCTCATCTCCACCCCGCTTGAGCAGCTCCGCGCGATGGATAACGTCGTCGGGCTGGCCGCGGGCGCGCAGAAAGCCGAAGCCATCCGCGCCATTCTGCGCGGCGGCTATCTCGACGTGCTCATCACCGATGAGCCGACGGCAGCTCTGCTTCTCAAGGGCGAGTGAACGCCCCTGACATAATGACAAACCAACGCATTTTGAAAGGATGATTTCAATGGCAAAAACGCTTATGGCCGTCGATGCCGGCACCGGCAGCGTCCGCGCCGTGCTGTTCAGCCTGGAAGGCGAGCAGCTGGGCTGCGTCCAGCAGGAATGGACGCATAAAGAAGATCCCCGCTACCCCGGCAGCATGGATTTCGACTGGGTGCATAACTGGGATCTCGCCCGCGGCTGCATCCGCGGCGTGATCGAGCAGACCGGCGTCGATCCGCATGACATCGCCGCCGTTTCTACCACCTGCATGCGCGAGGGCATCGTTCTCTACGATAAGGACGGTCAGGAAATCTGGGCCTGCGCCAACGTCGATGCGCGCAGCGACGACGAAGTGGCCCAGCTCGTGCATATGAATCCGGAACTTGAAAAGCAGATTTACCGCGAGTCCGGCCAGACCTACGCGCTGGGCGCTCTGCCCCGCCTGTTCTGGGTCAAAAACAAAATGCCGGAAGTCTACGAAAAGACCGCCGTGTGCACCATGTTCAACGACTGGCTCATCTATAAGATGACCGGCGTGTTCTCCTCCGAGCCGTCCAACGCCTGCACGACGGGCATTTTCGACCTGAAAGCGCGCAACTGGGACGACAAGATCGCCGCTTCCATCGGCCTGAAGACGGGTATCTTCCCGAAGATTTCCGAGTGCGGCACCGTCGTCGCCAAGGTGGGCGCAAAAGGCGCGGCCGAAACCGGTCTGGCCGAAGGCACGCCGGTTGTCGCGGGCGGCGGCGACGCGCAGCTGGGCTGCGTGGGCGTCGGCGTGGTGGACGCCAACCAGGCGGCTATCTTCGGCGGCAGCTTCTGGCAGTATGAGTATAACACCGACGAGGCCAAGACCGACGAGCATTGCCGCGTCCGCGTCAACTGCCACAGCGTCCCCGGCATCTGGCAGTATGAGGCCCTCGCCTTTAAGCCCGGCATGGTCATGCGCTGGTACCGCGACGCGTTCTGCCAGTATGAAAAGGAGCTTTCCAAGACCACCGGCCGCGATCCGTATGACCTCATGAACGAAAAAGCCAAGGATATCCCCGCCGGCTGCTACGGCATGATGTGCGCGTTCTCCGACGTGATGAACTACATCTCCTGGCGGCACGCCAGCCCGATGTTCATCAATTTCGATTTCGACCCCGATAAGTTCAACCGTTATACCTTCTACCGCGCCATCATGGAGAATACCGCGATGGTCACTTACGGCCATATGCAGCTTGTCCGCGAGTCCACGGGCAACATTCCCAAGGAAGTCGTATTTGCCAGCGGCGCGTCCAAGAGCGAACTCTGGTGCCAGATTCTCGCCGACGTGCTGGGCATCCCGGTCAACGTGCCGAACGTCAAGGAGGCCACCGCGCTGGGCGCGGCCATCATGGCAGGCCACGGCGTGGGCCTGTTCCCGGATATCTCCGCGACCGCGAAGAAACTTGTGCATATCGAGCACCGCTTCGAGCCGAATATGGAGAACCACGCGACCTATATGAAGCTCTATGAGGATTGGCGGAAGATGTACGCCCGCGAGCTGCAAATCGCCGATGACCGCATCACCCGCTATATGTGGGCCGCGCCGGGCGTCTGATCGCGCACCTCATTCAAACCGCCGCGAAGCGAAGAAGGGAGTCTGAAGAACTTCGTTCCTCAGGCAGGTTTGGAATTTTTTCATGCGCCCGCTGTGCGGGAAAACAGCATGAAAAAAATTGGAAATCGCAAGGAGCACTTGTGCGACTATGCGAGTTTCCCGGACTCGCAGCCCAACGCTCCCCTTTCGCGAAGCGATTCCCAAAAACAGTCAGGGAGCGCAGCGTAACCTGACGTCGTCTTTCCTCAAACCCGTTGCTGTCCAGTTAAAATCTATATAACCTCGAAGGGAGAAAACAGCTATGTATATCGTAAACGAAGAAGATAAAGAATATCGCTTTGGCGACAGCGGCCCCAAGTACCTGATGAAGGGTCCGCGCATGAACTTCGCGCTCGTGCAGTTTCAGGCCGGTCAGGATTTCAAGGCGCACTATCACAACGTGATGGAAGAGAATTTCTACATTCTGGAAGGCGAAGTGGATATCGTTGTGGACGGCGTGGTCAACCATCTGCGTCCGGGCCAGATGATCCACATCGAGCCGGGCGAGATTCACTATGTCATCAACAATTCCGGCGCGCCGATGAAGATGATCTCCACCCTCGCGCCCTACACGAACCCGGACAAGGTGGACGTGGAGAACTACACGTACTAAGGAAAACCGGGAGGACGTTGGGGCTTTGCCCCAAACCCCAGAAGGGAACTGAGTTCCCTTCACCTTCCGCCTTATGGATTGCTTCGCAATCCGGAGGGAAAAAACATTGCATATCATAAAAGCGGCGTTCCCGTCAAAAGGAGCGCCGCTTTCTTTTTGTGTTACGCCAAAGTCCCTGCCGTCATTTTTTAACCGTTTCCAAAGCCAAAGTCCACGACCTCATCTTTTTCGACCTGCAAATCGATCCACGCATACACGTCGGGTACGCCGTCCCTGCGCATCTCATCCGTCGAATAAAAGGACACCATATACGTCAGCGGGACTTTGCTTCGCGGCACATAGTTGCACTCTACCCACGTGCTGCACGCGTCCAGCATCTCCCTTGTCACGGGCTCTTCGCTGCCGTTATACGTTATCTGCTGTTCAAGCAGAATCCGTTTCGCTTCCTCAACCGCCTTTTCGTAAGAAAGCTCGTCGTCCTTCGGTTCCGTGATGCAATAATCGATCGCGTCGTTCTGAATAAATTCATAATCGTTCAGACTTCCGCTCACAAATCCGGTCTTTTCCGGAACATCCAACGTGCGTACATGCAGCCAGCCGTCGTTATAACCCAAAATTCGCGTCCATCCCAATTCTGTCCGCGCGATTTCACCGGATTTTTCATCGCATTCCTTCATCACCTTGACCGCACCCTTTGACGCATACGCAATGATTCTGCCCAGCAGCGTGCGGATGCCGTCTTCGGTATAGGTCAGCGCATCGGCAGCCATATAGCCCGTCAGGCTGCCGCTGTCCGCATCGCCAACCCTCACTTTCACCCAATCTCCCTCCGCATCCAGAACCTGCACGCGCACGCTTTGGAAATACGTCATCAGCGCGTTTCCATTCGGCTGATCCAGCAAATCTGCCGTGATACGTGTCGCCGCCGGGCCAACCGTTGGCGTATCATATTCCGCCGCCCAATCTGCGCGCGTCTGCGTCGGAACTGTGCCCGTCCACTTTCCTGCCAGCGCCGTCTGACTGACCATCAGACTCGCCGCCAAAACCAACAGTCCGATTCTCTTTTTCATGCCTGTTCCTCCTTTTCGGGAAACGCAAAAGCCCTTCCCGCCTCTCTGTTTATAAGACGAGTGCAGGAAGGGAAAAATTTCATATGGAGGAAAATTTTTTTAAAGTCTCTCGAAAACCTCGCCCAGCTTCTCGTGCAGCGCAAGGTTGGCGATATCGTCCCGCGGCGTTTCTGTTTTATTGATGAGCACGAGCCGATTGCCGGGGTATTCGTCGAGGAACGCGGCGGCGGGGTACACCGTCAGCGACGTTCCGGCGACAATCAGCAGATCCGCGCGGCGAATCGCGTCGAGCGCGCCGCTGACGGTCAGGTTATCCAATCCCTCTTCATAGAGCACGACGTCGGGTTTGACCCGCCCGCCGCACTTGGGGCATCGGGGCACGTCGCCGAGCGTCAGCAGCTCCTCCATCGTATACCTTGCGCCGCACTTCTGGCAGGTATTGCGATGGACGCTTCCGTGCAGCTCATAAACGTTTTGGCTTCCCGCCATCTGGTGCAGGCCGTCGATGTTCTGCGTGACAACGGCGAGCAGTTTGCCCTCTTTTTCCCACTGCGCCAGCTTCCGATGGACGATATTGGGCTTTGCATTCGGATAAAGCATGCGATTTCGATAGAAATCAAAGAAAATCTCCGGATGATGCACGTAGAACGAGTGCGAAATGATGGTTTCCGGCGGGTAAGCATACCGCTGACGATACAGCCCATCCTCCCCGCGGAAATCCGGAATGCCGCTTTCGGTAGACACGCCCGCGCCGCCGAAGAACACCATGCGCCTGGCCTCTTCCACCCAGCCTTGCAATTTTTTCAGCTTCTGTTCGTCCATAGCCTAACCCGCTTTCTACGAGGGCGCCGCCCTCGCGCTCCCGGCAGGGAACTGAGTTCCCTGCACCTTCCGCATTCCATCCGCTTCGCGGATGGCTGATTTTTAAATGCACATTTTTCCCTCATGATTGCAACGCAATCATGAATATGGGAAGTACAGGAACCTCAGGTTCCTGTTGGGGTTTGGAGCAAAGCCCCAAACCTCCCCTACACCAAGAGCTTCTCCGAGCGAATCGTCACGCCCAGCCGCTCCTGCGCCATCTGCCGAAGCGCTTCAAACAGGTCATCCGGACAGTTTGCGTCTTCCGAAAGCGTGGCCAGCCCGCACCGCATGATCGCCTGCAAATAGCGCACCTCGCCCGCCGTCAGCCGCACGCGGCCGCCCACGCCGCAATCCTTGCAGAGCACGCCGCCCGCTTCCTCGCCGAAATACGCTGCGTGATCGTCGTCCGCCAGCCCATCCAAAACAATCGGCTTGCCGCACTGCGCGCACCGCCCGACCTGCGGCCTGAACCCCAACAGCGAGGTCATGCCCATCAGAAACACCGCCGTCACCCGCCGCGGCGCAACCGTGTCATAACACAGATATGCCAGCGACTTGAGCAGCAACAGAAACAGCCGCTCGTTCTCCTGCGCGGGCTGCACCGCCGCGCTGCAAAGCTCCAGCGCATACATGCCGTGCGAAAGCCGCTCGTAATCCACCCGCAAGGGATAATAGCTGTCCGTAATCTGGCAGGACACGACCGTCGTCCTCTCCCGCGCCTGATAAAGCACATATTCCCCCGTGCAGAACAGCTCGCTTGCCGCCATCAGCGGGCTTTTCTGCCGGCGGCATCCGCGGCAGAGCGCGTCAATCCGTCCCAGCGTCGGGGAAAACAGCGTGAGCATACGGTCGTTCTCGCGATAATCCACGCGCCGCAGCACAATGGCATTTGTGGTGATCTGCCCCATTTAGGCCTCATCTTTCTTTTCGCGCTTCACCTTTGGGATAAACTGCGCGGCAAAGTCGCCCTTGCCCTTCTCCTTGACATAGAAATAGCCGATGATCGAGAAAACCACCGCGCCGAGGAAATTGACCATCAGGTCTTTCATCGTGTCGATCAGACCGATATCCAGATAGCCGCCCAGCCCCAGCGCTTCCTGCGAACCGTCGGAATGGACGATAATCACATCCGCGATATCCTTCACCGCCACGACCTTGTTGCTGCGCGTCTCATCCAGTTCGACGGTGTAGATGCTGTTCACGACGGTATCCTTCTGCATGTCCCAGCCCATCACGCGGTCGCCTGTGTATTCAAAGAATTCCCACAGCACGCCGACCGTCATCGAGAAGCAGAACGCGACGAGCGCCAGATACGCCGGCGACAGCTTGAAGGAAAAACGCTCGCTTTCGTTGAGCAGATCGACCAGCGCGAACCCGATGGCCGCGCACAGAAAGCCGTTGAGGGTGTGCAGCATCGTATCCCAGTTGGGCACGCGGACATAAAAGCTGTTCAGCTCGCCCAATATTTCCGCCGCGAAGATGAACAGCAGAATGATGACCTCCAGCGTGGTCGGCAGTTCGACATTCAGCTTGTGAGAAAAGAAGCTCGGCAGAATCATCAGCACCAGCGTCAAACCGCACATAAATACGCTCTCAAAGTCACGGCGGAGCGCCGCGCGGACGAGCACGAAGATCACCAGTGCGCGCAGCACGAGATAGACCGTCAGCGTCGTTTTTTTTTGGTAAATCGGCTCATTTTTCTTATTTTCTGGCGGCTCTTTTTTCTTTATGGCGCATCCCCTCCTGTCTTTTCTTCATTATAGCATAGTTTGCGCCGCGTATATACTTTTTTTTGCGCGCCAGTCAGCGTTTTCCGCTTCGCCGCACGCCTTCCCTTCTCCCCCGCCGCATCGCGCTCTGACCCGCGCTCGGCGGTCAATCAGCTTTTTACGCCGCAATTCCTGCATTTTTATTTTTGAAATCCTGCATAATTCAAGGGTGATCCGGCTCTTCGGCTGATCGCTGTGAATTTTTGGAAAGCCGCAAAATTTTCTTGATATTTTTAGAAAAAACGGTGTACAAATCGCTTTTTCCGTGCTATAATAGCTTCGCTTTAAGGGCTTAGGGCCATTGCCCAGGCCGTCACAATCCTTCATGATTTTGAATGTTTGAAAGAGAGGCAACATTATGCTGACTGTTCTTTTTGTGATTGTTTTCCTCGCCGCGTCCGTCGGTGCGATCTCCCTGCTGGATGGCCAGCGTGCCTCCCGCGAAGTGACCAACTACCTCCACGAGGAATATCACATGGTTCGCGATTATCAGCCGACCATCGCTCAGCTGCGCAACATGTAATCGATTTGATTGTCGCTCCTCCCCTGTTGGGGAGGAGTTTTTTGTTGCTTCTTCCTCCACGAGGGAGACTTTTGACTTTAAAGCGCACCCGTGAAAATTGAAAGAGTTGAATTTCGCGCACATCTTTGCTATCATGTTGGTTGATGCTATGTATATTCAAAAACGTTTCTTCCGAAAGGAGTTCTGTTTATGTCCCATATTTCCGGCATGATCCGCGCGATGTCCGCCGTGCCGCGCGTCCATCTGGCCGATCCGCAGGCCAACGTCCGCGAAATCGTCGAGCTGCTGCGTCAGGCAGACGCGCAAAACGTCCGGCTCTGCGTGTTTCCGGAGCTTTGCCTGTGCGGCTACACGTGCGCCGATCTGCTGATTCATCCGCCTCTGCTTTCCGGTTGTCTGCAAGCGCTGGACACGCTGCTGCAAGCGCCCGTGCGCGCGGCGTTTGTCGTCGGTCTGCCGCTTGAAATCGGCGGACGGCTGTATAACTGCGCCGTCGCCGTCTGCGGTGGGCGCATTCTCGGCGTTGTGCCGAAAACGCATCTGCCGGGCAGCTGCGAATTCTACGAGAAGCGCTGGTTCGAGCCGGGGCATTCCGCGCCGGAAAACATGACGCTCTGCGGGCAGACCGTCCCTGTCGGCGGGGATCTGGTTTTTGACTGCGGGCTGTTCTCCTTCGGCGTCGAGCTTTGCGAAGATCTGTGGGTGCCCGCGCCGCCGTCGGCCAAACTCTGCATGGGCGGCGCGCTGATGATCGTCAATCCCTCCGCCTCCAACGAACTGGTCACCAAGCATCGCTATCGCTGCGAACTGATCGGCCAGCAGAGCGCGCGATGCCTGTGCGGCTACCTCTATGCGGGCGCGGGCTATGGCGAATCGACCACCGATCTCGTGTTCTCCGGCTATGCGGGCGTCTATGAAAACGGGCGCATGCTCGCGCAGAATGAGCGTTTTGCCCGGCAAAGCTCCTTCGCCGTCGCCGACGTGGACGTCGAGCGGCTGCGCTTCAAGCGCCGCCAGAGCCGCACCTTCGCCGAGGACGCGCCGCAAGCCCTGCGCATCGTCCGCTTTGAGCAGGAAGCTTTTGCCGACGACCGCCTGCTTCGCGCCGTTTCGCCTCTGCCCTTCGTCCCCTCCGGCGCAGAACGCGACGCGCGCACGGAAGAAATCCTGATGATTCAGTCCACCGCCCTGCTCACCCGCATGGAACAGGTGCATACGCAAAAAGCCGTGCTCGGCGTCAGCGGCGGACTGGATTCCACGCTCACCCTGCTGGCCGCCGCCTACGCGTTCCGCCGCGCGGGCTATCCCATGGAAGGGTTGGTCGGCATCACCATGCCCGGCATGGGCACAGGCAGCCGCACGCTGCAAAACGCGCTCAAGCTGATGCAGCTCATCGGCTGCACGACGAAAACCATCCCCATCGGCAAGGCCGTCGCCCAGCATTTCGACGATATCGGCCAAGATCCCGAAAAGCACGATATCGCCTATGAAAATTCTCAGGCTCGCGAGCGCACGCAGATCATCATGGACGTGGCGAACCAAATCGGCGGCCTCGCCCTCGGCACCGGCGACCTGAGCGAACTCGCCCTCGGCTGGTGCACCTATAACGGCGATCAGATGAGCATGTATAACATGAGCGCCTCCGTGCCCAAAACCCTCATTCAGCATCTCGTGCGTTACGCGGGCGGCAGACTGGGCGGCGAAGTCGTGCCCGTCGTCGAAGATATTCTGGATACGCCGATCTCCCCCGAACTCATCCCCTCCAAAGAGGGGGAACTGACCCAGCGCACGGAGGATACCCTCGGCGCATATGCCCTGCACGACTTCTTCCTCTATCACATGATGGACAGCGGCGCGTCTCCGCTCAAGCTCTACCCCATGGCAAAAGCCGCGTTTAACGGCCAGTATGACGATCTCGCGATTCTCGCCGCTCTGCGTACATTCGTCCGCCGTTTCTTCACTCAGCAGTTTAAGCGCTCCGCCATGCCGGACGGCCCGAAAGTCGGCTCCGTCAGCCTTTCCCCACGCGGCGATTGGCGCATGCCCTCTGACGCGCAGAGTATTCTCTGGATGCAGGAAGTTGAACAGCTGGAACGCCTGCATTCCTGACTTTGAAACGCCATCGAACCGCTAAATCGCCGAATTCCTCCAAACGCCTTGTATATTCGCACTCACTATGTTATCATTTTCTCAATATTTGTCGGATGTGCATTTTCATCCGAACAACACAGGAGGCGTATTTTTCATGCTGCTTGAAGGAAAAAAGGCGGTCGTGACCGGCGGCACCCGCGGCATCGGCTTTGCCATTGTGGAAACGTTCCTCAAAAATGGCGCGTCCGTCGCGCTCTTCGGCTCCCGCCAGGAGACGGTCGATAAGGCGCTGGCAAAGCTCAAGGCCGAAAACCCGGATTGGGACGTCATCGGCATGGCGCCCGACCTGACCGATTACGCCGCAGTGGACGCGGCGATGGCCAAGGTCACCGAAGCGTTTGGCTGCATCGATATTCTGGTCAATAACGCCGGCATCTCCGCGCGCGAGCCGCTGTACCAGTATGATCCTGCCGCATTCAAAAACATCATGGATTTGAACGTGACCGCCGTGTTCAACGGCTGCCGCGCCGTCGCGCCGATCATGAAAGCGCAGGGCGGCGGCTCGATCATCAACACCAGCTCAATGGTCAGTCTGTACGGTCAGCCCTCCGGCGTGGGCTATCCGACCAGTAAATTTGCCGTCAACGGCTTGACCCGAAGCCTCGCCCGTGAGCTTGGCCGCGATAACATCCGCGTCAACGCCGTTGCGCCGGGCGTAACCCGCACCGACATGGTCGCCAACCTGCCGGAAGAAATGGTGAAGCGCGTCTGCGCGCCGATTCCCCTCCAGCGCATGGGCGAACCGCAGGAAGTCGCCAACGCGTTCCTGTTCCTCGCCAGCGATCTGGCCAGCTATGTCACCGGCGAGATTTTGTCGGTTGACGGCGCGGCGCAGACCTGATCGGCTGATTTCTTCCGTCACGGCTTCGTCGTTCTGCCTTCTTCTAAGGGGGGCATCGACCGTCAGGCGCTCTTTGTAATGCGTTATAGTACATCGTAGTGCATCTTTTGGGGGATTCAAACCATCCGTCTCGAAAAAAGACGGATGGTTTTTTATGTTCAAATAAGCGGACATACTGTCTTTCTCCAAAATAATAGAACCCTCATTGTCTTTATACGCAACAAGAGTTCTACCATTTTTTACATTCTACTTCTTTAGTGTGTACACTGATAGCATGCCCACCCTAAGTTAGTATAGGTCCAATTTGTTTTTCTTCCACAGAAAACACACTTTCCTCCACCTGAAGAGGACGAATTTGTACTTGAACATCCAAAAAGGAGAACAAGTGCAAGAATAACTGACATAATAAGCCCTAAACAAGAATTTTTCGAATCATTCATTTGAGTTTAACACCTCTTCTTAATCGTATTAGAACCTTTTTTCTTGATAATAGTATGGAACAAAAAGGTACTAAAATTCAATATTTGACTCGCCAAGCGTCTTAATCTTATTCATGTTAGAATTTATGTCCACAATGATTACACTTATATTTACTCATTACTTTATTGGCTGCAAATACTCCCCAGAGCGCCACAGATACAGCTTTACTTGCGCCAGAAATAACGCTCACATCCGTGCTTCCGCAACACGGGCAGTACACTTTCGTATCTATCGGCGCACCGCAACCGGGACAGGTTCTTGCCGTACTGGATACTTCTCTTCCGCACTCTGGACATTTAACTAATGCCATGGTGCTTCCCTCCATGCAAGTACTTATCAGTACTATTTTTCACAATATTATCACTTACGTGGCATAATGTCAACAGGATTTTGTGATAATAAAGAAGGGTTGTTGTGTTTTTTCGTCGCTTGCGTGATTTACGAGAGGATGCTGATAAAACTCAAGCCGATATTGCGTCCTATCTCGGCATTCAACAAACAGTCTATTCCCGATATGAGCGCGGTTTTCAAACAATCCCTCTTGAACATCTTATTAAACTTGCTGATTATTATCAGGTTTCTCTCGACAACATCACAGCGCGAACAGATAGTAT
>ENA-ORLW01001987-ORLW01001987.1-human-gut-metagenome-genome-assembly--contig:-NODE-1987-length-19804-cov-3.348609_pt1 | contig 19804 bp, 21 predicted proteins | sample MGYA00243017_ERZ508829 | MGnify/ENA primary metagenome ERZ508829 (study PRJEB26277, sample SAMN04329776) | human gut metagenome | biome: human-associated habitat | host: Homo sapiens | place: USA...
GAAGTAGGGCACACTGAAAGTATTAAGAAAGATATTGTTATAATTACCACAAAACTTTTTAAAATTTTATTCACTTAATTTCTCCTATTTTTTAAAAGATAAGGCAAAAAAGACACACTATATTATTTTAGGTAAAGGCAAAGACCTTTTCAAAATCAGCTATTTCAAATTTCATTGCAGTAACATTATTATTTAGTGAAAAAATACATTCTCCTGGACTTGCCATTGTTAAAAGTTCTTTTGCTCCTTCTCTTTTAATGTTTTCTGTATAAATTCTTATAAATTCTTCTTTTAAGTTCATAATTGTGACCATCTTTCTGATATTTTCATATAACGCAATTAAAAAGCTTATAATTAAGTATAACATAAATCATTTTTAAAATAAAGTCCTTTTACTTGATTTATAAATAAAATTATGATATTATATAACTGATTATAAAGATCTATAATTATTGTTAAACAAAATGCAATTATAAAAGATAGAGAAATTGCATAAAAGGTAATGATTGGAGACGAATTTTATGTGTGGGATAGTAGGTTATGTGGGACAAAAAGACTGTACAAAAATATTACTGGATTCATTGTCAAAGCTTGAATACAGAGGCTATGACTCTGCCGGGGTGGCGGTAGTTCAATACGGTGAGCTTTTGACTAAGAAAAATAAAGGCCGTCTTTTGGGACTTGAAGAAAAAATGGACAAAGAAGGCTGGCTTAAGGGAACTTGCGGAATAGGTCATACAAGATGGGCAACTCACGGTGAACCATCCGATATCAATTCTCACCCTCACGGCAATGCAAATATTACTATTGTACACAACGGTATTATTGAAAATTATAAAAAGATAAAAGATTTTTTAGAGAGCAAGGGCTATGAGTTTATAAGTCAAACCGATACGGAAACGGTCGCTAAGCTTTTAGATTATTATTATAACGGAGATCCTCGTGAAACGATTGCAAGAGCTGTGTCTGAGATTGAAGGCTCTTATGCATTGGGGATATTATTTAAAGATTTTCCTGATGAGATTTTTGCCATTAGAAAAGATTCTCCTCTTATCGTCGGAAAGGGAAACGGTGAAAGTTTTATTGCTTCTGATGTTCCGGCGATAATAAAATATACAAAAGATTACTATCTATTAGATGAGAATGAGATAGCAGTTTTGAAGGCAGATAAGATTGAGTTTTTTGACATTCACGGAAGAACTGTTCAAAAGGAGCTTTTAACTGCTAATTGGGACTTGGAAGCTGCCGAAAAAGGCGGATATGAGCATTTTATGCTCAAAGAAATTCACGAACAGCCTAATGCTGTAAAAACTACTATTTCACCGAGAATAGTGGACGGAATGCCTGACTTTTCCGAATCGGGTATTTCTCAGGAACTTCTCGGAAGCTTTGAACATATATTTGTTGTTGCATGCGGTACCGCGATGTATGCCGGAACTGTAGGAAAATATGTGATTGAGAAGCTTACAAGAATTCCTGTAACTGTTGATGTAGCTTCTGAGTTCAGATATAGAAATCCTATATTAACTGATAAAGACTTGGTAATTTTAGTTTCACAGTCAGGTGAAACAGCAGATACTTTGGCTTCTCTCAGATTAGCTAAAAAAATCGGTGTGACTACCATGTCGATTGTCAATGTTAAAGGCTCGTCTATTGCCAGGGAGTCGGATTATGTTATATATTCGCATGCAGGGCCTGAGATTTCAGTGGCTTCCACAAAGGCTTATATGGTACAGATTTCAGTATTTTATATGCTTGCGTTTGAGCTTGCGTATGCTAACGGAATAATTACTGAATATGAGTGTAAACGCCTTGTTTCAGTCCTTCAGGGAATACCGGGAAAAATCGAAGAAGTTTTAAAGGATAAAGAAGATGTATCATATGTTGCATCTCAGCTTATGAATGCCGATAATCTTTTCTATATCGGCAGGGGTCTTGATTATGCACTGAGTATGGAAGGTTCATTAAAGCTTAAGGAAATTTCATATATTCATTCAGAAGCTTATGCTGCGGGTGAATTGAAACACGGACCTATATCGCTTGTTAATGACGGAATGCCTGTAATTGCTGTTGCAACACAGCGTGAGTTGTTTGATAAAACAATAAGCAATGTTAAAGAAGTTAAAGCACGAGGAGCAAAAGTAATATTAATTACACACTCGTCAATGAGCGTTGATGAAGATGCAGCGGATTTAGTAATCGGTCTTCCTACTACTGATGATATGCTGATGCCGATGATAGCAGCAGTGCCGCTTCAGCTTATTGCTTATTATACTTCAGTACTTAGGGGCAATGATGTCGATAAGCCTAGAAATCTTGCAAAGTCAGTTACTGTTGAATAGTTTTACGGGCAGTTTTTTAGCTGCCCTTTATCTTTTAATATCGAGCATACAGCGTGAAAAGCTTATAATACATATTTTTCAGATTTTGCCGTAAGAAGATAGGCGTTACGAAAATTATAAGAAATGAAAGGTGGTTTCCATGGGAAAATATAATGCTTTTATTTTTGATTTTGATTTAACTTTGGCTGACAGCACAAAGGGTATATATATTTGCTATAAAAAGTGTCTTGAACATTTTGGTTACAGAGTGCCGAGCGATGAAGAGATTTTCAGAACAATAGGTAATACAATTGAAGATTCTATAGCTATTTTAATTGGCCGAATGCCTGATAATGTTTTGGAAATGAGAAAATACTATGTCAGCCTTGCAGATGAATATATGGTTAAATATACTGAATTTTATCCAAATGTTCTTGCTGTTTTGCAGGTGTTGAAACAGGCTGGCAAAAAAGTAGGAATCGTTTCAACAAAATACAGATACAGAATAATGAGCAGCTTTGAAAATGCAGGTTCTTTTCCTATAGATGAAATTGTCGGCGGTGAAGATGTAAATGTATTCAAGCCTGACCCGACAGGACTGAATTTAATGATAAATCGTCTTGGCGTTTTAAAGGAAGAGGTTTTGTATGTAGGTGACAGTTATATTGACGCCGAAACTGCAAAAAATGCAGGTGTTGATTTTGCCGGAGTATTAACAGGGTCAACTGATGAAAAAACTTTTTCAAAATATCCAAACATCATGATAAAGGATAGTATTTTAGATATCATTACAGGTTTGAATGCTTAATTTGTGCATGCAGACATATAAAAATTAATAAATTGTTAAAACTGCTTGCTTAATAATATTTATAATGATATAATTAAGAATAATATTTTGGTATATTTTTAAAAGTTTTAAATAAATTATGCCTTTGGAGGATTGTTATGATAAAAAGTATGACCGGTTTCGGGCGAGAACAGGGTGTTATAGACGGTTATGAAATCCTTGTTGAAATCCGTTCAGTAAATCATAGATATTTTGAATTCAGTTCAAGGGTTCCGAGGAGTTTCGGGTACCTTGATGAAAAACTGAAATCTTTGCTGAGTGAAAGAATTTCAAGAGGTAAGGTTGAAGCATCGGTTACAATATTTAAGACTGAGGGAGCAGAAGCTGAAATTGAAGTGAACCTTGACATCGCTGATGGATATGTCAATGCTCTGAGAGAGGCTAATAAGACTTTGCAGCTGACAGATGATTTGGCATTATCAAGCATTATGAGATTTTCTGATGTGTTTAAAATTCAGAAGGTTCAGGATGATGAAGAGGTTATCTGGAATGCCGTTAAGCAGATTTGCATCAGTGCGTTAGACAAGTTCATTGACATGCGTAAGGTCGAGGGTGAAAAAATGTTTGACGATATTTTATCACGGCTTGATTTTATAGAAGAAAAAACTTGTGAAATTGAAAAGCTGTCACCTCAGATAACCGAAAATTATTCAAACAGACTGTATGCCAGAATAAAAGAAACTCTGGGTGATAAGGATATTGATGAGCAGAGAATTCTGACGGAGGTAGCGGTTTTTGCGGATAAAACGGCTGTCGATGAAGAAACAGTCAGATTACATAGTCATATTTCTCAGTTCAGAGAGCTTATAAACAGTGATGAACCTGTTGGAAGAAAGCTTGATTTTCTTGTTCAGGAGTTAAACCGTGAGGTCAATACAATCGGCTCAAAGGGTCAGGATTTATCGGTAACTAAAACTGTGGTTGACCTGAAAGCCGAGATTGAAAAAATAAGAGAACAGATTCAGAATATTGAATAGAGGATTAAGTTTATGCAGTTAATAAATATAGGCTTCGGCAACATGATTTCATCTTCAAGACTGATAGCAATAGTAAGTCCCGAGTCAGCACCTATAAAGAGGCTGATAAGCGATGCAAAATCAAAAGGCACTCTTATTGATGCAACCTATGGCAGAAAGACCAGAGCAGTGGTAGTGATGGACAGTGACCATATAATTCTGACAGCTGTTCAGCCTGAAACAGTTGCCGGACGGGTTGATTCAAGCTGTGATATTTCATCTGCTGAGTGAGTTAATTTAAAAAACTGTTTTTATATTAAAATATTCAGTAAATAATAATGGAGGATTGCTTCTGTAAAGGGGCATATTATAACAATGATTAATAAGGGTAAGCTTTATGTAGTGTCTGCACCTTCGGGCTGCGGCAAGGGGACAATACTTTCCGAGGTTTTAAAAAATAACGATAATTTGTTTTATTCGGTTTCGGCGACAACAAGATGTCCGAGAGACGGTGAAGAAGACGGAGTAAATTATTATTTCCTTTCTGTTGAGGACTTTAAGAAAGAAATCGAAAACGGAGGTATGCTTGAATACGCACAGTTCTGCGATAATTATTACGGCACACCGAAACAAAAGGTGTTAGATAAATTGAATAAAGGTATCGATGTTATTTTAGAGATAGAAACAAATGGTGCTATGCAGATTAAAAAGGCAATGAGTGAAGCAATTTTGATATTTATTTTACCCCCGTCTGTTTCCGAACTGAGACGCCGTTTGAATAAAAGGGGTACTGAGAAACAGGATATAATTGATAAGCGTGTTAATGAAGCGGAAGCTGAAATCAAAAAAGCATGTGAATATGATTATATAATGATAAATGACGAGCTTGAAAAGGCAATAGAAGATTTTGAAGCAATTTTAAAGTCTTCAAAACTGACAAATGAAAACAATAAAAGTAAAATAGAAGAGGTGCTTAAAAATGCTTAGACCGGCAATATCACAAATTTTAAAGAACAATGAGAGTTATTATTCGCTTGTAATTGCAGTTGCAAAAAGAGCAAGACAGCTTTCTGACGATGCTTTTGAAGAAAAGATTTCGCTTGAAGAAAAGCCTGTTAAGACAGCAATTGATGAATTTGCAAACGGAGATTATAAAATAATCGAAGATCCGAGTTTAAGACGCTAAAGCTTTGAGGTGAGATATGTGCTGGGGAAATATTTGGTTGCTAAAGTTGCTGTAAGCAATACGGCATACAGCTTTGATACCGAGTACAGCTATGCTGTTCCAAGTACATTTTCATCTGCTGCTAAAGCAGGATGCCGTGTAATTGTACCTTTTGGCAAGGGAAACCGACGAAGGATTGGTTTTATAACACGGCTTTATGAGAGAGAAAGCTATAATCCTGATTTAAAGCTTATGCACAGTGTTGTTGACGATGAGCCTTTGATTTCCGAAGAAATGATGAAAATCATTTTCTGGCTTAAAGAAAATACATTCTGTACGCTTTTTGAAGCTTACAAATGTGTTGTTCCAACGGGGTTCAGTTATAATATTGTGAAAAAATACTCACTCCATAACGCACAAATCGATATGCCACTCAGTAGTGATGAACAAAATCTTGTTAATGCACTGCTGTCAGCAGAGACTGACAAGGAATTTGACAGAATATTATCATCACAAACCGAAAGCAAAACAAAGCAAAAAGTAATAGATTCACTTTTGGAAAAAGGCGTATTAGAAGAGATTGACAATGTCAAAAGACGCATAGGCGATGAAATGATTAAGATGGTCAAACTGTCACCTGAATATATATCCGGTGAAGTTTGTGTTGATTTAACTCCTAAGCAGAATCTTGTGGTTAATTTGCTGAACGAGTGTAAAAGTGCGTCTGTAAAAGAAATCTGCTATTTGGTAAATGTCACATCAACTATTATAAAAAGGCTTGTGCAAAAGCGTGTTTTAACACAGTATGACTATGAAGTTTTAAGAACAGTCGAATCGGGGAGCGTTGAAAATAAATCTCTTGATGACATTGTTTTATCAGACAGTCAGAGAAAAGCTTTTGACGGGATAAAAGAATTAATAGATGATAATAAACCATGCGGTGCTTTGCTTTACGGTGTTACCGGAAGCGGAAAGACTTCTGTTTTTTTAAAGCTCATTGAGTATACCGTTAAAGCTAACAAAACCGCAATAATGCTGGTACCCGAAATATCTCTGACTCCTCAGATGGTCGGACAGTTTAAAAGTTATTTCGGCAATATTGTGGCGGTAATTCATTCAAGCCTTTCACTAGGACAGAGGGTTGATGAATATAAAAGAATAAAAAACGGTGATGCTAAAATCGTAATCGGAACACGAAGTGCAATTTTTGCACCGATTAAAGATTTGGGCTTAATTATCATGGATGAAGAGGGTGAGCATACCTATAAATCCGAATCCACTCCCAGATATCATGCGAGAGATATTGCAATTCAGCGATGCGGATATAATAACTGTGTATTGCTTTTAGCGTCGGCAACACCTTCGCTTGAAAGCTATTACTACGCTAAAAACGGGCGTTATCATCTTTTTGAACTTGATAAAAGATATTCAAGTGCCAAGCTTCCCAAAGCAGTGGTAGTTGATATGCAGTCAGAAGAGAAAGACGGTAATGACAGTCTTTTCAGCAGAGAGCTGATTAAAGGAATAAAAGAGTGTTTAGAAAAAAAAGAACAGAGCATTCTGCTTCTTAACAGGCGAGGCTTTAACACTAATATCACTTGTCTTGACTGTAAGAAGCCAATTGAATGTCCTAACTGCAATATCCCGCTGACATATCATAAAAGGAATAATCGTCTTATGTGTCATTACTGCGGTTATTCTATGGGCTGTAAAGATGAGTGTCCCGAATGTCATGGTAATCATCTGAAGATGACAGGCGTGGGTACACAAAGAGTTGAAGATGAAGTTCAAAGGCTTTTTCCCGATGCCAGAGTTCTCAGAATGGATGCTGATACTACCTATTCAAGATTTGCATATGAGAATAACTTTAAGGCTTTCGGAGAAGGAAAGTATGATATTATGCTTGGAACTCAAATGATTGCCAAGGGTCTTGATTTCCCGAATGTAACTCTTGTGGGAGTTTTATCATTAGATAAGGCTTTATTTGCAGGGAGCTTTAACAGTTATGAAAAAACCTTTTCACTTCTGACACAGGTTGTCGGAAGGTCCGGCAGAGGAGATAAACAAGGTGTTGCGTTTGTACAGACATATGTGCCTGAGCACTATGTTTTAGAGCTTGCATCACGACAGGATTATAAAGAGTTTTATGCACAGGAAATAGCTCTGAGAAAAGCACTTGTGTATCCTCCGTTTTGTGATATATGTGTTGTGGGCATTAATTCACCGATAGACATTCAGGCGCAGAAAGCGTCAATGATTTTTATAGATATTTTAAAGTCAAATATAAATAAATTGTCTTATAAGTTTCCTCTTCGTGTTTTGGGGCCGTCTCAATTTTCGATAGGGAAAATTAATAACAGATACAGATATAGAATAATAATTAAATGCAAGAATGAAAAACATTTCAGAGAGCTTATAAGTACATCACTTAAAGATGCAATGAAGCACAAAGATTTCTCAAATGTAAGAATATACGCTGATATAAACGGCAATATAGGAATTTAGGAGTATTAAGTTTAGAAGGGAAGATGAGTATAAGTATGGCTATAAGAACAATTCTGAATAAAAGTGACGAAGCTTTGTCAAAGGTTTGCAGGCCTGTTGAAAAGTTTGACCAGAAGCTGTGGACATTGCTTGACGATATGGCGGACACTTTGAAAAAGGCTGACGGCGCAGGGCTTGCGGCACCGCAGGTAGGAATACTCAGAAGGGCAGTTGTTATTGATGTGGGAGAGGGCTTGTATGAACTTATGAACCCCGAAATCATAGCAGCTGACGGTACTCAGTACGGTGTTGAGGGCTGCCTTTCATGTCCCGGTGAATGGGGATATGTTACAAGAGCACAAAAAGTAAAATTTAAAGCTCAGGACAGAAACGGCAACTGGTATGAAAAAGAGGTTGAAGACCTTTTTGCCAGGTGTGTTCAGCACGAATGTGACCATTTAGACGGAAAGGTATTCACAAGGTTGATTGAAGAATATGTTAATATTGAAGAATCTGCTGAAAAGTAGACTTTGAACAGGTTGTTTTTTAACAGCGGAAAGGAGTAATGCTCGACACAGAGCATAGTTAAAGTGTTAATGAATATAGTATTTATGGGGACTCCTGATTTTGCAGTTCCTGCATTGAATGCACTGATTAAATCGAATCATTCAGTGTCAGCTGTTTTTACTCAGCCTGACAAGCCAAAAGGAAGAGGTCATAAGCTAACTCCGCCGCCTGTTAAAGTTTTGGCTGAGGACAACGGAATAACTGTATATCAGCCGGTAAGTTTAAAAAAAGAGGCTGATGAATATATAAAAATAATAAAAGATATAAATCCTGATATAATAGTTGTAGCGGCATACGGGAAAATACTTCCTAGAGAAGTATTGGAAATACCCAGGCTTGGCTGTGTAAATATTCATGGTTCACTGCTTCCTAAATACAGAGGAGCGGCACCTATTCAGTGGGCTGTTTTAAATGGCGAGACAGAAACCGGAATAACGACTATGCTAATGAACGAAGGGCTTGATACAGGTGATATTTTACTTGCCCAAAAGACTGAAATCGGTGAGAATGAAACAGCGTCCGAGCTATTTGACAGATTATCCTGTATGGGTGCTGATATTTTGATGAAAACTATTGAAGCTCTAAACAGCGGTGAAATTACACCTCAAAAACAGAAAAATTCTGAAGCAACATATGCACCGATGCTTTCAAAAGACTTGTCAAAGCTTGAATTTGATAATCCTGTATTAAATGTTCATAAAAAAATCTGCGGTTTATCAGATTGGCCGTGTGCTGTCACTTCAATTGACGGAAAACGCCTGAAGGTTTACCGTTCGGAAATTGTATCTGAAACTAAGCCTGACGCCGAACCGGGTGAAATCTTAGATGAAAAGAATTTCACAGTTGCCTGCATTGATGGAAGTATAAGGTTTATTGAAGTACAGGCTGATGGTTCAAAGCGAATGAAATCTGAAGATTATTTAAGGGGAAAACCTGTTTCCAGGGGAACAATATTAAAGTAAAAACGATTTCTTTAAGGAGGCAAATATGCGTTATTTTTATTATTATGACTGGACAATTTTAATTTTAATTCCGCCTTTGATATTATCACTTTTTGCACAGTTTAAAGTGAATTCTACTTACAAAAAATTTTCTAAGATAAGCAATGCGAGAGGTTTTACCGCAAGGGAAGTTGCAAGGCGGATTTTAGATTCAAACGGACTTTATAATATCCAAATTGAACACATTAAAGGAAATTTAACCGACCACTTTGACCCGAGTTCAAATACAATAAGACTTTCGGATTCCGTTGATAACAGCACATCTGTAGCGGCAATCGGCGTTGCCGCACATGAATGCGGACACGCAGTTCAGCATGCTGTTGGTTACACACCTATAAAAATCCGTTCGGCAATGGTGCCTATAACTAATTTCAGTTCAAAGCTGTCTATGCTGTTTATTATAGTCGGACTTTTAATTTCAAATATGTATAAAGCTTCACAGAGTACACAAGCTGCACAGCTTGGATTTACTATTGCCGTTGTGGGCATTTGCCTTTTCGCAGTTGCAACTGTATTTCAGCTTGTTACACTGCCGGTTGAATTCAATGCCAGTTCAAGAGCATTAAAAACCCTTGAAGCCGAAGGTATACTGTACGATGACGAGATACCAAAGGCAAGGAAGGTTTTAAGTGCTGCGGCTATGACATATGTTGCTGCTTTAATTTCATCAATTGCGTCACTATTGAGAATAGTTCTTATTGTTTTCGGTGGCAATAACAGGAGAAATTAAATGCAAAATGCACGGAATTTTACAAAAAAACTGCTGATTAATTTTTATGAGAACTCTTCTTATTCTAATATTTTGCTTGATAAGTCATTAGCGGAAAGCGATTTATCTGTGCAGGATAAAAAGTTTGTTACAAATCTTTTTTACGGTGTTATCGAGCATCAGATTACACTTGATGCAGTAATAAACAAATATTCTAAAAAGCCGGCCGAAAAGCTTTCAAATGAAGTTTTACAGCTTCTTAGAATGGCGGTCTGTCAGATGCTTTTTATGGATTCTGTACCGGACAGAGCGGCAGTGTATGAAAGCGTTAAGCTTGCTAAGCGTATGAAAAATCCTGCTCTCAGCGGTTATGTAAACGGAGTTTTAAGGTCTTTCTTAAGAGATAACAAGCAAATCCCCGTTTGTAAAGATAAATTAGAAAACTTATCTGTTAAATATTCGTGTCCGAAATGGCTTATAGAGAAATGGATGAATGAATATGGAGAAGATTTGGCACTTGATATGCTTGAAAGTTCAATAGGAATTCCTCCTGTTACAGCACGTCTGAACATTTTAAAGAAATCCGCTGATGAAATAATCAAAGAGATAAAAGAAACCGGAATAGAGATAACTAAGCGGGAAGAAACAGATAACTGTGTCGAATTTTCAAATATCGGTGCTATAAGTCATTCTCGTGTTTATCGAAAAGGATTGTTTCATATTCAGGATTTGTCCAGTCAGATATGCTGTGAGATTTTAGCTCCAAAGCCGAATGAAACAGTTCTTGATGTTTGTTCGGCACCGGGAGGAAAAGCTTTTACCATTGCTGAAATTATGAATAATCAAGGCAGAGTTATTGCTTGTGACTTACACGAAAATCGTGTTAATCTTATAAAACAAGGTGCTAAGCGATTGGGTTTGTCGATAGTTGAATCTATGGTAAATGACGCTTGTGTTTTTTGTGATAAAATAGGTGAAGTTGACAAGGTTTTATGTGATGTTCCATGTTCGGGGCTTGGTGTTATAAGACGCAAGCCTGAAATAAAATATAAAAATCCAAAGGAATTTAACAATCTTCAAGGTGTTCAGAAAAAGATTTTAGAAATATCCTCTGAATATTTAAAAAGGGGAGGAGTTTTGGTGTATTCTACCTGCACTCTTTCAAAATCTGAAAACGATGATATCATAGATTGGTTTTTAGAAAATCACCCTGAGTTTGAAAAAGGTGATATAAGTGGGATTAAAAATATTTATGATTGTGAATATAAGCTGACCATATCGCCAAAAATGTTTAACAGCGACGGATTTTTTATTGCAAAACTCATTAAGAAAAGGTAATACAGAAAAGAAAATGACAGAGAATTATAATGAAAAAATTGATATATTGTCGCTCACATTAGAGGAACTTGAAGAGAAGATTTTACTCTTGGGTGAGAAAAAGTTCAGAGCTAAACAAATCTGGCAATGGCTTCATGTAAAAAAAGTCAGAAATTTTGACAAAATGAGCAACTTATCTGCACAGTTTAGAGATAAATTATCAGATGTATTTTGTATAAAATCACTAATTATTTCAAAAAGACTTGCGTCAAACATAGACAATACTGTAAAATATCTATATGAACTATCAGATTTGAATCACATAGAAACAGTATTGATGGAATATAATCATGGATACAGTCTTTGTGTTTCAACACAAGTAGGTTGTAAAATGGGTTGTAAATTCTGTGCATCTACTATTGCGGGCTTTAAAAGAAATTTAACGCCGTCGGAAATTCTTCTTCAGCTGTATGAAACCGAAAGAGATTCCGGAGTAAAAGTTTCAAGTATTGTTTTGATGGGAATAGGAGAACCGCTTGATAACTATGACAATGTGACCAGGTTTTTAGAAATTCTGAGTGATAAAGACGGACACAATATGAGTCTTCGTCATGTTTCGCTTTCAACCTGCGGAATTGTTCCGAAAATATATGATTTAGCCGATAATAATTATGGGCTTACACTTTCAATTTCTCTTCATGCTACAACTGATGAAAAGAGAAGTGAAATAATGCCTGTTAACAATAAATACAGTATTAATGAGCTTATTAATGCATGTAAGTTTTATATAAGCAAAACGAAAAGGCGTATTTCTTTTGAATATGCTTTAATAGACGGTGTTAATGATTCTTACGAGCAGGCAGAACGATTATCGAAACTATTGCGTGGTATTCAAAGCCATGTTAATATAATACCTGTTAACAAAATTAAAGAGCGAAGTTTTAAGTCAGACAGAAAATCTGCATTGCGGTTTTGCAGTTATCTGACTGATTTGGGTATAAATGCTACAATCAGAAGAACACTTGGTGCTGATATTGATGCAGCATGCGGTCAGCTAAGGAGAGAATATGAAGTCACAGAAAGAGGGTGAGCCAGCTTGTTTGTAGTTGCAAAAAGTGATGTTGGCATGACAAGAAAAGAAAATCAAGACAGGTTTTGTGTTAAAATAATCGATGATAAAACAGTTGCCGCTGTTGTTTGTGATGGGATGGGCGGTGCTCAGTCCGGAGGGGTAGCAAGCGAAATCGCAGCCAACACTGTATTTGACAGGATAACATTAAACTATAGAAATGATGCTGATGATAACAGTATAAGGAATACTCTTATAACTTCTTTGACAGCAGCAAATACTTTAGTTTATGAAAAAGCTAAGGAAGATGAAGACAAAAAGGGAATGGGAACAACCTGTATCGGGGCTTTGATAAATAAAGACAAAGCCTATATTGCAAGTGTCGGGGACAGTCGTGCATACCTGCTTGATGAAAACGGAATTTCTCAGATAACTAACGACCATACAATTGTAGAGATTTTATACGAGCAGGGAAAAATAGAGAAAGATGATAAAAACAAGCATGAAATGAGTCATATTATAACCAAGGCTATAGGAACCGAACCAGACATAGACCCTGATTATTTTGAGTTAGAACTAAAGGAAAATTCAATAATTCTTATCTGCTCTGACGGACTTACCAATTATTGCAGTGATGAGCTTATTTACAGTTATGTATATAACAAAGAGCTTGAAAAATCACTTAATGATTTGATTAATTATGCAAAAGATAAAGGCGGTAAGGACAATATCACAGTAGCAATTATAATGAATTAGTGAAAAGGGAGGATAATGTTTTGGACATGAATATAGGGAAAAAACTTGACGGAAGATATGAAATTACCGAGCTTATCGGAATAGGCGGAATGGCTGATGTTTATAAAGCCGTTGACATTATGGAAGACAGAACTGTTGCCGTTAAGATTTTAAAAAATGAATATTCGGAAAATGAAGAATTTTTAAGAAGATTCAGAAATGAAAGTAAGGCCATAGCTGTACTTTCTCATCCTAATATTGTTAAAATATACGATGTTGGATTCTCCGATGAAATTCAGTATATTGTTATGGAATATATTGATGGTATTACTCTGAAAGAATTTATAGAACAGCAGGGCGTATTGAGATGGAAAGACGCTGTTCATTTTATTACACAGGTTTTAAGGGCTCTTCAGCACGCACACGACAGGGGAATTGTTCACAGAGATATAAAGCCGCAGAACATTATGCTTTTCTCTGACGGAACTATAAAGGTAATGGATTTTGGAATCGCACGCTTTTCAAGGTCAGACGGTAAAACTCTGTCTGATAAAACAATCGGTTCGGTTCATTACATATCACCTGAACAGGCAAGAGGTGATATTACAGATGAAAAGAGCGACATATACTCCGTCGGCGTGATGCTCTATGAAATGCTTACAGGGAAAAAACCTTTCGACGCTGAAAATCCTGTTGCTGTTGCTCTTATGCATATGCAGGAGGTCGCTAAAAATCCAAGAGAGATTATCAGTGCTATACCGGAACCTTTAGAAGAGATTGTTTATCATGCGATGGAGAGAAATCCTTCAAGAAGATATCAGTCGGCTTCTGAAATGATAAAGGATATTGAAACATTCAAGCATAATCCTGATGTCATTTTCGGTTATAAAAGCAATAACGATCTTGACGCGCATAAGTCAAGTGAGTCTACGATTTTTTTCAATCCTGTGAAAAATGATGATACTTCTGATAATAATGAGATAATAGATGTTGATCCTAATCAGCCTGTTGATACTTATAATAACTATTATCCTAATGAGTATTATGATGACGATGATGAGCCTGTCAGAAAGCGTTCATATGTAGTTCCTATATTGTCAGCGGTTACTGTTGCTGTTGTAATCATTGCGGCAGTAGTAATACTGTTTATGGTTATTAAGTCTGATGCTTTCGGAAGCAACACAAATAAAATTGAAGTTCCGAACTTTATCGGACAGTCGATAATCGACGCTAAGAACGAATACGGTGAAAATCTTCAGTTTATTATTACAGAAGAATACAATAATGATTATGCCCAAAATATAATTTTTGAACAGGATATTCCTGCCGGTACAATTAAAAAAGAAGGCTCGGAGATTGCTGTAAAAGTTTCTAAAGGACCGAAAACTTCTGTAATACCTGATTTAAAGAATCAAACCTATGAAGCTGCGGCATCAGAACTTGAAAGACTTAATCTTGTTCCTGTACAAAGTCTGATTCATGATGATGATGTAGTGGAAGGCCGTGTAATAAAAACTAATCCTGAAACAAATGATGAAGTTCCGCAAGGCTCGTCAGTAACTGTTTTTGTCAGCAGCGGGCCTTTGCAGACTAAGGTTAAGGTTCCGTCGGTTATCGGTAAAACCGAAGACGATGCAAGAGCATTGCTTGAAGAAAACAAATTAAAATGTGAAGTAACCGATGTCGACACTGATGAAGTTGAAAAAGGTTTGGTTGTGACTCAGTCTATTTCAAAGGGAACAAGTGTTGACAGAGATACTGTGATAACTATAGGCGTATCAACCGGTGAGGCTGCTTCTAATACTGTTAATATTGATGTTTCCGTACCTGTCGGGGCATGGGGAAGTTATAAGATTTTGATTTATATAAACGGAAACTTAAAAAATACCCAAGCTCTCGGTGATGCAGAAACCGTCGCAGGAGGTTCAATAAGAGTTCCTGTAACAGGACAGGGAAAACAATCGGTTTCTATCAAGGTTCAAAGAGATGATGATTCTGCATTGTATGGATCTTATGAAGTGAACTTTGCAGATAAAACTTATTCAGCAACATCAACTAATGCAAGTGCGTTTACATCTATAACGCCTGAGCGTGACACTTCAAAAAGCACGAAAAAGCCAACCTCTGGTGCTTCAACAGATGAGCCTACAACACAGTGGAGTCAGACGACCACAAACAATGCTGAATAGTTATGATTAAAGAGGGATTAATTATAAAATTACTCGGAGGCATCTACTTTGTAGAGGCCTCTGATGTTGTATATGAATGTAAGGCAAAAGGTGTTTTCAGAAACAGAAATTTGTCTCCCGTATGCGGTGATTGGGTAGAAATTCAAATTACCGACGGTGAAACGCCTGTAATAAGCAAAGTGTTTGACAGAAAATCACTTATTATCAGACCGCAGCTTGCAAATTTAGATTACCTTGTGCTGGTTAATTCTGTCTGTGAGCCTTCACCGAATCTTCTGCTTATTGACAAATTTATTGCAATAGCCGAGTATAAAGGCATTGAACCTGTTGTAGTATTTACTAAAACCGATAAAAAAAGTGAAGAGGAGCTTGTTTCGATATATAAAAATGTCGGCATAAGTGTTTTTGCAGTTGATAATACTACAGGTCAAGGCTGTGAAGAGTTAAAGGAAATACTTTCAGGAAAGCTTTCGGCTTTCACAGGAAATACAGGAGTCGGCAAATCAAGCCTGCTGAATAATCTTTTTCCTGACTTGAATTTAGACACAGGTGAAATAAGTAAGAAGCTTGGAAGAGGGAAGCATACAACCAGACATGTTGAGCTGTTTAAACTGCATGACGGCGGATATGTAGCAGATACACCCGGATTTTCATCATTTGATACTAACAAATATGATATAATTTTTAAAGATGAACTTGCATCATGCTTTAGGGAATTCAGCGGATTTACAGGTAAGTGCAAATTTCAGGACTGCAATCATATAAGAGAGCCGGGCTGTGAAATAATAAGAGCAGTCAATGACGGTATAATTTCAAAATCACGGCATGAAAATTATGTAAAAATGTTTGAAGAAGCTAAAAATTTAAAAGAGTGGGAGCACTGATTCTTATGAGAAAGTGTCTTATAGCTGGGGGCGGAAGGATTGATAATCTCAGTTGGCTGAAAAAAACTGCTGAAGAATGTGATTACATTATTGCAGCTGATAAGGGTTATAAAACCTTAAAAAAAGCTGATGTTGAAATAGATATTGCAATCGGCGACTTTGATTCATTGGGTTATGTACCAGAAGATGTAATTGTAAAAAAATTAAAGGCTGAGAAAGATGACACAGATACAATGACAGCTGTCATGTATGCTCTTGACAAAGGTGCTGAAGAAATACTGATTCTCGGCGGGACAGGCGGACGGCTGGATCACACAGTTGCGAATTTGCAGACGCTCAGCTTTATTGCGTATCACGGTGCTTTAGGAAAACTAATTGATGAAACCAATGAGATAATGGGGCTTATACCCGGTGAATATAAATTTCAAAATAGAGCAGGATATTCTTTGTCAACATTTTCAATGACTGATGAAGTAACCGGACTTTGTGAGAACGGTGTTAAATATCCTCTTGACAACGCAGTGCTTACTAACAAATTTCCTCTTGGTGTTTCTAATGAGATAGTTGAGGATTTTGCAGTTATTTCTTTTAAAAGCGGTATTCTTTTTGTGTGTCTTTCTAAACTGTAACAATAATTGTCTGATATGAATATTATAAAGTATTCTTATTATCAGGAGGAGATTACATATGAAAATTGTATTAGTTAAGACACCTAAAATTCTTTCGGGTATTTTTAAAATAGTATTTAAGGTTAAAAGTTCAGAATATTAAGTTTAAGTGCTTGACATATTGTCGAGCACTGTTTTCATATTTATTGTTTTTTCAGCATATGTTTAGTATGACTATAAATATAAAGGGAAAATAATATGCTGGAATTTTGCTTGAAGGAATATAAGATTAAATTGTCATTCAGCTTTTTTGCCGTTTTGGCTGTTTTATTTTTTATAGGTGACAATTTTGCTGTTATAACCGCACTGCTATGCTGCTTTATTCATGAGTTCGGTCATATGCTGATGATGTATAAGTTTTCTGTACCTATAAATGAAATAACACTATACGGAGGAGGTATTAAACTAAAAAGTGAACAGGACAGACTTTATAACAAAAAGAGTGAAATCTATGTATTGCTTGCCGGCGCAGGTGTAAATATAGTTTGTTTTTTTATTTTTAAAGGTATACTTACACAGTTTGCATATACAAGTCTGATACTGGGACTTTTTAATCTTCTTCCTTATAAATATTTTGACGGGGGACGGGTTTTAAAGCTGATTTTTGAAGACTCTGTTTCAGTAGCAATGAATTCAGCTTATAAGGCAATACGGGCAGTACTGATTCTTTTGACAATATGTGTTATAATATTAATGATATACAAAGGTATAACTAATTTTTCACTGATTATTACACTTGTCTATATAGTTGTTTCTGAAATTTTTTGCTGATAACTCTTGTTAAGGGCAATATTACATAAATTTTAAACTTTTTTTACAAAATAGCTTGAATTTTAAATTTTGTTGTGATATAATATATAAGCATTTGATTTACCGTCGCCGACAGCGACGAGAGTTAATGCCTGCCAATCGGCAAGACATTAAAGCGGATAGTCCTCTGATTTTGCAGAGCAAAATGTATGAATGTCTGAAAATAATAGGAGGTATTTAAAGTGGACGCTTTAAAACTAATTTCAAATTCAAGCTTAAAAGCTGAGGTTCCTGTCCTTAATATCGGTGATACTGTTAAAGTACATGTTAAGATTAAGGAAGGCGACAAGTCAAGAATTCAAATTTTTGAGGGAACAATTATCGCTAAGAAGCATGGCGGTGTAAATGAAACATTTACAGTTCGTCGTGTTGCTCACGGATGCGGTATTGAAAGAGTATTCCCTGTACATTCACCGATTGTTGAAAAGGTTGAAATCGTAAGACACGGTCGTGTACGCAGAGCTAAGCTATACTATCTGAGAGACAGAGTAGGTAAGGCTGCAAAAGTTAAAGAAGCAATTAAATAATTGTTATGAAAGGAACAATTTTTTGTTCCTTTTTCTTTTTGCAAAAGTACTTGAAATTTGTTGCTTTTTTTGTTAGAATAAATAATATATATTATATTTTGAATAGTAAAAGGAGGATACTTCGCTGTGAAGTATGATTGCATATATGGAAGATATTAAAAATGAAATTTACAGTAACGAGGATTATGATAAATTCAAGAAAAAAAAATCTATAGGGAATGAAGTTTTAGAATGGCTTGAATCCATTGCGGTTTCGATTTTTGTAGTCATTTTAATTTTTACATTTGCTTTTAGAATAGTGGTTGTTGACGGTGAATCAATGCTTCCGACGCTTGAGGATGGGCAAAGACTGATTATTTCTCATCTGTTTTACACACCTAAACAAGGTGATATTGTGGTTGTCAACAGCCAAGAACTGAATAAAACAATTATCAAACGAGTTATCGCTACTGAAGGTCAGACTATTGATATTGATATTGCAGCTCATACCGTAACAGTCGACGGCAAGGTTTTAGATGAGCCTTATACTAATGAAGGCTATATGCTGAGTGACGGCGGCGGAAGCTATCCGATGGTTGTTCCCGATGGTAAGATTTTTGTAATGGGTGATAACAGAAATCATTCAACAGACAGCAGGGTAATCGGATTTGTTTCGACGGAAGATGTATTGGGCAAGGCATTTTTGAGAATTTATCCGTTTAACAGCTTTGGATTTTTAAAATAAAAGCTCTATAAAATTGTGAAAGGAATTTAACATGAGCGATGAAATAAGTGTTCAATGGTTTCCCGGTCATATGGCAAAAACGCGTCGCCTTATGCAGTCTAACTTAAAGTTAGTTGACGCAGTTGTTGAGATGACGGACGCCAGAATTCCCATATCAAGCAGAAATCCCGAGATGGACAGACTTGTCGGTTCAAAACCAAGACTTGTTATTTTAAATAAATGTGATGCCGCTGATGAAACGGCAAATTCGATGTGGCTTGATTATTATAAAAGAAAAGGTATCATGTCTATTGCCACCGATTGCCGAAGCGGGAAAGGTGTAAATAAGTTTTTGCCTTCTTTGAAAGAGCTGTTAAAAGAACAAATATCTGTATGGAACAGTAAAGGAATGGTCGGAAGACCTATAAGAATAATGATTGTCGGGATTCCTAATGTGGGAAAATCGTCATTTATAAACAGGCTTGCAGGTTCTAAAAGAGCAAAGGTTGAGGACAGACCGGGGGTAACAAGAGGGAAGCAATGGGTATCTATAGGCAATGAAATTGAGCTTTTGGATATGCCTGGGGTTTTGTGGCCTAAATTCGAGGATAAAACTGTCGGTGAGCATTTGGCTTTTACAGGTGCCGTTAAGGATGATGTTATGGACTTAGAGTATCTTGCCTGCAGATTGCTTCAGTTCTTGTTTGAAAAATATCCTGATAATATTATAAAAAGATAAAATATTATCACTATGGGTAAAAAAACAGCACCGTTACTCCCTTATACGAATCAGATGCTTAGTGAATTTGGTGAGCGGCTGAAACTTGCTCGTTTACGACGCAGGCTTACCGC
>ENA-ORLW01001992-ORLW01001992.1-human-gut-metagenome-genome-assembly--contig:-NODE-1992-length-19737-cov-3.688403_pt1 | contig 19737 bp, 14 predicted proteins | sample MGYA00243017_ERZ508829 | MGnify/ENA primary metagenome ERZ508829 (study PRJEB26277, sample SAMN04329776) | human gut metagenome | biome: human-associated habitat | host: Homo sapiens | place: USA...
AAATCATTGGTTGAATCAAATTTAATTATAAAAACAGAGAAAGAGCAAAATGGAGTAAAATTCTGTACATATAGCTGCACTTCAAGGGGTGGTGCAAAAATTGCACCACCCGTTCAAAATGAGCAAGATACTGATGCTGAAAATTCTATAAATAACGATGAAAATACTGAATCATCTGCTCAAAACCCCAATATTTCTGATTCTATGAATAACAATGTAGAAAATGAATCACTTGTTCAAAATGAAGAAAGTACCGATTTTACGGAATTTAAAGGGGGTAGTGCAAAAAATGCACCACCGGTTCAAAATTTGCACCCCCAGTTCAATAATTGCACTACCGGTTCAAAAACTGCACAGGGGTGGTGCGAAAACTGCACTGGGGGTAGTGCAAAAACTGCACCCAATAATATATATAATAATATAAATAATAATATATTATTTGATGATGATATCGCACACGCACGAGAAAAAATAAAAAAGCAAATTGAATATTCTTATTATGAACAAAATCTTTCTGCTGACTTATCGTATATTGATATTATTATCGAAATCATGCTTGAAGTTTCCTTGACCGATTCTAAAAGAAAACCTGATATATTCGGAGTTAGCACAAAACTGTTTAAAGAAAGATTATCGGAAATTGATTCAACACATATTGAATATATACTGGAGTGCTTCAAAAATGCAGATAATATAGGAAATATAAAATCATACTTAGCCAAAATGATATTTAATGCACCGTCTACTATAGACGCATATTATGAATCACAAGTTAAAAAGGATTTTTATTAAACTTAGTCGGAGGTGATATTATGACAAACACAAAATCTGAATTTAAGTATAGCGGAAGATTTGCATTAACACGGCGTGACTTTGTAACACAGAATGACAGTCTTATGTGGAAGGTAGTTGATTATTGCAGAAATGAAAACATAAGCATTGAAGAATACTACTCACGATTTGGTATCAAAATGGAGAAACTATGGCTTGATTGCTATAACGCTTGGTGCGAAAATAATCCGTTTAATTACCCAAAAGATAAAGACGATTATACAGTGAAACATACACAGTGGTTAAATCAAGCACGTGCTTATGCAGACGAACTTGTACAAACTGAATGCTATAGTGAAGCAGCATAAAATCAAATATTTCAAATCTGACAATTCACTTACGAATTGTCTTTTTTATTTCAAAACAAAAAATGTCTTATGACACGAAGAAAGGAATTAAAAATGCAGAAAATAACAAATACAAAAATGTATTTTGCAGCAGATAAAAATGCAAGCGGAGGTTTTTACATATACACAATCGATCCGAGAACATATGACATTATAATCTACGCTAAGAACTTTGACACATACGATTGTGCTATAATTTATTATTCTATCAAAATTAATCCTGACATGAGTGCTTCAGGAAACGAACCTGTTATTTACTCTACACAGGATTCTTTGCAAAATGAAGCATATGCCTTAAAAGAAAATGAATATTACAAAGACTGGCTAACAAATAACAGTGAGCTGACAAAATCATTTGGTTCTGAATTCGTACCTGATTATTCAGTGCCTATAAGAGTAACTAATTACGATCAACACAAAGTCAATGTAATAAATGCTTATGAGCGAGCTTATCACACTTCTGATGAAAACCGAATGACGAGCAATGATGAACATATGGAAGGAATGGCTGTTGTAAATGCTAATGTGTCCCCTTCTGATATTTTTGAACGTTATGGAACTATTCTTGAAAATGATACACTTGCACTTGCAAAACGCATTAACAGCCTTTTTGAAGAATACGACAAATACAATCACAAAGGCGAATCAGCAGATAAAGAACGCACTATCGGTGATTACAACAAATCTATCAAAGACGGTAAATTTGATGTAAACATATCAAGCAGCATGATTGATATTGCAACCTGCGGCATTGCTGAACTGGAGGGCAGAGCAAAAACTCTTGTAAATCAGTATTCTTTACAGGTAAAAGAAAACTCAAACTATAACGCTGAAAGATTATCATATGTTCCGAAGGTTATAACTCAAAGTGACACTAATATATACAAGCAAAATAAAACATTAAACAAAAGTAGAAAGCAGTCCATATGAAACAAAATCAAAATGTAGAAAAGCTGTACATAAATGATTTTTCTTCTGACTGCATATCTGTTATTTATGATATAAAGCTTTCTGAAAATGAAGATATTGCAGTAATCAAAGAATATGATGATGAACCGTTTTATTATCTATCTTCCGATTACAAAATTCATGGCAATTCTGCTCAGATAATTTCAGGAAGCATGCCATTTGAAACATTGGAACAAGCTGAAAAAGCTCTTGTTGAATATTCTTTGAAAAAATATAATTTGTCGGAAAATGAAGATTCATACTTGACTTTACATAATCAATTATCTTCATATTTTGATGAAAATAAAATATTTAAGCTTTTACAGAGTTCAGACGATAATCAGTCAGAAAAGTATATCAGTGAGTTATATAAAGCGTTTTGTACAACTCAGTCTGAACAGCTTAATAAATCAAATATTAATAAAGATTTAGACAAAAGAAATAAAAATAATTATAGGAGATAAAATGGGTGTAACTTATGAAATACGAAAATTTAATAAACAAGTATATTGATAAAATCAATAAAATCTCATCAAATTCAAAGCAATGGAAAGCTTTCTTGGATACAAGTGCTTCGGTAACTTCATATTCGTTTATAAATCGTGTACTTATACACTGCTATTTTCCAAGTGCAAAAGCAGTTGCTTCAGAAGATTTATGGAAAGCTCTCAACAGAGATTTGATAAGCAAACCTAAAAAAATATTTTTACTAAATGATACTGACAAATCAGTAACAAAAGCATATGACATAAGTCAGACTGAGGGAAAAGATGTTGATTTGTGGAAGTTTGATAGTTCCGATATGTCCCCTGCCCTTATACAAGAATTAAACAAAGAATTTGATATAGAGGAAAACGGAATTTATAATGTGATAGTCCAAATGACTAATAAAATCGAAAGCATTATTCCCTCTGTAAATTATTTGAATGAACATGAACAAAACTTTATTATTGAAAGTGTAAGTTATATTGTTAATAAGCGTTTGTATCAACTCGATATGCCATACAAATTCAAAGAGCTTGATGAGGTTTACAGTAATATAACTGTTATGGGAGGCTGTATTGCGGTAATATCAAACAAAATAATCAATACTGCTAAAAACATAGCTAGAACTTATAAAGAAAATCAAAGTCAAGGCAATTATAAATTTGAGTATAAGATAGGCAGTGAAGTTTATCTTGATTCACGAAAATACATAGTTGCAGATATTAACGCTGATAGAGTTGTAGTTTCTAATGCTGATTTTCCATTGGAACAAAAGAGTTACAGTTCTGTTGAACTCGAAGAAAAGCTAAAAGAAACACCTCTTAATCAGCGTTTGATTGTATTAAAAGAAAAAACAGAACCATCTATAGAATCTTACGATAATACAAACATATTGCCTAAGAGCAAAAAATCTTCAAGTCTTGAAGAAAAGACTTATAAGGCAGTACAAGAACTGTTTCCTGATATTCTTTCAATGAAATACTCATATCTTAGGTATGAATCCGATATATATGAACCTCTTTCTATTGAATATAACGGACTTTTGTACATAGAACAAAACTATATTCAGAATGGAGATTTAATGAAAGATCCTTTGTTTATATTTTCTGTAGATGATTCAAACAAACAAATGATACTTAAGTATAAAGAACAAGACGGCGTTCCGAACGGTTATGAAGAATATGACGAAAGTAATGATGAACACAGACAGTCAGCACAGCGTTATTTTTTAGAAACTTGGCTGCCTGCAATAAAAGAACAGAACATTTTAAATCATCTTACAAAGGGCGAAAAAATCCTTGATGATGGTTCATATAAATATGTTGTTTTTGAAAACGGAATTGAGTATGAAAAAGGAAAAGAACCTAGTCTGCAGGACATATTAGAAAATGATACAGATGATTCAACAAATCAATCTAATGAAACAATTTCAGTGAAAGATATTGACGAAATTGACAATGATAAAATAATTAACCTTGCAGAATTAAATGCAAATAACTATATTCTTTCTGAAAAAGACTTTGTTTCAACTACTTTTTCGGTAAATATCAGTAATAATTTAAAAGCTATAAAACTTTTAAAACAAATTGAAAGTGAAAAAAAAACTGCTACAACCGATGAACAAGAAATATTGGCTAAATATGTTGGTTGGGGCGGTTTGTCTGACGTATTCAACCCTAAAAGTATATATTACAATGATGAACTTCGAACTATCCTTACAGATAAAGAATATTTTTCAGCAAGAAGTTCTACTTTAAGTGCTTTCTATACAGGGCAAGAAATTATTAGTTCTGTTTATTCTGCACTAGAACAGTTTGGTTTTAAGAGCGGAAACATTCTTGACCCATCTTCAGGCACGGGAAGATTCATCGGTATGTGTCCTGAAAGTATTAAAAATAATTCTAAGTTTTATGCTGTAGAATTAGATAGCATATCAGCTCGAATCACTAAACTGCTTTATCCGGGAGCTGAAGTTTATGACATGGGACTGGAAGATACTGATTTTAAAGACAACCAATTTGATATAGCAATAAGCAATATACCATTTGGAAACTATAAAGTATTTGACAAAAAATATGATAAAGAGAATTTTCTTATACATGATTACTTTTTCGCAAAAAATATTGATTTAATTAGACCAAAAGGTATTATTGCTTTTATTACATCATCAGGTACTCTTGATAAAAAATCAGAAAAGTTCAGACGATATATAAGTGAAAGAGCTGACTTTATTGGTGCAATAAGACTTCCCGGAAATGCTTTTGAAGACGCAGGAACAAATGTTGTTTCAGATATTATTTTCCTTCAGAAAAAAGAAACTCCGTCAAATGAACTTAATGACAATATTCTTCCTACTGTTAAATTCACAGAAAGCTTTCATATGAAAGAAATTGAAATCAACAATTATTTCGCTGAAAATCCTGATATGATTGCCGGAAAGCTTTCATCAAAGTCTACTGCATTCGGCTATGACACTGATGTTATCATTCCATATGGAACAGATAACCTTGCAAACCGTTTAAAAAGAATTGTACCAAAACTGGAATGCAAATATGAATCAGATAATACAATAAAACCGATTGACAGAGCTCAAGAAGATAATAACTTTATACCCGCAGATCCAAATATAAATGAGTACAGTTACGGTATCAGTAACGGAAAAATTTATTACCGAGAAATAAATACAATGTCACTTGCTAAATTCAGCAAATCAGAGTATAAAAAGATTTCAGAGTTAATTGAACTTGCAAAAGTTGTCCGTACAATTATTAATCTTCAAAGAGATGAAATTGAAAGCGGTTATTTAGACAATTCAAAGTTTGATAAACTGAAAAATGAGCTTAACAAAAAATATGATGACTTCATAAATGAATACGGCTATATAAATGAAAACCTAAAGGGTTTCATTATGGATAATAGTTCACCGCTATTATCTTCGATAGAGATTTACAACAGTGAAAGTAAATCGTATGAAAAAAGCCAATTTTTTTATAAAAGAACAATCAGACCAGACAAGCAAGTAACCAACTGTGAAACTTCTTTAGACGCACTGTACATATCACTTGACCAAAAATGTAATGTTAATTTAGAGTTCATGTCTGAACTCACTGGATTCAGCAAAGATAAATTAATCAAAGACCTTGCTTTTACACAAATTTATCCTAATCATAAAAATACAAAAGAGTGGATATATAAAGAGGATTACTTGTCAGGTAATATTCGCAAAAAGCTTAGTGAAGCAAAACAGCAGCTTCTCCTAGAACCTGATAATGATTTAATCAAATCAGATATAAAAGCTTTAGAAGAGATTTTACCTGAATGGCTTACCATAAGTGATATTAGTGTTAAACTTGGATCGCCGTGGATACCAACAAGTTATATTGATTCTTTTATTGATTCTATCGGACTAATGTCTGAAGGCGTAAAATGTATTTATTATGAATCGGACAACAGTTTTTATATTGACAATAAAAATCAAACTAAGTATTCTACTAATTCAATCAATGTATATGGTACAGAATACGCACCTGCTTTGTTTATTTTAGAAAAAGCTCTTAATCAACAGCGACCTAAAGTTTATGACAGAATATATGATGACAACGGAAAAGCAAAAAGTGTTGTTAATCAGGAAAAAACAGACGCTGCTATGGAAAAGCAAGAAGTACTTGCAGAAGCTTTTGCAGAATTCTGTGAAAACAATGCAGAAGAATTAGAGAAGATATACAATGAGCGTTTCAATTGCAAAGTCGCTCCGGCATACGACGGTTCATATTTAACCTTTCCCGAAATGTCTACAGAGATTGAATTGCTTCCACATCAAAAAAATGCTGTTGCAAGATGTTTAAGAGGCAATACATTGCTTGCTCACTGCGTTGGTGCAGGAAAAACCTTTGAGATGATAGCTGCCGGCATGAAAATGAAGCAATTAGGTTTATGCAATAAACCTATATATGTAGTGCCAAATCACCTAGTACAATCATTCGCAGGTGAATTTATGCGACTATACCCTACTGCTGACATAATTGCTGTAGATAAATCAGACTTAAAGAAAGAGAATAGAAAACGGTTTACTTCAAGAATAGCAACAGGAACCTATGATGGTATCATTATAGCTGCTTCATCTTTTGAATTTTTGCAATTATCCGACGCAAGAAAAACAAAATACTATTACGATCAGATAGATGAATTAAGATTTCAGATAGATTATTCTGACAATGACTATTCGGTAAAACAAGCTGAAAGAATGATAACTTCTTATCAAAATAAATTAGACAAATTAATGGATAAAACCAAAAGTGACAATTTCATTGATTTTGAAGATTTAGGTATAGACCAAATGTTTATTGATGAAGCACATTCATACAAAAATTTATACTGCCCTACCAAACTCGGAAGTGTTTCAGGAGTCAACAACAGTTCATCTGTTAAATCAGAAAATATGCTGCTAAAAACTGAATATTTAGCTGAAATCAGGGGTGTTGGAAAGGGGACAGTATTTGCTACCGGAACACCTGTTTCAAATTACTTGACAGAAATGTATGTAATGAATAGATATTTAGCTCCTGAGAAACTAAAAGAAATCGGCTGCTATAATATTGATGCATGGATAGGCACTTTCGGTTCTATAACAAATTCAGTTGAAGTAAATCCATCAGGTAATGGATTCAGAGTTAAAGAACGTCTTAACAGATTTAACAATATACCGGAATTGCTTGTTGATTACTATTCATTTGCAGATGTGAAAACTAAAGATAATATAAAACTTCCTTTACCTAAAGTAAATAAGGTTACTGTAACTCTTGAACCTACTGATTTACAAAAGGATTATATTACAGATTTAGGATTAAGAGCGGAAAATATAAAGTCAGGTACTGTTGATCCTTCTGAAGACAATTTCTTAAAAATTACTACTGACGGTATAAAATGTGCTTTGGACTACAGATTAATAGATCCAACTGCACCTGATGTTCCAAATTCTAAGATTAATGCTGTTGTTGACAAGGTATATAAAGAGTATCTTGACCACAATGATATGAAAGGTACTCAAATAATATTTCTTGATCGTTCTACACCAAAATCAAACGGCGAATTTAATTTGTATGATGATATTAAAAACAAATTAATTGCATTAGGAATAAATGAATCTGAAATAGTTTTTATCCATCAGGCAAAAAATGATTATGAAAAACAAAAGATATTCGATAAAGTAAATTCAGGTGAATATAGAATAATTCTAGGCTCTACCGAAAAACTAGGCACTGGTACTAACATTCAAAAACTGTGCTGTGCTTTACATCATGTAGATTTAGGGTGGCGACCATCTGACAAAGAACAAAGACTCGGCAGAATGGAACGACAAGGTAATACAATGCCATATTGTACAGAATATTGCTATGTAGTAAAAGATACCTTTGACGCATATATCGCACAAACACTTGAATCAAAAGCTTCTTTTATAGCTCAAATAAACAGAGGTGATTTAACTTCACGAAGCATTGAAGTTGCAGAAGATATAGCTTTAGAATACACAGAAATCAAAGCGTTATCTTGCGGTGATGAAAGAATAAAAACAAAAATCGAACTTGAAATTGAGATAAAAAAGCTTAATCAGTCAAAAAGAAGATTTAATAAAAATCAAAAGGATTTACGTTATGAATACTCAGGAACGCTTCCAATTGAAATTGAAAGATTAAAGAATTCACTTATTACTATTGAAAAATGCCTTGAAGTTAAAGAAAGTAATCCCCCTTTTGAGAGTGATGATTTTGAAATCTATCTTTATGACAGTTTAGGAGAAAAGAAAATTTGCATTGATAAAAAAATTGCAGGACTCTATCTACTAAACACAAAACAAAGCATAGCTGATATGGATAGACATAAAGTTGCTTATTACAGAGGATTTGATTTAACTGTATACTATTCAGCTCTAAAAAAACATTATAGAATGGCATTGACTTATGAGGAGAAAGATTGTTATTCTTTTGATTTTTCAGACAGTGAAATAGGCATGATTGCAAGAATCAACAATGCTATTGATAAGGGATTGTCTGCTTCTAAACAGCAAATTGAAGAAACCATTGCAAAAAAAGAAGAACGCAGAGAAAGTATAAAATCATTATGCAACGGTGTTTTTGAAGATGAAGATAAGTTAAAAAATAAGCTTGAGGAATTAAAGCGGTTAAACAAAGAACTGAATATTACAGACAATAATGTTTCAGCAATTAATACTTCAAATAATATTTCAGCAAGAAAAACATCTTACCGACGGTAAGGTGTTTTTTTATGTAACAGCAGTAGTTGTGGTGGTCAGACATGACTGTTGCGTTACAACATACACAAAAACAAAATACAGAAAGGAATTTTTATTATGGTACTTGAAAAAAAGACATTTGAAAAAAACGAATTAGGAATTAGTTCAATCAGAATGAGCATTTTGGAAAACAGAAAAGAGAACAGTCCGCTTGCAAGGGCAACAATTCATTTCAAAAATGGTATGGCTCTTAACAGTGTAAGCTTATGGCCAAAGAAAAATGAAAACGGAGTCAGCATTTCCCTACCTGGCTATAAGATTGCAAAAAAAGATAGGAATGGTAATCAACTATATGATGAAAATCAAAAGCCTGTATATGACTTCTGTGAATATGTTCACCCTACAAAACAAGGTACTCGAAGTGAACTGAATGCTAATTTAATCGCTACATATAACGAAGGTATTCAAATGCTGTCACAGGCTCAAAATCAAAACAAAGCAGTTTCAACACCTAGTTTAAACAGATAATACAACTTAACATTTGTTTTAAGGCTGTACTTTAGTGTATAGCTTTATTTTTTTGAAATAAGAGGTGAATATCAATATGAATTATCATCATTACACAGACGAAGAAATAAAAGCAATTGAAGATATGAGCGTACTTTCATTTCTTCAAGAACAAGGATATGAATTTAAGCGTATAGGCAACAGTTTCAGATGCAAAGAACATCCATCTCTTTCAATTAATACAGATGAAAAGCAATGGTACTGGCATAGCTGTGATAAAGGCGGATATGGTGTTATAGATTGGTGCAAAAAAATAGAAAATTTATCATTTCCTGAAGCTCTTAACAGGCTTTCAGAAAAAAGCATTTCATATATTCCTAAAGCACCTGAACAGTCTGTTGTTGAAAAGAAAGAATTTAAGCTACCTAAAGCGTTCAACGGTAAATTTTCAAGAGCTTTTGCTTATCTAGTGTACACTCGCAAAATTGACAAGTCTGTTATAAATGACTGCTTTAAAAATGGAAGCTTGTATGAAGATGAAAGACATAATGTTATAGCTGTCGGCTTTGATGAAAACGGAAACGCTAAATATGCTACAAAGCGAGGAACAAATACAGAAGTAAAATTCAGAGGTGAAGTAAGCGGAAGCGATAAGCATTATGGATTTTCGCTTCCTGCTGATTCGGAACGTGTATATGTATTTGAGGGATTTGGAGATGTTTTGGCACACGCAACTTTAGTTAATATGAAGGCAAGAATGTTAGCCAAAACTCCTCAGCAAAAACAAAATGCTGACTACGCATACAAAGGACAGAGCCGCATTGCATTAGGCGGTGTGTCAGATAACGCTCTTGAGTTTTATTTGAAAAATAATCCGCAAACAAGACAGATTTGCTTTTGCCTTGATAATGATGAGGGCGGTAAAACTGCTACACAAAAACATATGAAAAAGTATTCAGAACTTGGATATGAAGTATTCGATAAAACTTTAACTAAGGTTAATGATTATGGAGATTTGCTAACCGAGTATGTTAAAGCTACAAGTAATGAAAATACTCTAAAAAAAAATAAACCAGTAAGAAAAATAAGTTAAAGGAGAATTAATATGAAAATAAAATTTAAAAAACTAATCGACCAAATTAAAGCAAGAAAAAATAAAATTGTTATTAAAATTTCTGCAACGGCAACAGCAGTATTTGTAACAGGAATGTCAGCAATTTCGGCAAGTGCAGCAGTTGATACAAGCGGAATTACAAGTAAACTTACAGAACTCAGTGGTGGTTTAACCACAGTTGGTTGGGTTGCTGCACTGGTCGCAGTTGGTGCTGCAGCAATTGCCTTTTTTTGTGGCAGTCACGGTATGCAAACCGGCAAAAAGATTCTAATAGGAGTAGCCGTTGGCTGTTCTTTACTTACATTAGGTGATGCTTTTGTAGGTTTCTTTAAATAGTCATAAGCCGGGATTTCATCCTGGCTTATATTATTTCATATAAAAAACAAAAAAGGAGGAAAGCTCTCTATGATGAGCATAATTACAAATGAAACAATTGTATAAAAAACATAAAAAAACATGTATGTTTTTCTTTGTTCTTTTCATTAGCACTTATTTATGCACAGTCACAGTTTCTGCTGCCTGTCCTTATGACAATTGGGAATATGACCTAGTAAAACGAATAAGCGTTGCAGGAATGTTCAGCGATATGTTTATAAGATTTAAAGCATTTTTGCTCGTAGGACTTGCCGAAATTGTTGATGATTTTAGCAAAGCTATAGACACATTGCTTTCATTAAATTTATACGAAGGCATAAAAAATGTATTTAATATAGAAGCCTCAATCTATCCTATAGCGTGGGCTTTATTTTCACTGGTAATTATAATTGCAGCCATTTATCTTATGATATTTCCAGATAAACTTAAAATATCCAATTTGCTAAGAAGCATACTTATATCAGGATGTCTTATAACGGTTGCACCAAGTATTTTTTCTGTTATGACTGATATTAAAAATGCAGGAATAAATGATGTCAGTAATATCAGCATAACTGGAAGTAAAGGTGTTAAACATACAATAGGAGATGAACTTTTAGCAGCAGTAACAGTTGATATGAAAGCTTCAGGTGAAGTTGGAAAAGTACGATACATATCACAGACAGAAGATTTTAAGAGGAAAACGGGAATTTGTTACGGAATTGATTATACAAAAACACTTTCCAATAAATCAGGAAACTTTTTGTGGAAAGTAACAGATATAGATGCAGAAGAGTCATCACAAATATTATTTGAAGATTTAAGCTTTGATAATTATTTATATTTAATGGGTATTTATGATACATACTCACTATGTAAAGATGCTAAACAGGTATATGACAGAATACCATCTGATAAAACAAATAAGAAAAATGCAACAGATGATGAAATAAGAAATTCCGGCGGTTATATTATGGTTGTATATGCTTCAAAGAATATAATAGGTCCTGCGACTAAATACATAGATCCGTATTCATACTATAATGATTACTTAGTACCTTCAATCAATAATAAAACTTCTAAATGTAAGTATTTGAACAGCAAAGAGAAAAGTGCCATAAAAAACGAAATATTATCATCTGAAAAAGGTGGTGTTTGCGATATAGGAACTGCTGCACCTAAATACAGGTTGTTTGATTATGAAGATGATAAAAACAGTGCTGATATTGAAACCTGTGTCAGACGGATTATTGACTATTTAATGCAAAACGGATATATGGAAAAACTCAATATCGAAAATAATGAAAAGGAGTTTGAAAAAGGTACAACATATGATTACCATTATGCTTCTCTACACACTCAAGAAGATCATGATGATTTAGGATGGGCAGCTCGCTTAACCGATTATTTAGACGGTGATCATTTCGGAAAAGCAACAGAACGTGTTTATGCATATGACCTTGATTTTGTAAAAGGATTAATTTTAATGATAGCTGTATTCATCTCTTTCCTTTTTGCAGGATTAAAACTTACAAGAATGTTATTTGATATATTGTTTATGCAAGTTATCGCACCTGTTGTTTTTGCAAGCGACTTGCAGGAAAGCGGAAGAACAAAGAAGATGATTTCTGAAATAATAGGCAGCTTTATTATTATCATTCTAGTATTTCTGATTATAAAGTTATACTTAATAGTATTGCTTTGGTCGTTCTCTAAAAATTTTAGTATCGTTGTAACGCTGTTCATTATAATCGGTGGTGCAGGATTCGTAATAGATGGTCCTGATGTTGTTGTAAAAATACTTGGAATAGACGCAGGAATTAAATCAGGACACGGAATGCTTATGGGTGCTATGGCAGGAGTCAACCTTGCTAAAAATGCCGGAAAAGGTGCTGCGAACTTAGTCAAGAGTACAGGACATATTGCAGGAAAAACTGCAAATGCGGCTAAAAAAGGTGCAAGTATTGCTAAAAGTGCAGGAGGAGCTATAGGAAAATCCATGAAAAGTGAATCAGGTGTATTAAATAAAGCTGCTATGTCAACAGCAAAGAATTTAGGAAAAGCTACAGGTTTAGCTAAACAAGGTGCAAACAATGCAATAGACAATGGTAAATCCCCTACTCTTGGTGCAGCAGCCGAATTAGCAGGTGCGGGTGCTTTAAAACTAGGAAGCGGTGCAAGACATTTAGGAAATGGCGTAAAAGAAGCAGCCAAAGAAATCAAGAATACTCCTAATCATTTAAAAAATGCATATGGAAGTGCAAAAGCTAAAGCTTCAAACAGCAGTTTTGGAAAAGCGTTTAATGAAGGAATGAACGGAAACCCATCTTCAGAAGTTTCTAATAGTTCAAATGTTGGAGGTAGTTCTTCTTCACTTACAAGTGCTTCATCACCGACAAACACTCCTAAATCTCATAATGTTCAAGGTACTGGAAATGAAAAAAATTTAACAACTAACATACCAAATATAGCTTCAAAAAGCAAGTCTGCTAATAATCAAAATACACCTATTAAAAATAATCAGTCAAATGCAGATAAATCTAAAATTTCTAAACCAATAAACGCCACAGCACCACAGCCTAACAACAGTGCAAAGACGAAAGATTCTGCACTTAATAATGTTAAAAATAATACTAATCGGAAGGAGTAAATCATGACTGGTTTAATACCAAAAAGAACAAAATCCGAAACTAAAATCTGGAAAAATCTAACCCTGTCAAAAATGATAGGCATACTCATGTCAATGATGATTGGAGAAATATTTTCAAACATAGTAGCCGATAAGCTATCTATTTTATTTGTTGTTTTTTGCGTAACAGAATTTCTAGTATTAACAATGAAATCTCCTGTAAATCCAATGAAAAGGTTTTATCAAAGCCTTATAGATTATATTGCATTTAAATCTCAGCCTGTAATGCAATACAGTGTATGTAGTGAAAATTATCAGAATTATCTATCATATCAAAAAGAAAGGAGTGGAAAAGCCGATGAAAATAAAGAATCCGCTTATGATGTTGCAAAAGCAAAACGACAAGCAAAGTTTGAATATAGACAAAGAAAAAAGCAAGCAAAGCTTGAAGCAAAACAAGCGTACAGAGAAAGAATTAAAACGAATTCAGACTAATCATTTAGCCTTTCTGCCATCGTTATTCACTATATCAAAAACAGATGATAACGACTGTTTCAAACTTAAATATGCAAAATCTGAAGAAAAGATTGTAGGTGTTGCACTTATTTCAGGTGTTGATATTTTTTCTTTTGAAGATGATGATAAATCTCAGGCTTTTGATGATTTAGCAAAAGCAACTTTAGCTCTTGGTCTGTCACATAAGTATGTATTTACCAATACAGTTCCTAATTTGCAAACACAAAAAGATTTTACTGCATATAAATATCATCAAAACACCAATGAATTTCAAAAATACTTACTCGAAAGACAATATAATGTTATGGAATATCTTGAAGATAATTCGAGTGACAGAGAAGCATATTTATATGTTTACGGAAAAACCACAGAAGAAGTAAATAGTTCTATTGAACATTACATATCAAGTTTAAGAACTGTAAATGCCGTCAGAGTAAGAGGCAATGATTTAAAAAGTGCTTTGTATAAGTTGATGAACTTTGATGAAATTCCTAATGGAGTGATGTTAGGTAATGATTTTCAAAACATTATGTTTAGAAATAATGCGTCATATTCAAACACTTACGCAAAAGTCGGAGATACATATTTTACATCACTTATTATTAATAAATTCCCATCACATATAAGTCCACTGACATTTGCAAACCTGTTTCACAGTTTAGGTGATGTCAATGTATTTATGGATGTTGATTTAAATTCAAATTCAGATATATTAGACGATTTAAGAGCGTCAATGACTGAATTAAGTTCAAGAGCATCAATTACTATGGAAGATTCACAAATACAAGATTCTGCAGCAGAGTACGAAGATATATTAAGTTTATATAATGATATCACAAGAAGTAATGAACGTGTATTGTCAATCTCATTACGAGTAGTAGTTTATGACAAAGACTTCGTACAGTTACAAAAGAAAATTGATGATGTAAAAATCAAAATTGAAAACATGGACTTATCGTTATTTTGTCCTGAGTTTACAATGAAAACGGAATATGCCGGATTTCTATTGCCCCACAATGATATTAAAACATCATTTCCGCTTCATAACACATATAAAGGACAGTTCCCTTTCTATTATCAATCACAGATTGACCCTAACGGATTATATTTTGGGAAAACTTATACTAACGGATTGGCTATGCTTGATTTTTTCAGAAAAACAGATAACAGACTTTCTTTTGATATGCTGCTTATTGGTCTTAAAGGCTCAGGAAAAACAATTGCACTTAAATCATTAGTACAAAATTATGCTACATTAAACAATAAAATTATGGTACTGGATATTGAAAATGCTTTCAGAGGACTTTGTAATAAACTAGGTGGTAAAGTGATAAATCTAAATAAAAACTCAATTATTAATCCACTGCAACTATATACTTCAATTATTGTCAGTGTTGAAGATGAAGAAACAAACGATGATGAATATGATTTACAAGCCGGACAAAATGCAGTTAATTTTGCTTCTGAAATATCAAGGATAATGACCTTTATGTATCAGTATGTTCCCGAGCTTACTAATTTTGAAGCTGACGAGTTTCAAGATATATTAATTGATGTATATGCTTCAAAAGGTATCACAGAAAAAACCGATGTAAGCACACTGAAAAACACTGATTTTCCGATTTTCAGTGATGTTCTTAAAGCAATCAGAGAAAAGCTCTATTCTTCTGATGGTCTGCCTAGAACAAATTTATCAACAAATAAATTTAATGTGTTAGAAAAGTTAGAACTTCATGTTAAGGGACTTGCAGAAGGTGCTTATTCTTCTATGTTTAACGGATACACTCAAATTTCTGTTTCAGATGAAAACCTTATTGTTTTTAATGTAAAGGCATTATCTGAAATGGAGGAAAGAGTATACAACGCTCAATTGTTTCAAATTTTATCTTTAATGTGGAATGAAACCTGCAAAAACATTGAGTATAATGAAAAAATTACTAATCCGTATGATAGGCGTTATGTAATTTCAGTAATCGACGAATCACATAGGTTTATAAATGCAAATAATATGCAATCGACAATTTTCATACAAAAAGAAGTCAGGCGTTCAAGAAAATATGACGCAGGACTTTGGTTCGCTTCTCAGGATATCACTGACTACTCTCCTGAAGGAAATTCGGAAGGAGCAAAAGCTGTTAAAACCATCTTTAATCTTGTGCAATATAAACTTATTTTAAAACAAGATTCAGGAAACATAGAAACGCTTCATGAAGCATTTCCTCAATTCACTTATTCTGAACTTAAGAGTACAAGCAGTTTTGTACCAGGCGAAATGTTATTGTCACTTGGCGGAAATCATGAAAAATTACACTGCTTTATGGAAGTTGCAGATGAAGACCTATTGTATATGGGCAACAGCCGAGATCGTGAAAAACTAAGCAAGGAGGTAAACACTAGTGCGTAGAATTAAAATATTCAATACCCTCAAATCTAAAGGCGGTCTTTTTAATTTATACATTATAATCACTTTTATATTGCTGATTTTCTTTTTAACAAGTAAACTTTGGTTTCCCAATACATCTGATATAGTATCAGAGGACTATGGTGTTACCTTTGAAGCTCAAGATTATTATATTAAAGTTGATAATGCTCATTATGACACTGAAAATAAGCTTTTGACGTTTGAATACTATATAAAATCAAAGTTAATTTATCAGGCAGATACAAGCAAAGAAGAACAGCAAGACAGTTCAACTGATGTAGACAAATTTCAGTCATATAACGCTGCTGTTAATCCAAATTCTATAAATATTTCTCAAGATGACAGCGTTGATGAAACTGAAATTAAAAATAATGAAGAAATTGTTGTTCCGACATCTTCTTTTCCAATTCTTTTATATGTAACAGATGAAAAGAACAATAAATTTGATTTCACTTTTCAAAAAGACGAAAAAGACAAATACAAATATTATTGCAGTGCTAAACTTCAAAAAAAATGTGAAGTTATAATGATATACTTTTCAACTACTATTCCTGAATATAGTGATCCTGATACTCTTGATGAGTTTGGCAACACTATTAAAGGTGAAGTTCACGAAAAAGAAATGAAACTTTATTATTCAAAAATAGACTTTAGAGAAGTTATTGTGGGAAAGAACAACTCTGTTGTTCCTGTTCCTACAACTTCTCAGACATCTTCTACTACAACACCTACTACAATAACTACTCAAATATCTTCTGTAACTACTACTGCTACAACAATTAATCATTCAGTTGTTGAAAAGAACAAAGCAACTGTTGCTAAAACTATGAAAAAAGCTAAAATCACAAAGCTGTCTGTAAAGAGTAGTTCTAAAAATAAAATCTCAGCTTCATGGAAAAAAGTAAATAAAGCAGTTGGATATGAAGTTCAAGTATCATCAAATCAAAGCTTTAAGAAAGTTGTATTTAATAAAGATACAAGCAAGACAAAATTGACAATCAAGAATAGTAAAATCAAAAGCAAAAAAACTTACTATTTAAGAGTAAGAGCTTATGCTACATATCAAAATATTTACGGCAAGGTTCAGAAAGTATATAGCAATTGGAATAAAAAAATTAGTAAAATAAAAGTTAAATAAAATGTCAAAGCACTTAAAGTTATCTTTAAGTGCTTTGTTATTTCTAAAATGCAAAAGGAGAATATATATGCAATTTAACAATAGAGCAAACAGATGTAAACTAATAGGTTGGGTTTCAAGTGACGGAATTAAGGAAAGTGAACATTCCAAATATGCTGTTGAGTTTACTATTGCAGTTGAAAGAAAAAGAGAATTAGGAAAACCAGGATATAAAGATTTTATCCCTATTTATGTTTCACATGGTAAAACAGTCCAATGGTGTAAAGAAAATTTGAAAAAAGGATTATCGGTAGAATGTAAAGGTGAACTAAGAAACTTTAAAGATGGAAAATTCAAAGTATGTTGCGATGAAATCACAATAAAGAGTAATTAAACTAGGAGGAATATTTATGTTAAACAGAGTAATTTTAATGGGAAGAATAACACATGACTTAGAACTAAAAAACACACCAAACGGAATAAGCGTATTACCTTTTAATATTGCTGTCGACAGAGGCTATGCCAAACAAGGCGAAGAAAAACAAACCGACTTTATAAACTGTGTGGCATATAGAAAGAAAGCTGTATTCATTAATGATTATTTTTCTAAAGGCAGAATGATTGCTATTGAGGGAAATCTGCATACAAGAAATTATGATGATAAAAATGGAATCAAACGTTATGTTACTGAGGTCATTGTAGATAGCGTATCGTTCACAGGTGAACCTAAAAAAGACGAAAGCAGTCAAGCAAAAGTCAACACAACTGAACCGGCAAATCAATCAACAAATGACAATGCTCTGCCTGACGAATATATGAATTCCATTGGTGACATTAATGATTTTGAAGTAGTAATTTCTGATGACGGTGTTCCATTTTAAATAAAACATAAAGGGTGACTTTTATCTGTCACCCTTTAATTGTTAAGGAGATATGAACAAATGAAAGAGTTGAAAGCATATATAAGAATAAAAAATCCACAGATTATCAAAGCTATTAATGATGATTTTAAAACAGAAAATTATACCTCACAAAATGCTCAAATGGTTGAACTTATAGAAAGAGGTTTAGCCTTAAAGTCAAAGACTTTTCAAAAATATCTGCCTGAAATTATAAATGGAATGTGTGAATCAACTTTAGAAAAACATAATGAAAAAATGAGCAGATGTGCAGAGGAATGTGTTAAAACAACACTTCTTTCAAATGCTAAGCTTGTCAATCTTATATCACTTTTAGGAAATTATATAGCTCCTGAAATCATAGAAGAAATAAAAAGCATACACGATGATGAGCTTAGTGCCTTTATAGACAGTATAAATAAGCGAAATTCTAATATAAAATCAAGCTAAAACACTTAAAGTAAAGGTGACAAATGTCGAAAAACTGTCATGCAAATGTCTGCAATGTGTGACAAAGGTATGCAATTTGTTAAAGCTGACTAATTTTCTTTTGAAACAATTGTTCAATATGTATGTGACATATGTCGGTCTAAATATGACATATGTCATATTTATAGGTGACAAAGGTGTGCATTTTCAAAAAAGTGTTGCAATTTTCAACACTTCAAAACTCGGTTTTACCGAGTTTTCCAACGGAGTGCGTTGCACTCCTTTATGCTCATTGTACTTTGTTCGTTGACGAAAAAAGTACAATCCTGTAGAAACATTTGTTCTTTTATATAGGACGAGATATTAAAATTAAAGTTATATATTATTTTTATACGAGATGAAAACATAAGGAGAGATTAAGTTTATGAGCTATGGTAATAACAGAACTATAAGAAAATCATTTAGAGCGTCAGAGGAAACAGCTGAAATAATTCCTGATCTTTGTAGACTGGTAGGTTCTAATTCCTCATCGCAAATCACAGAGGTTGCAATTGTGGTGCTTGCTATTGTTGTTGGAAAGATGACCCCTGATAAAGTACCATTATCAATTAAACCCATTGTTGATTATATTCAAAACAACTTCCTGGTTAAAAATTTTAACGAAAGCGTTCAAGAAGATTATATCTCAAAACGGCAGACTGAAAGACAATTAAGAGAGATAGAGAAAATATGTTACATAACAAGAGATATGGTAATGAATATGCTTCCTAGTGTTATAACCATGTCTGATGAACAGCTTGCTTCTATGCCTGATATTTTCAAATCAGCTGACCCTCGAATTGAAGATGAAAAACATTATTTTGCACAGCGTTCAGAAAAAAACTTTAA
>ENA-ORLW01002004-ORLW01002004.1-human-gut-metagenome-genome-assembly--contig:-NODE-2004-length-19659-cov-5.602032_pt1 | contig 19659 bp, 15 predicted proteins | sample MGYA00243017_ERZ508829 | MGnify/ENA primary metagenome ERZ508829 (study PRJEB26277, sample SAMN04329776) | human gut metagenome | biome: human-associated habitat | host: Homo sapiens | place: USA...
GCTCAGGATGGGCAGCACCGCTGCCGGGTTCACGCCCGCCACGGCCAGATTCTCCGCCGCGCTGGTCACAGCCCCCGTCACGGCCTTCTGCGCCGGGCTCAGGCCGCTCTGGGCCGCAGCCGTCAGCTGCTGCCCGCGGTCGTAGAGCTGGTAGCCCACGCTCTGGTTCTTGTCGATGCCGTCGCTCACCTCCAGCCCCGCCAGCCGCTGGCGCATCTCCCGGATCTCCTTGGAGTTGTACCCCATCGAGATCAGCTCCCTGTTCCGGCTCTCCGGCCATGTGGGATTATAGTCCATGTCTACGTCGGTCAAAAGGTCAAACAGACTCTGGGCGTGTTCGTCACCCTTTACCTCCTGCTCCACCTGTTTCCAGTTCTTCAGGGTGGCGTCGATGTTCTTTCCCGCCTGTACGCCGTACTCCGCGCCCAGCACCGGGGCAGCTGCCACCGTGTCCGTGATGCCGCCGATGGCGTTCGCCGCCCGGCGCACATCCCGCTTCCATGCGGGGATGGCGTCCAGCGCAGCGTTCATCTTCCGGGCCTCGTCGATCTGCGCCTGTGTCCAGCCGCCCTTCTTGATCAGGTCGGCGTCCGTGTACGCGCCGTGGGTGTTGTCCACCCGGCGCACCGCGTCGGCCAGATTCTTGTTGTCCCCGGTGTCCATCCACTGGTTGATCCGGTCGAACTCGTCCGGTACGCTGTCCTTGGCAAAGCTGGCTCTCAGCTCCTGCGCCCGGCCGCTGCCGTAGGCCATGGCCCCGCTGCCCACGTTCTCCAGCACGTTCCCGCTCTTCGCCGGAACGCCCCATTTCTGCCCCATGTCCAGCGCCCGGGCTGCCGCTTCCGGCATCTGCTGTGCCGGGCCGCTGCCGCTGCCCTCTGTAGCAGCGCCCGCCATTTTACGCCCCACAGAGCTTCCAGCGTCCAGCGGAAACTTGCCCGACACGCCAGTGGCTCCCCTTTTAAGGGGAGCTGTCGCGTCAGCGACTGAGAGGTCCTGCCGGGCGAGTGCTCTTCCGGCAAGGCTGGTATCATTCCTCGCATCCACCTCCCCCATGTCGCTTATGTGCCGCTCGGTATACTGCTGTAAGGCTTTGTCCCGGGTGTTCTGCTCCTGTTCTGCCTGACGTTGTGCTTCCTTTTTGTCAAACTCCCGGCTCCACTGGCTCAACTGCTCCTTGGTGACGCCGCTCTTCTTTGTGGTGATGTTCTGCGCAGTGCTGCCCGCCCCACTCACCTTGTCCGGGTTCTTTGCGGCAAATTCCCTGCTCCATTGTGCGAGCTGCTGTTTGGTTACTGCCATTCCGTCTTCTTCCCTTCTTTTTGTCTTGACAAATAGTATTGTATTTGTTATTCTGTTATTGAGGAGATGATGTCGTGAAAAGTTATTCGTCCCGCAAGGTCATAAAGGCGCTCAAGGCCGACGGCTGGTATGAGGTCAACTGCGTGGGCAGCCACCACCAGTATAAACACCCCGCCAAGCCCGGTCGCGTCACCGTAAAAGACCCCGATAAAGATATTCCCCGGGCTACGCTTAACCGCATTGAGCAGCAGTCCGGCCTTGAATTCCGCTGAATGATAGGAGGCTTTTCTGATGAAAAAGAATCTTCCCGACCGTTACTTCTATCCTGCCGTGTTTATCTACGAGGACGGGCAGGAGATCGCTGTCGATTTTCCCGACCTCGGTGTCGCCACCAGCGGTACGTCCGAGGACGACGCCCTGCTTTCCGCCCGCGAGCTGCTTGGCTGCGTGATGTGCGGGCTGGAAGAGGACGGCGAGCCTATCCCCGCCCCCTCGGCCCTGTCCGCTATCCAGCCTAAAGAAAACGAGCGGGTCGTGCTGGTCGATGCCTATATGCCGTCCGTCCGGCTCGCCAGCGTCAATCGTTCGGTAAACCGCACCGTCACTCTCCCGGCGTGGCTCAATGCCGCCGCCCTTGAACGCAATGTAAACTTCAGTCAGGTCCTTCAGGACGCGCTCAAGCACCAGCTCCACCTCGCCTGACTTTATCCCAAAGCCTCCTGCACACGGTCGTGCAGGAGGCTTTTCTGTTACCCTGCCAGCTCAAAGGCTTTCCAGATCTCATCGTCCGTGTATCCCTGATACTTCAGGCTGTCAAAAATTGTCTGGTCATCCGAGCCGTGGTTTCTCTGGCCCTTGATGGCGTTCGCCGCCACCTGCGCCCGCTGCGGGACACTCGACTGGCTTGCCGTTCTTCCGGTGCTCTGGCTCTGTCTGCTGCTTGTCCCAGTACCCCACTTGTTTGCCGGGTCTCCTTTCCAGCTCTGCCCCGTCAGACCTCGGTTCGTCTCCAATAGGTTCGGGGTGTCGTCCTCTATCCAGCCCGCATCCGTCAGCGTCCGCTTGTAGTGATCATATCGCGGGTCACTCGCTTTCATTGTGACAAACTCCTTCGACATACTCAGCAGCTGATCATAGGTCGGCGCAGGTCTCTTATTTTCCGTGCTGCCGCTGCTCCTGCTGCCCGAAGAGCCGCCCGAGCCGCCGCTTCTCCGACTGCTGTAGCTGCCGGTGATGTACTGAGGCGTGTAGTTCAGCGCATCCCTGCTGATGCCGTACATGTCGGCTACAGCCCCTGCTGCATCGCGGAAACCACCCTCGTAAAGGTCGGTGATTCCCTTCATTGCTGTCAGATAATCCGCCGGGGAAAGCTCAGTCGTTTTCTCCGCGGTCCAATCGTTGAGAATGCTGGGGTCTAAGCCGTTCGCACTCAGGAACTGGTTCAGGAAAGCTTCGCTTGCACCCCGTTCTTTATAGTCAAGCGCTTTGTCTATCGCCATCTGCTGCAGCTGCGCCTGCACCTGTTTTTCTTGCAGCTCATGTTCCTGCTTCCACTGGTCATATCCCTTGTACCGGTCGTAGGCGGTAAAGCCCGCTTTTACAACATCGGTGCCTACCTGCATCAGATTATCCCAGAAGTCCTGCTTCTCCTGCGCCGCCTGGTCTGCCCGGCTCTTCTTGTAGTCCCGCCAGTCCTGCGCGTTGGCCACAGCCCCCTGATGCTCTGCCGCCTCGAGACTGTCCTGACTCTGCAGCGCACTCAGCAGCCCCGAGAGGCCGTTCTGCTTCAGCTGGTACATGGTCAGGGCCTTGTCCCGCAGGCCCGCGAGGCCGTCGTCTACCTTCGCCATGGCCTGCTGGTAGCCCTGCTGGGCCACACTGTCTGCGTAGCTCGAGCCGTACCCGCCGCTCAGCGCGGCAGCGCCCGCAGCGGCGTTCTCGGCCGCCGCTCTGGCGTTCGCCTGCGCCCCCGCGCGGTACTGCCGGTAGAGGTCGCTGTCCGTGCCTACGTCATAGCCCGCATTGCTGGCCGCACCCATGCTGTCCAGTGCCTCGTTGATCCGGTCGGTGTAGTTGCTCTGGTACGCCCCCGGCATCGCGTTCTCCGCGTCCTTCTGCGCCGCCTGTGCGTCCCTGTATCTCTTGAATACGCCCATCTTTAACTCCTCTCTTGACAAATACGTAAAACACGTATATATTATAATTGCAGATTCGGAGGTGCATCTTTATGCCAATGACCCCCAAAGAGATCGTTCGCCTGCTCGAACAGAACGGTTTCGTGTTCGTCAGCTCCAACGGTTCTCATCGCAAATACCACGACCCCACCACCGGCAAGACCACGATCGTCCCTTTCCACGCCAAAGACCTCAAACCCGGCACAGAGAAAAATATCCTCAAGCTGGCCGGTCTGAAGAAATAAGGAGGCATTTCTATGAACGCTGTTTTCTATCCCGCGGTGTTCCACCCCGAAGAAACGGGTTATTCTGTCACCGTCCCCGACATCGAGGGCTGCTTTACGCAGGGTGATACGATGGATGAGGCTGTGCGGATGGCACAGGATGCCATCGGCCTGATGCTGGAAGAGTGCGCTGTCTGCCCCACTCCTTCCGTTCCTTCCTCTCTTCCGGTGGAGGCCAGAGACTTTGTGGTCATGGTCCCCTTTGATATGGCTGCTTACCAAAAGCAGTTCCGCCCTGTTAAAAAGACCCTCTCCGTCCCCGCTTGGCTCAATGATGCAGCCGAGGCCGCACACATCAACTTCTCCGGCGTTCTTCAGGACGCCTTGAAGGAAAAGCTCCATCTTGCATAAATCCCCAAGCGCTCAGCCTCTTCCGGGCCGGGCGCTTTTTCTTTACAATAAGCCCATCAGTATGCTTGCACCTACGCTCAGGATCGTGTTCAGAAGTCCGCTCCCCCGGCTCTTCTTCGCCTGGCTTTCGCTGGCCGCCTGATTGTACGCGCTCTGATAGTAGTTGCGCTGGTTCTCCCAGTTCTGGTAGTTGGTCTGGTACTTCTCGTAGTCCTGTGCCTCGGCCTGCTGGTATCCGCTCAGCTGGTTCTGCAGGTCGCTCTTTTTCTGGGTGTACTGGTTCAGCGCCTGGCTGTACAGACTGTTGGTGACATTGCTCAGGCCCGCCATGGCGTTCTGGTAGGCGCTCTGGCCCGCCTGGGTGCCGTAGCTGGAGCCGTACCCGCCCGAGATGGCGCTGGCGTTGGCCTGGGCGTTCTCGTTGGCCAGCTTCGCCTGCCGGGTGTAGCTGTTCTTGTACTGCTCGTAGGCCGCATCCCGGGTGGGGTCGTAGCTAAAATCCTTCATCCCGTCCAGCTTGCCCATCACGCCGTCGATCTTGTCCTTGTACTGGCTGGTGTAGCTTTCCGGCTTCTTCGCCTCCCACTCCTCCAGCTGCGCTCTCGCATTGCTCAAACTGCTCATAGTTCATATCCTCCTGTCCTCGTAAGCGAGGCCCGCTCTTTTGCGCCCTGTCTGGCCTCAGATGTCCAGCTCAGACCTGTCCGACCTGCCAATGGCTCGCCCTTTGGGAGAGCTGGCGCGTCAGCGCCTGAGAGGGCTATTTCAGCTTCTCCTGTAAGTCCCCCGAGAGGTTCTCGGTGTCAATGTTGCTCAAAATGTATTCCAGCTGCTCCTGCATCTGGTACAGATAATTCCTCAGCTCCCGGGCGCTGTCCGCATCCAGTTTTTCCAGCCTCGGCATCGAGATCTTGGAAAGCCCCACAATGCTTGCCATAGTTTCGCTCCTTTCTGCCCTCTGTCGCAGGGCACTACATTTTACGCCAAGTCAGGCTTCAGGTGTCTAGCTCAGACCTGTCCGGCCTGCCAATGGCTCCCCTCTTAGGGGAGCTGGCGCGAAGCGCCTGAGAGGTCCTTCCGGGCCTGCGCTCTATAGGAGCGCACCTGAGAGGGCAAGCTTACTGCCCATTCAGAAGTTATTTTCATCCAGCCACTGCTGGAAGCTGGCCACGGCCCGTTCGGCCACGGCCATGTAACGCAGGCGCTTGTCGCGGGGACGCTGGTCCTCCGGCAGCGGGGGCAGGATGCCCATGTTCGCGCCCATGGGCTGGAAATGCTTGTTCTCGGTGGTGAGATACTGGATGAGCGCACCGCACATGGTGTCGATGGGCGGTGCGGGCAGCTCTTTGCCCTCGAGACGGGCGTAAATGTTCCGCGCTGCCAGCAGGCCGCAGGCCGCGCTCTCCATATAGCCCTCGAAGCCGGTGATCTGGCCTGCAAAGAAGACGTTGGGGTGCTCTTTGAGGCAGAGCCCTGCGCTCAGCACCCGGGGTGCGTCGAGGAAGGTGTTGCGGTGCATGACGCCGTACCGGACGAACTCAGCGTTCTCGAGGCCGGGTATCATGCTGAACACCCGCTTCTGCTCGCCCCATTTCAGGTTTGTCTGGAAACCCACGATGTTATACAGGGTCCGCTCCTTATTTTCGGCCCGGAGCTGGACGTTGGCCCAGGGGCGGTGGCCGGTGCGGGGGTCGATGAGGCCCACCGGGCGCAGGGGGCCGAACCGCATGGTGTCGGCACCCCGGGCGGCCATGATCTCGATGGGCATACAGCCCTCGTAGACCGTAACGGTGTCGGCCTTCTTGCCGTGGGCATCGGGGTCGGGCTGTGCGCCCTGCTCTGCGCCCGCGTCGAACTCATGGAGCGGGGCTCGCTCCGCCGAGGCCAGCGCGGCGTGGAATGCCTCATACTCGGCCTTGTTGAAGGGACAGTTGAGATAGTCGGCCTCGCCCCGGTCGTAACGGGAGGCGGCAAACACCTTCTCATAGTCGAGGCTCTCCGCCGTCACGATGGGGGCCACGGCGTCGTAGAAGTGGAGGCGCTCATCGCCGGTCAGGCGGCCAATTTCGTCCGCCAGCGCACCGTCCGTCAGAGGGCCGGTAGCCACGAGGATGGGCGCGCTCTCGTCGATGTGCTCCACCCGCTCCCGGTGAACGGTGATGTTCGGCGCAGCCTCCACCATCCGGGTGACTTCGGCGCTGAAGGTGTCGCGGTCCACGGCCAGCGCACCGCCCGCGGCCACGCGGGCCACCTCGGCGGCGTTCAGGAGCTGACTGCCCATCCGGCGCATCTCCTCTTTCAGCAGACCGGAGGCGGAGTCCAGACGCTCGGCTTTCAGGCTGTTGGAGCAGATGAGCTCCGCGAAGCCCTCGCTCTTGTGGGCCGGGGAGAAGTGGGCTGGCTTCTGCTCGTAGAGCTCCACCTGTACGCCTTTGCCCGCCAGCCAGAGGGCGGCTTCGCAGCCCGCCAGACCGGCGCCTAAAACAGTAACTTTATAGTTGCTCATTTAATATCCCTTTCATCTTACTTCAAGCCCGAGGCAGTCAGCGGAGACTTTACCGCTCTGCCAAGGGCTCCCCTATCAGGGGAGCTGTCTGCGAAGCAGACTGAGAGGTTTACTCCTTATTTAGTCTTTCTTCGGCACCGGCATCTCAAAGTCGCAGCCCTCTTTTGCGCAGTAGAGCTTGGAGCCCTTGCGGAACAGAGTGGAGCCGCACTTCTCGCACTTGACGGCCACCGGCATATCCCAGGTCATGAAGTCGCAGTCGGGGTAGCGCTCACAGCCGTAGTAGATGCGGCCCTTGGCGCTCTTGCGCTCCAGCATACGGCCCTTGCCGCACTTGGGGCAGATGCCGCCGGTGTCCTTCACGAGGCGCTTGGTGCCGCGGCACTCGGGGAAGCCGCTGCAGGCCAGGAACTTGCCGTACTTGCCCACCTTGATGACCATGGGACGGCCGCAGAGGTCGCAGACCTCGCTGGACGGCTCGTCCGGCACCTTGACCTTCTTGCCTTCCATGTTCTTCTCGGCCTGCTCGAGGCTGGCGGCGAAGCCCTTGTAGAAGTCGTCCACGGTCTTGTGCCAGTCCGTCTTGCCGCTCTCGACCTTATCGAGGTTCTTCTCCATCTCTGCCGAGAAATCCACGTCCACGATGTGGGGGAACTGCTCCAGCATCAGGCCGTCCACGGCCCGGCCCAGCAGGGTGGGCTTGAGCTTCTTCTGCTCCCGCTCCACATAGCCGCGGTCGATGATGGTGGTGATGATGGGGGCGTAGGTGGAGGGGCGGCCGATGCCGTTCTCCTCCAGCGCCTTGATGAGGGTGGCTTCGGTGTAGCGGGCGGGGGGCTGGGTGAACTTCTGCTCGCTCTTCAGCTCCCGCAGTTTGAGCACCTGACCCTCCTCGAGGGGAGGAAGGCTGGTCTCCTTCTTTTCCTTCTCGTCGGTGGCCTCTTCGTACAGGGCGGTGAAACCGTCGAAGGTGACTGTGTAGCCGCTGGCCTTGAAATGGTAGCCGCCGGCATAGACGGTGACGGACACGGTGTCCTGCTGGCAGTCCGCCATCTGGCTGGCCATGAAGCGGCTCCAGATCATCCGGTAGAGCTTGGCGGTATCGCCGCTGATGCTCTTGTCCACCTCGTCGGGGGTCAGGCCCGGCACAGAGGGACGGATGGCCTCATGGGCGTCCTGCGCTGCCGTGGCGCTCTTGGTCTTCCAGGTGCGCTTGTAGGGGCAGATATAGCTTTCGCCGTAGGCCCCGGCGATGTACTCTCTGGCAGCTGCCACAGCCTCGTCGGAGATGCGGAGGCTGTCGGTACGCATATAGGTGATGAGGCCCATGGTGCCGTGGCCGGCGATGTCCACGCCTTCGTACAGGGTCTGGGCAGCCCGCATGGTGCGGGTGGCCGTGAAGCCCAGACGGCGGGATGCCTCCTGCTGCAGGGTACTGGTGATGAAGGCCGGGGTGGGCTGCTTCGCGCGCTTGCCCTTTTTCAGTTCGCCCACGGTGTACTCGGCCCCCTCGAGGCCCTTTTCGATGGCGCGGGCCTCGGCCTCAGAGTGCGGCAGGAGCTTTTTCCCCTTGTCGTCGGAGGCCAGACGGGCCGTAAAGCTCTTCCGGCCCACGCCCAGGGTGGCGTCCACGTTCCAGTATTCCTCGGGCTTGAAGGCTTCGATCTCCTTCTCGCGGTCGTCGATGATGCGGACGGCTACGCTCTGGACGCGGCCCGCCGACAGGCCGCGCCGGACTTTCCGCCACAGGAAGGGGCTCAGCTTATAGCCCACCAGACGGTCCAGCACACGGCGGGCCTGCTGGGCGTTGAAGAGGTCTTCGTTGATGGCGCGGGGGTGGGCCATACCCTCCTTCACGCCCTTCTTGGTGATCTCATCGAAGGTCACGCGGTTGGGCTCGTGGGGGTCGAGGCCCAGGATGTTGGCCAAATGCCAGCTGATGGCTTCACCTTCACGGTCCGGGTCGGTCGCCAGCAGCACACCGTCGGAGTGCTTGGCCTTGCTCTTCAGCTCTTTGATGAGCTTTTCCTTGCCTTTGATGCTGATGTATTGCGGCGCATAGTCATGCTCGATGTCGATGCCCAGCTGGGAGGCGGGCAGATCGCGGATGTGGCCCATGCTGGCCGTAACTTCGTAGTCTTTGCCCAGATATTTGCCGATGGTCTTCGCCTTGGCAGGCGACTCCACGATGACGAGTTTTGCCATTGCAGTTTTTCTCCTATATATAAATCCTCATCAGCCGCTGTGCTCAGGGAAGAGGCGAAGCCCGCCATTTTCCCTAGAAACACCCGTGTACCGGACTGCCAAGGGCTCCCCTAGATAGGGGAGCTGTCGCGTCAGCGACTGAGAGGTTTATTCTTCTTAACTTGCGCTTCCTCCGCGCAGAATATACCGTTTGCCCGGCAGGCAGCTCACCCGGCCCGCAAGCTCGAGCTTCATCAGGACGCCCAGCAGCGCCGCTGTGGGCAGACCGCTCTTGACGCCCAGCTCCTCCACGCCCTGCGCCTTTGCGCCGAGACAGGAGAGCACCAGCCGCTCATTTTCACTCAGGGGCCGGGGCGTCTCCCGGGGTGCCGGGGCCGGTCTTGCGGTCCGCAGCCCCAGTGTACCAAATAAATCCGCCGCTGTACAGACCGCTTTTGCGCGTCCGTCCCGCAGAAGGGCATTCGTCCCCGCCGAGGCGGGCGAAAAAATGCTGCCCGGCACGGCGAACACCGGCTTACCGTACCGCTCTGCGTGGCCCACGGTGGACATGGTGCCGCTCTTTTCCTTGGCCTCCACCACCACCAGCGCCCCGGAGAGGGCCGCGATGAGGCGGTTGCGCTGCAAAAATCCCACGGCACCCACCGGCTCACTTTCGGGCGGGTACTCGCTGATGACGCAGCCCCGCCTCTCGATGGCCCGGCGGAGTTCCCGGTTGGCGGCGGGGTAGGTCCGGTCGATGGGGACGCCCATCACCGCGATGGTGGGGCAGTTCTCCCCTACCGCTGCCCGGTGTCCGGCGCTATCCAGTCCGTCGGCCAGACCGCTCACGATGACGGCCCCCGCCCGGGCGAGGCCCCGCCCAATATCCTCTGCGGCCCGCAGACCGTATTCGGTGGGCTTCCGGGTCCCCACCATTCCCACGGCGGCAGGCTCATTGAGCCAGCGGGGGTCGCCGGTGCAGTAGAGCACCAGCGGCATATCGGAGATGCGGGAGAAGGCCAGCGGATAGTCCGGGTCGTCATAGGGCAGGATGCGGATGCGCCGGGCCGCGCACCGCCGCGCAAAGGCCCGGTAGTGCTCGGGTGTGTTATCCGGCAGGCAGGCGCGCTGGACGGCGGCAGGTCCTGCAGCGGCGGCGAAGGCATCGGTGTCTCGGGCCTCCCATGCCTCCTGCGCCCCGCCGAAGGCGTCCAGCACGGCTCCGGCCCGCTGACTGCCCGCACCCAGCGTCCCCGCCAGCCAGAGCCAGCACAGGAGCGGGTCGGGGGCCGGGTCGGGCGGGAAAAGGCTCAGCTGCCCCTCCCCGGCCCGCGTCACAGGCTCTCCTCCCGGAAATGCCAGAGCAGGATGCTGCCCGCGATGCCGGCGTTCAGGCTCTCGACCCGGTCGGTCATGGGGATGCGGACAGTGCCGGTGCAGGCGGCGATGGTCTCATCCGTGAGGCCCTGACCCTCGCTGCCGATGACGACGCAGACGCCGTCCGGGTAGCTGGACGCCGCCGCACTCAGGGGCTGGGACTGGTAGAGGGCGGCGGCAAGGCAGGTGATGTCCTTCTCCCGCAGCAGGGCGATGGCCTCGGGCATCTTCCCCGCCTCGATGACGGGGATGCGCACCGCTGCGCCCATGGAGGCCCGAAGGGTCTTGGGCGCAAAGACGCTGGCGCAGCCGTCGCTGAGCAGCACGCCGTCAAAGCCGAAGGCCGCCGCAGAGCGGAGCAGCGTTCCCACGTTGCCGGGGTCCTGCACCCGCTCGAGGGCGAGGTAGCGCCCGCCGGTCTTCACCTCTTCTAAGGTATGCACCGGGGTGCGGAAGACGCCGAACACGCCCTGATGGGTCCCCACGTCGGCCAGCTTATCGGCCACATGGTCTTCCACAAGGTAGTGTTCGCCCGGCAATTTCGAAAGCTCCGGGCATTTTTCCAGCGCCGACTCGGTGCAGAAGAGGGTCTCCAGCTCTGCGCCCCGGCAAAGCTCGGGGCAGAGCTTCCGCCCCTCGGCCAGAAAGCAGCCCTCGGCCCGGCGGAACGCCCCGCTGGACGCCAGACGGCAGGCGTATTTGACTTTTGCGTTTTCCCGGCTGGTGATCTTCTCCATCCGTCTTTCCTCCAACTACCAAAACATACAAAAAGGACGCCCGCGTATTTGATACGCGCGGGCGTCTTTTTTAAGGTCTATTAGGCGTTCTTCACGGTCTCGACCAGAGCTGCGAAGCTCTTGGGATCGTTGATGGCCATCTCGCTGAGCATCTTGCGGTTCAGCTCGATGCCAGCCTTCTTCAGGCCAGCCATGAAGCTGGAGTAGTTCATGCCCAGAGGACGGACAGCGTTGTTGATGCGGCAGATCCACAGGTTGCGGAACTGGCGCTTCTTCATGCGGCGGCCAGCCAGAGCGTAGTTGCCGCTCTTCATGACCTGCTGTTTAGCCATCTTAAAGTGCTTGCTCTTGCAGCCGTAGAAGCCCTTGGCCAGCTTCAGCATCTTCTTGCGACGTTTGTGAGTCATGGTTGCGCCCTTAATACGTGCCATTTTTTATATCTCCTTTAGTTATCTCAGTAGAATGTGTTTGCCTGCGGCTCGCTCTTAGGCGTAGGGCAGCATGCTCTTGATGGTAGCTGCGTTGGTCTTATCAACGTAGCTGGGCTGACGGTAACCACGGGTCAGCTTGGTGGTCTTCTTGGTCAGGATGTGGCTGCGGAATGCATGGCCGCGCTTGATCTTGCCGTTCTTGGTCAGCTTAAAGCGCTTCTTAGCGCCGGAGTGCGTCTTCAGTTTCATCTTAGCCATTTTAGTATCCTCCTAAAATTAGTCCTTATTGGGTTTCGGGATCAGCAGAATGGACATCGTGCGGCCCTCGAGGACCGGCGGCTTATCCATGCTTGCCTGAGGCAGGGCCTCAGCAAAGCGCTTCAGCACGTCAGCACCGAGTGCGCTGTGCGCCATCTCACGGCCGCGGAAACGGATCGAGGCCTTTACCTTGTGGCCAGCGGCCAGGAACTTGGCCGTCTGGTTCAGCTTGGTGTTGAAGTCGTTGGTGTCAATGTTGAGCGAGAGGCGGGTCTCTTTGACTTCGACCACCTTCTGGTTCTTCTTGGCTTCCTTCTCCTTCTTCTGCTGTTCAAAGCGGTACTTGCCGTAATCCAGCACCTTGCACACAGGCGGGACAGCCTGCGGGGCGATCTTGACCAGATCAAGTCCGGCGTCCTCAGCAGCGCGCATGGCCACCTGAATGCTGACCACGCCCTTCTGCTCGCCGTCGGCTCCGATCAGGCGAACCTCACGGTCACGGATCTGACCGTTGATCTCCAGTTCCTTCGACTTTCCAGCGGTAGCGATAATGAATGCACCTCCAAACAATAGTCCATAGTGTTGCGTTTTTTGGCATAGAAAACGCGGCCGCCCCAGTTTCGGGACAGCCGCGCAAAATTCACTCAAAAGCGCGATTCGGTCTTCAAGACGAATCGGTTCAGGGTATAGCCCGGGGATCCTTACCCCTCAAGGCGAGCGCGGCACAGGCCGTAGCTGCTTTCTTTACCCGAGTATTTTACCACACCCCGGGGAGGCTGTCAAGCATTTTTATGCGGGAATTTGAAATTTTATGTTTAGGGGCGGCTTCAAGGCTCTCCCTTTGGGAGAGCTGGCGCGAAGCGCCTGAGAGGGCAAGCCCGGCACGACAGAGCCGACACACGGCGATAGGCAGGCTCTTTGTCAGAGCGATCCTATCGCTGTGCCTGTGCTTCTCTGTCAGCGTCCTTGCCCTCTCCGTCACCTTCGGTGACACCTCTCCCAAAGGGAGAGGCTTTGCGCCCTGCTTTCTTATTTATACCTCTATCAGCTCCCCCAGCTCCAGCGAATATATCCCTTTATAAGTCACCCGCCGGGGGGCGAAGCGCTTCTCAATGGCCTTTGCGTAGAGTTCCAGCTGAGCGCGGTAGGCGCGGATGAAGTCGGCAGGGGTCTTGCGGCGGTCCGTCTTGTAGTCCAGAAGCTCGAGGTGGTCGGGGTAGATGAGGACGATGTCCGCGATGCCCTGCACCAGCACCCCGGCGTCGGCGGCAGGGCCGTCGGGCAGGGCGCGGCCCTGAGCGGCCATGACCTCGGCGGCGGGCAGCGACGTGATAAAAGCCAGCTCCCGCAGCACATCCTCTGCCCCGCAGATGCGGCGGAACGCCTCGCTGCGCACAAAGCGGAGTATCTTATAGACATCCAGCTTCCCGGCAATGGCGGGGGGCGTGAGCTGCGCCGCCGCCTGACGCTCCCGTTCGGCGCGGACAGCGGCCAGAACGGCAGTGTCCTCTGCGTCCCGCACAGCGGCCAGCGCCCCGAAGTCGGCGTGCTCGAGGAAGGCATGGAGAGCCGTACCCATCTCGGCGGCGGTGAGGCCGTCCTTCGAGAGGAAGCCCGGGCGCTCGAGGGTGGTCTGCTCAGCAGCGTGGACGAGGCTGGTCACGCTGACCTTGGCCGGGATGTCCGCCAGCGCTGCCGCCGGATACCGCCAGCCGAAGCCCTGCCGCAGCGTCTCCACAAGGGCCGGGTCGGCCTCGGGCCGGGGCGGCTCTTCCGCCTCGGCGGGGGCTTCTTCGGGCGGGAGGACATCGGCCTGCACTGTGAGGGCGATGGTGCTTCTGGTGTCCGCAAAGGGCAGCTCGAGGTTCCCCGCCAGACGGCGGAGAGGCCCGCCGTTGGGGTGGACGAGGAGCGCCGCCCGCAGCCAGTCGGCGAAGCTGCCCGCCTGAGCGTTCAGGGTCTCCCCCGCCCCGGCGGCGAGGAAGGCGGCGGCTTTGGCGAAGGGGTTGGACGTCCGGCCGATGCCCAGCGGGACCGTCAAGATCAGCTTATCCTGCGCCCGGGTGAGGGCCACATACAAAAGCCGCATCTGCTCGCTCCGCATCTCGGCGGCATGGACCGTGGAGAGGGCGGTGTAGGCCGCCGTCTTATAGGCCCCCTCGCCGCCCTCGGGACGGAGACGGAGGCCCGCGCCCCAGACGCGGTGGAGCAGGACGGGCTGGCGGGTGTCGGCGGCGTTGAACTGCCGGGCCGTGTCGGCCACGAACACCACCGGGAACTGCAAGCCCTTGGAGCGGTGGATGGTCATGATAGTAACGCAGCCGGGCCGCGCCCCGCCGGGGGCAGTCTCCTGCCCGGTGGAGCCCGCCAGCGTGGCCGCGTCGATGGCACGGACGAGGGCCGAGATGCCGCCCGCGCCCGCCCCTGCGCAGAAGGAGGCGAAACGCCGCGCGTCCTCCCGGCGGCGCTGGCCGTTCTCCATGGCACCGAGGGCGGCGAGGTAGCCGGTGGAAACAAAAATTTCTTCCAGCAATTCCTCCACCGGCACGCTCCGGGCCATCCGGCGCAGGGCCGTCAGACGCCGGTAGAACGCCTGCACCCGGCGGGTGAAATCATCCTCCGCCCCGCTCTGGACGGCCTGTAAAACTGCGCCGTAGAGGCTGATGCGGGTGTGCTGATCGGGTGTCTGCGCCCCGGCCCGGAGGCGGACGAGGTCGTCGTCCGTAAAGCCGAACATCGGCCCCAGCATGGCGGCAGCGAGATAGATGTCCTGCGCGGGGTTGTCGATGACCCGCAGCAGGGCGATGAGGGGGCGGATGTGGGGCGCGTCCAGCAGGTTCTCCCGGGCGTCGGCGTAGACCGGGATGCCCCGGGCCGTCAGGGCCTCGGCGTAGGCCGGGAAGTCGCCTCTCGCCGCCAGCAGGACACAGCAGTCCTCGTACTGCACCGGGCGGGTGGTGCCGCCGTCCCGCACCGGCTCGCCGGAGGCCACCATCGCCTCGATGCGGCCGGCGATATACTGTGCGTCCGTCTCGGCGGCATCGTCGGGCAGGAAGTGGGCCTCCACACTGCCCTCGTACGCGCCGGGTGCGCCGCAGACGAGGCGCTGTCCGTCGCCGTAGGCCGTGTCGCCCAGAGCAGGCGTCATGAGCTGTTCGAAGATAAAGTTGATGCCCGCCACCACCTGCGGGGCAGAGCGGAAGTTGGCATCCAGCGCCAGCATGGCGTTCTCGCCGGGCCTGCCGTCTTCGGGCCGGGGGCGGGCTTCACCGCCGGGCAGGAGGGGCCAGCTCTCCAGCTTTTCCCGGAAGATGCTGGGGTCCGCCTGACGGAAGCGGTAGATGCTCTGCTTTAAGTCGCCCACGAGGAAGAGGTCATCCCCTGCCGGGCTGGCCAGACAGCGGTAAAGGGCGTCCTGCAGGGCATTCGTGTCCTGATACTCATCCACCATGACGGCGGCGTAGCCCTGCCGGATGCCCTGACACAGCTCGGTGGGCTGGCCGTCGGCGTCCCGCAGGAGCCGCAGGGCCAGATGCTCGAAGTCGCTGAATTCCAGCAATCTCCTCTCCCGCTTCCGGGACGCAAAGCGGGCGTCGAAGTCCCGCACGGCGGCAAAGAGGGCGCGGAGGCAGGGTTCGGCGGCTTTCCGGTCAAGCTCGGCTTCGTCGAGGCTGCAACTGATGAGTTCTTCGATTTTCTCAAATAGCTTTGCGGCCTCGTCGGCCCGGGTCTTGACGGCGTCCTTGTGCTCACCGGTGAGCCGCTTTTTCATATTTTTGAGGCCGGGGGCCTGTTCCATGCCGAGGACGTAGGGCGTCAGCCTGTCGTAGAGGGGCGTCCATTCCCCCGCCCCGGCCAGACGCTCCACCTCGCCCAGCAGGGCGGCGGAGTTTTCCAGCCGCTCGAGGGGTTCGGCGAACTTCTCGTTCACTGCCGCCACGGCCTTTTCCTTGGCGGCAGGGGTCTTTTTGCTGGCCTCGGCGTCGGCCTGCGCAGTCACGAAGTCCTCCCTGCAGTCGTTCAGCGCGGCGCAGAGCAGCTCCTTCGCGGCCCGGGCAGAGCGGGCGGCCTCCTGCATCAGAATATCATGCCAGCAGGTGCGGGCAAAGCCGTTCTCGTCCTGCCACGGGGCCAGCATCTCGTCCAGCTTTTTATCGTAGTCCGGCAGAGCGCGGAGGAAATCGTAGACCTGCAAAACCGCCTCCCCCGCCGCCTTGTCGGTGCGGCCCTTGCCGTAGAGGTCGGCGAAGGCGCAGAAGTCCGCATCCTGATAGGCCGCTTCCAGCGTCTCGGAGAGGGCCGCGTTCCGCAGCATCTCCACGCTGCCAGGGTCGGCAGGGGTGAAGTCCGGCGGGATGTCCAGCGCCTGAAAGTGCTTGTGGAGCAGGTCGAGGCAGAAGGCGTCGATGGTGCAGATGGGGGCTCTCTGCAGCAGCATCCGCTGGCGGCGGAGGGCCGTGTTGCCCGGCTCTGCCTGACTGCGGCGGAGCAGCGCCTGCCCGATGCGGGCGCGGAGCTCTGCGGCGGCGGCGTTGGTGAAGGTGACGATGAGGAGCCGGTCGGCGTCCACGGGATGTTCCGGGTCGGTGATGAGCCGGACGGCCCGCTCCGTCAGCACGGCGGTCTTGCCGCTGCCGGCGGCGGCGCTCACCAGCAGCGCACCGCCCCGGTCGTCGATGGCGGCACGCTGGGCCGGGGTCCATTTTGTCTCGCTCACTGGTCTTCCTCCTTTTTCTCTTCCGGTTCAAACGGCTTTGCAGGGGCATCCAGCGCCCGCTCTCCGATGCCCTCCTCATGGCAGCAGATGAAACCGTAGTCACACCACCGGCAGGGGCTGCGGCCCGTGACCAGCGGCTCGGCGGCGATGCAGCCGCTGTAGAGCTGTTCGCCCATCTGGGTCACAAGGTCGTCCAGATGGAGCTGGATGCGGGAGAGCTTGGCCTTGTCGGCACGTTTCTCTTTCTGATAGGGGCTGGGTACACCGTTGCGGAAGCTGAAGGGCAGATACCGCCCCGTCTCCTCGGCGTCCATAGCGTCGAAGACCTTCTGCTCGTCCCGAACGAGGCCGTCCAGCTTGTATTCCATGCTCCGGGCGGCCTTTCCCCGGGTGGTCGTCTCGGGGGCCGGGTCGGCCAGCAGGTACAGCACACCCGCAGGCTCTGCCCCGGTGAATCGTCCACCGGCGTCCCGGGTCAGGCTGAACAGGTAGAGCAGCATCTGACAGTCGAGGCCGCAGTAGACTTCCCGCAGGTCGAGCTTTTTCGTGCCGGTCTTATAGTCCACCACCCGCACCCAGCGGGTGCCGTCGTCCTCGATCCACTCGTCGGCGCGGTCCACGGTGCCGATGAGCTGCACCGTCCGGCCATCCGAGAGGCGGTAGGTCTGGCCCCGCACGGCGTCCTCGCCGGGGCCGATCTTCAGCTCACAGGCCACCGGTTTGAAGCTGGACTGGCGCTGCTCGTCCCGCAGGTAGCAAAGCAGGCCCGTCATGCTCTTTTTGAGGCGGGAGAGCAGATAGGCGAAGCGGGCCGTGTCCTCGGGGAGGTAGCGCTTTGCGTACTCATCTACGAGAAGCCCGGCCAGCGCCGCCATGGCCTCGTCGTCGAGGTCGAGGAAGGGCTGTAAGCCAGCGCAGGGGTTGTCAGGGCCGGGGGGGGGGTCGAGGGCCATCTGGAGCACCCAGTGCATGAGGGTGCCGCTCTGGTCGGCGGAGAGCTCGGCCCGCTTCCGGGGTCGCAGACCCAGCACGTACTGCAGGAAATAGCCGTACCGGCAGGTGTAGTATTTTTCGAGCTGACTGGGCGAGATGCGGAGCCGCCGGCCCAGCAGCGTTTCCAGCGCCTCGAGGTCGCTGACCTGACGGGGGCTGCGGCCCGCCATCCGGCGCAGGAGGGCGAGGCCCTCGGGTTCTGCCCCGCCGGGGGCATGAAGGGCCTCGGTGAGGCTGGCGCGTTCGGTCTCCGTCAGGGGCCAGCCGCCGCCCAGCACATCGAGGCCGTCGGCGGCAGTGGCGGCAAGGTCAGTCAGGTCGAGTTCCGGCGCACCCGGTCTCAGCACGTCCACGATGGGCTCGAGGGCGGCGCAGAGGGTCTGGCCCTGCCCCTTCGGCCAGCTGAGCCAGAGGCCTCTGGCCGGGGCGGTGAGGGCCTTATAAAAGCAGACCTGTTCGCGGACCACCCGGTTCTCGAAGCAGTCCGGAAGCTCGATCTCCTGCGCCATCAGGGCGTCGCGGTCGGCGTGGGTCAGCAGGCCCGTCTCGCCGGGCGCGGCGGGGAATTCGCCCTCGGAGAGGCCCAGCACAAAGACATAGTCCGGTGCGTCAAGGCGCATCTTGCCTGCGCTGGCCAGCACCACGGCGTCCAGCGTCTGGGGGATGTGGCCGAGGTCGGACGAGCGCAGCAGCAGCCCGAACAGCTCTTCGTACTCGGGGATGGTGACGCTCTGGCCGCCCAGCAGGCCTGCCATCTCGTCCAGCAGTCCCATGACCACATTCCACTCCCGGGCGGCTTCCTCGGCGGCGGGGATGCCCCGCTCGGCCCGGATGGCCTCCACCTGCGCGGCCTGAGCGTCCTCCGCACCCAGCTCCTTCAGGCAGAAGTAGAGGGCGCGGCTCATCTGCTCGGCGTTGGCAGAGCGGAGCTTCGTGCGCAGGCCGTCGGCGGCGGTGATGAGAAGGGCGCGGGCCTTTTCGGCCCGGGCGAGGTTTTCTCTGTCCTCGTCGGTGGGCTCCACATCACCGAAGCCCCGGGGGTTCTTCTCGAAAGGCGCACGCCACGCCGCCGCGTTGGGCGACCAGGTGTAGGCGTAGTTCTCAAGGGCGCAGACCTCTTCCTCGGTGAGGGCGCAGAGGCCGGTCTTGGCCAGGGTGGTGAGCTGTTCCGTCAGCTCTGCACCCCGGGCAATGGCCAGCAGACACCGCACCGCCGTGGCCGGGGCGCTGAACTCGGGCGTCGTCGGCTCGTCGCAGTAGAGAGGGATGTCCGCCATCCGGAACTCGTACTTCACGGCGGCGCGGTATTTCGAGATGTCGCGGCAGACCACCGCCACCTTCCCGCAGCGGACGCCCTGCCGCATGAGGCGGCGGATGGCGGCAGCGGCGGCGCGGGCTTCTTCCTCCCGGCTGGGAGCGGCGAATAATTTTATCTCCGGACAGGCCGGAGGCGGGTCACACCGGCCTGCGGCCAGCAGCTGAGCCGCAGCGGCAAGGCCGGGGGCGTCGGCGTGGCGCACATCCCGGCGCAGCAGTTCCGGCACGGCCACATCAGTGCCGTTCCGGCGGGCCAGCTGACGCAGCTGCGCCGCCACCTGCTTCGCGCCGGAGAAAAGGCTCATGTCCCCCGGCACGAGCGGGGTGCCGTCGTCGCAGAGGGCCACCGTCACGGTGGGCAGCGAGGCCAGCAGAGCGCCCATCAGCCGCTTTTTCGGGGCGTTGAAGGTGTCGAACTCGTCGATAAAGACGGCCCTGTCCCGCAGGAACTCCGGCAGTTCGCCCCGGGCCAGTGCGGCCTCGAGGCGGGATGCGGCCAGCTCCAACCGGTCGGAGGGGTCCATGCCTGTCCCGGCCAGCAGGGTCTCGTAGCCCTGAAAGATGAGGGCCAGTTCGCTGAGCTTGGCGCTGTCGGTGCCGCAGTCCTGCGCCAGCTCATAGAGCTGCCGGCCCGAGAGGCCCGCGCTCTTGAGCTCGTCGATGGTCTCGGCGGCCATCTGGCAGAAGGCGGCCGAGCGGCGGTGGCGGTAGTAGTAATGGACATTGTCCTGCAGTTCCTCGAGGGCGCGGCGCACCAGCACGGCCCGGCCCGCGTCGCTGAGGGTCTGGACGGCAGAGCCGCCCTCCGCCGACAGGATATGCTCGGCGAGGCTGGTGAAGGAAAAGCTCTCCACCAGTCCGCTCAGCGCGTCGCCCAGCTCCCGGTGGATGCGGCCCTCGGTGGACGAGGTGAACTGCTCCGGCACCAGCAGGATGCTCTTCTCCCCCGCCTCGGCCCGCGCCCGGATGCGCTGGTACAGCAGGGTGGTCTTTCCGCTGCCGGAGCCGCCTAAAAGTAGTTTTAACAT